>Ga0105044_10006282_pt1 | contig 16334 bp, 12 predicted proteins | sample MAT01_FD_78092 | JGI IMG/M metagenome (GOLD analysis project Ga0105044, IMG submission 78092) | Freshwater microbial communities from Lake Fryxell liftoff mats and glacier meltwater in Antarctica - MAT-01 | ecosystem: Environmental > Aquatic > Freshwater > Ice > Liftoff microbial mat | place... | reverse complement strand
CGTCACCAGCAACGAGGCCACGCTCACCATCTGCATCGGCGACGCCGACTGCGACCAAGACACGGACTCCGACGACATCGGCACCTTCTTCACCGCGTGGGATCAAGGCGAACCCGGCGGCGATGCAGACGCCGACGGCGACACCGACTCCGACGACATCATCGTCTTCTTCGCGGCATGGGATTCCGGCTGCTGAGGACTGAGAACTGAGGTCCGAGGACTGAGGACTTCCGCTTGGTCCGCCCGCGAGCGACAGTGAATCGCCCATCGATGCACCCCATTTCGGTCGATCGCCCACATTCCCGTCCTCACCCCCCTCACCCCTTGCATCTTCCCGGCAACCTAGTACACTACCCAAACAAAACCCTCTTTGACAACCACAAAGCCCCGCCCAACCGTCCGTCCCGCCCCCTGTGCACCTGCTCCTTCCTCCTCAAATCTCAAATCTCAAATCTCAAATCTCGGCCGCCCCTCGCAACCCCGCCCCGCCCCCGCCCCTGCACGTCCAATAACACGTCCAACAACCCGCAACACGGTGCGCACACATTCCCAAACATTTGCGCACCTTGCCCATTTCCTAAGCAGAAAACACCCAAAAATCAAGGTGCGCAAAGGTATCCCCCAAGTTGCGCACCTTGCCCCTTTGCGCACCTTCCACCCCACACGCCCCGCAGGCTCTCGGGGCGTCTCCATCTCGCCGGCGGTTGACGGATGATCTTCATCGGGAGCCGCAGCGTGAACACGCTGCCCCGGCCCGGTTCGCGCTCAACCGTCACGAATCACTGGTGTGCGGCTTGGCTCGTTCCACGCCCTGATCGGGCATCCCAGCCGCCTTGCTACCCTTGCATCGTGTTCGTGATTGCGCTCAAAATGCTCTTTGGTGACCGCACGAAGTATCTCACGCTTGTGCTGAGCCTTGCCTTCGCCACGCTGCTGATGAACCAGCAGGGAGCGATTTTTCTGGGCCTGCTCACGCAGGCGACCGGGATCCTTCAGAACGTCCACCAGCCCGATCTGTGGGTCGTTGATCCCGGGACGCAATGGGTTGCCGAGTATCGAGCGCTTTCCGACCGCAAACTCAACCGTGTGCGCAGCGTGGAAGGCGTCGAGTGGGCCGAACCAATTTTCAATTCATATGCCGTTTGTGAACTGCCGGACAACACGTTCAAGCGCTGCCAGATCATCGGGATCCCGCGCTCCACGCTCGTGGGTCGGCCGCCAGAGATGGTCGAAGGAAACATCGACGACCTCCGGGCCCCGGACGCGATCATCATCGAATCGACCTCGCGCGCGAAACTCGGCAATGTCAACATCGGTGACACCCTCAAGATCAACGACAAGCGGGCCGTGGTGGTGGGGTTCTGCAAGGCCCGGCTGGGCTTCGAGAGCAACGCGATTCTGTATTCCACCTTCGACAACGCCGTGGCCTTCAGCCCGGTCGGCCGCGAAAAGATCAGTTACATCCTCGTCAAGGCCCGTGGTGATGCGGACGTCACCACTTTGCAGGCCCGCATCAACACGCTCGGCGACGTCGAGGCCCTCACCCACACCGAGTTCCGCGACCGCTCGATCGCCTTCATCGTCGTGGCGACCGGGATCGGTGTCAATTTCGGCATCACCATCGCCCTTGGCTTCGTCGTCGGCCTGCTGCTTTCCGCCTCGGTTTTTTACCAGTTCACCATCGAGAACCTCCGGCACTTTGCCGTCCTCAAGGCCATGGGGGCCCGCGCCGTCACCCTCATCTGGATTGTGGTCCTTCAGGCAACCGTGGTCGGGGTGGTGGGGTACGGAATCGGAGTCGGCGCGGCCGGAGCGTTCACCATCACAGCCGCACGAATGCAATCGGAACTCACCGCGTACCTCCCCTGGCAACTGGTCGTCGGCAGTTTCGCGGCCACTCTCCTCACCATCATGCTGGGTAGCCTGCTCAGCATCCGACGCGTGGTCACCGTGCAGCCGGGGGTCGTGTTCGGGGGGTGACGGGAGGTGCCCCTCGCATCGTCGAATCGTCTCCCGTCGCTGGCCCCATGCGCCTCCTAGCGTTTCTCCTTCCCGCCACGGTCTCCGCTTCTGGGCGAGCCCCCTTTTGAGTGCACCACAATGCCCCGCAACGGCCCCTCACAACCCGCTGACCACATCGCCCAGAAAATTGTGCCGCCCCTCAACCTCGCGAAGTGGATCGCGAAGAACGCCAAGAACTTCAAGCCGCCGGTCGCCAACAAGCAGTTATTCGCCGAGTCTGACGACGCCGTGATGTTCGTTTCTGGTGGGCCCAACACCCGCAACGATTTCCATGTCAACCCCACCGAAGAACTCTTCTACCAGTTGAAAGGCAATATCGCCCTCCGCATCCGGCCGCTGGATGGAGCCAAGCCCCGCGACGTGATGATCCGCGAAGGTGAGATGTTCCTCTTGCCCCGCTGGGTGCCGCACCGCCCGCAAAGGCCCGCCGGCACGCTCGGCTTCATCATCGAATTTCCGCGGCCGGCTGGCCAACTAGATGCCCTCCGCTGGTACTGCCCGAAATGCGACACGCTTGTGCACGAAGTTCAGTGGCGACTCAAGAAGATCGACGAAGACCTCGCCGTCATCATGCACACCTTCTGGGACGGCCCGGAAGCCGCCCGATCGTGCTCGACGTGTTCTCACGTCATCCAACGTGCAGGTGCGGTCACCGTTTCATTAACCAAAGGACGGGTCCGCGTAACCCCCTCGAAGGCGACCCTTTCGGTACGCAAGAAAACGCCTCACGCGGCACGATCTACGAAGGCACCCCGACGGCAGCGCACCGCATGACGCTCCCCCGGATCGATGTCCACACTCACATCCTCCCGCCCCCTTCGGAGTGGCCGGATCTGTCGGAAAAGTTCGGATACGCCGGATGGGTTGCCGTCGAAGCCATTGAGAAGGTTGGCGTCGGTGGCTGCGGCTGCGCCAAAATGGTTCGGATTGAGCAAGGCCCCGACGGCCGGGCCACGCGCGAATCCGGCAAGACGTTCTTCCGCGAGATTAACGCCAATTGCTGGGACCCGGCCGCGCGGCTCGAAGACCTTGAACGCCTCGGTCAGCCGTCGATGGTGCAGGTACTCAGCACGGTCCCGGTGATGTTCGGCTATTGGGCCAAGCCTGAACACACACTGGAACTCTCCCGCTGGCTGAATGATCACATCGCGGGTGTGTGCCGCGGATGTCCGGAGCGATTTGTCGGCCTCGGCACCATCCCGATGAATCATCCGGAGATGGCCATTCGTGAATTGGAACGCTGCGTAAAGGACCTTGGGTTTGCTGGGGTGCAGATCGGTTCGAACGTCAATGGCCGCAACCTCGGCGAGCCGGAGTTTGTTGAAGTGTTCCGGGCGGCCCAGGAACTCGGCGCATGCGTCTTTGTTCATCCGTGGGACATGCTGTGCGGACCGGCTTTGGGCTCATCGCACGGGCTTCCGTGTCCGTCGCCGCTCAGCCCCCGATTGGCGAAGCACTGGGCTGCGTGGCTGGTGGGGATGCCGGCCGAAACCTGTCTCGCGCTGTGCTCGGTCCTCTTCAGCGGGCTGCTTGAGCGACTCCCCCAACTGCGCATCGGTTTTGCGCACGGCGGCGGGTCGTTTGCGGGAACCCTGGGCCGCATCGAGCACGGCTTTCATGCTCGGCCCGACCTTTGCCAGAGCGATACGAGAGTCTCCCCCCGCGAGTTGGCCAGGGCCCGTCCGGCAAAGTTCTATGTCGATTCGCTCGTCCATGACGCCACCGCCCTGCGGCTCCTTATTGAAACGTTCGGTGCCGATCGAATTATGCTGGGGAGCGATTACCCGTTCCCGCTCGGTGAGGAGCATCCTGGCGACTTGATCGCGGGGCTCGAAGGCTTGTCGCTCAACGACCGCCTCTGCATGCAGCGTTCCACCGCGTTGGAGTTCTTAGGCTCGGCGGCGCGGTCTCTTCACGGAGTGGCCTAGTAGATGGATAAGGCTTCCAACCCACAGCGAACGTCGGCTGAAGCCGCGGCCCGAGCGATGGACGCTGCCGATGGCCTCGCCGGTTTTCGTGAAGAGTTCTGCATCCCCCGCACCGGTGATGTGGCCAAGGGGGCGGCATCAGGCGGCGATGAACCGTGTGTATATCTGTGCGGGAATTCGCTGGGGTTGATGCCCCGCGCGACGCGCACCGCGGTGGAACAGGAACTCGATGACTGGGCACGATACGGGGTCGAGGGGCATTTTCGCGCCAAGCACCCGTGGTATCCGTATCACGAATTCGTGCGGAACACCGCGGCCCGGGTGGTGGGGGCGTTGCCGCACGAGGTCGTCGTGATGAATTCACTCACGACCAATCTTCACCTGATGATGGCAACTTTTTACCGGCCCACGCCGGATCGGTTCAAGATTGTCATCGAGGACAGCGCGTTCCCGAGCGACTCCTACGCAGTCCAGAGTCAGGTGGCGTTCCACGGCTTCGATGCGACCGCGGCGGTGATTCGACTCAAGCCGCGATCGGGAGAGAAGACACTCCGGACCGCCGATATTGAGGATCAACTGCACGACATCGGGCCGGGCGTGGCACTCGTGATGCTGGGAGGCGTCAACTACCTTACCGGCCAGTTGATGGACATGGGCCGCCTCACCGAGGCTGGGCATCGGGCTGGCGCGATGGTCGGATGGGACCTGGCCCACGCGGTCGGCAACGTTGCGCTGAACCTGCACGACTGGAACGCGGATTTCGCGGCGTGGTGTTCGTACAAATACCTCAATTCTGGGCCGGGCGCTGTGGGCGGCTGCTTCGTCCACGAGCGGCACAGCCGCAACACCGCAAAGTTCGGCGAAGCCGGTGCGCTCAAACGCTTCGCCGGATGGTGGGGGAACGATCCGTCTACCCGATTCGAGATGGGGCCCGACTTCGTGCCCGTCGCGACGGCCGATGCGTGGTCGCTTTCCAACCCGCCGGTGCTGGCCACTGCGCCGGTGCGGGTTTCGCTCGGGCTGTTTGATCGTGCCACGATGCCTGCGTTGCGGGGAAAGAGTGAGCGACTCACCTCGTATCTCCAAGGTCTCATCGACGGAATCGCCGGGGCTGACCGCGGGCTCGAAGTCATCACGCCGCGCGAGCCCGACGCCCGCGGCTGCCAGATTTCGCTCGCCGTGAAGGAGCGGCCCAAGGAATTGCACGCGGCCTTGAACGCCGACGGTGTCGTTGCAGATTTTCGCGAGCCCAATGTCATCCGCGCGGCGCCGGTGCCGTTGTACAACACATTTCACGATTGCTGGCGATTTGCCGAGGTGCTGGATCGGCACCTTTCTCTGAGGAACTGAAATCGATGCCCATGGGCGAAGGAAAGTCGGTCGTGATCGTGGGGGCGGGGCTCGCAGGGTCTCTGCTGGCCTGCTACCTTGCCAAACTCGGCTTCCGCGTCCGAGTTTTTGAGCGGCGCAGCGATCCGAGAGCCGCGGGCTATGCCGGCGGTCGGTCGATCAACCTGGCGCTCTCGGCCCGCGGGCTTTGGGGGCTGAAAGGCGTCGGGCTTGACCAGGCGGTCCTCGGCCACGCGATCCCGATGAAGGGTCGCATGATCCATGCGGGCACCATGCCAACTTCCGGCGGTTCGCCGGGCTTCCAGCCGTACTCAAGCAACCCTGCGGACGCGATCAACTCGATCTCGCGCGGCGGGTTGAACATCGCGCTCCTCGATGCGGCAGCGGCGTGCGAAAACGTCTCGCTGCAGTTCGACCGGCGTTGCCTCGATGTCGATACCGACCGTTGCGCGGCGACGTTCCAGCACGAACCTGCAGGCATGGCGGGTGGCGGGACGGTCGAACCCGTTGAGGCCGACCTCATCATCGGTGCCGACGGCGCGTTCAGCCCCGTCCGAACCCGACTCCAGAAGACCGACCGCTTTGAGTACAGCCAAACGTACCTCGCTCACGGCTACAAGGAACTGCACATCCCGGCGGTCGAGGGCGGAGCATGGGGCGGGTTTGCGATGGACCCGAATGCGCTGCATATCTGGCCGCGGGGCGGCTCGATGATGATCGCGCTGCCCAACCCCGACGAGACGTTTACCTGCACCCTGTTCTGGCCGTTCGAGGGACCGCACAGTTTTGCGAACCTCCGGACCGTCGCCGAGGTTGAGGCATTCTTCCGAGTGAACTATCCGGATGTCCCCGCGCTAATGCCAACTCTGGCCGAAGACTATCTCCGGAACCCTGTTTCGTCTCTGGTCACGGTTCGGTGCTGGCCGTGGGTGCATCCTGTCGAGGGCGGGCGTGGAGTAGTCCTTGCCGGCGATGCCGCGCACGCGATTGTGCCTTTCTTCGGTCAGGGGATGAACGCCGCGTTCGAAGATGTGCGTGTGCTGGCCGAGTGTTTGGAACGGCACGGGGCGGCGAATGTCCACGCGGCATTGAACGAGTATCAGCATCTTCGTAAGCCGAACGCCGATGCGATCGCGCGCATGGCGTTGGACAACTTTGTTGAGATGCGGGACAAAGTCGGATCGAGGGCGTTCGTCTATCGGAAGAAGGTCGAACACCTGCTGAGCGACTTGGCGCCCGAATGGTTGCAGGCGAAGTACAACCTCGTGAGTTTTACGACGGTGCCGTATGCGGACGCTCTGCGCAGGGGTGCACGCATGAACCGCGTGCTTCGACTGGGTGTGCTCGCGGTCGGGGTGTTGGTGGCGGCCCTGGCCTTGGCGGTGGGTTTCTCGGCGATGGTCCTGGTGCTGGTGCTGCTTGGCGTAGCGTGGTGGGTGTGGGATCGGGTGCAGCACCGAAGGGATACGGAAGCATGAGCAAGGTGTATGACGTGTCGCCCCCGATCAGCGAGCGCACCAACGTGTGGCCCGGTGACACACCAGTGACGCGAGAGGTGGTGTGTGACATGGCGAAGGGCGCCAACATCACGCTCTCGGCCCTTCGTTCCACGGTGCATCTGGGCTCGCACGTGGACGGTGCGAACCACTACAGCCACCCCGCCCCGGGTGTTGAGGGTTGGGAGATCGAGCGGTTCATGGGGCCCTGTATCCTCGTGGATGCGAAGGTGGCGCGGGGTTCACGCGTGCGTGTGAACGATGTCGCGTGGCCGACGGGCGCGTTGCCGCCCCGGGTGTTGATCCGCACTGGGACGTTTCCGGATTTTGAGCGTTGGAACGCCGACTTTGCAGCGCTGTCACCCGAACTTATCGAATGGCTCGGCGATCGGGGCGTGATCACCATCGGCATCGACACGCCCAGTGTCGATGTGCAAGACTCCAAGGAGTTGCCGGCGCACAAGGCGTTTGCGGCCCGTGCCATGGCGATCCTGGAAGGAGTCGTTCTGAAGGGCGTGCCGGCCGGGGAGTATGAACTCATCGCGTTGCCGCTGCGGTTGGTCGGCTTTGATGGGAGCCCGGTGCGGGCCGTGCTGCGGACCCTGCCCAGCGTTTGAGGCACAAAGCATTTCCTGGGACACCCGGGACCTGTGTTACGACAGTTCGGCGATCACCTTCACTTCGAACGCGATGGGAGCATCGCCACCCTGCGGGAGCGAGTGAATACCGATGGTCGTTCGGCACGGCTGGCTTGGCCCCGTTGGAAAGAGTTCGCCGTAGACTCTGTTGTAGACTGCGAAATCTCTGGGCAGGTCGGTGAGGAAGCAGGTGACGTCAACGATCCGATCCCATGAAGAGCCGTTCTCTTCAAGGACGTGGCGGACGTTCTGAAAGACCGCGCGGACCTGCGCTTCCATGTCGTACGAAAGCATGTTGCCCGCGGCGTCGAGGGTGACGCCGGGGATGGATCGGCTGCCGCGCTGGCGAGGGCCTTGGCCAGATAAAAAAAGCAAGTTGCCGATGCGGCGGGCGGCGGGGTAGGCACCGACTGGCTCGGGGGCTTTGGATGGGGCGGGCATCGAGGATCTCCGGGGAGGTTGAAGTGGCTAGAGGCCGATGCAGACGTTTTGGGGCTCTGTGAAAAACTTGAGCGCATCGAGGCCGCCCTCTCGGCCGACGCCGCTTTGCTTTGCGCCACCAAAGGGCGTGCGAAGATCGCGGACAAGCCAGCAGTTGATCCAAACGACTCCGGATTGGAGGCCAGCGGAGAGGTGGTGGGCGCGCGGGAGTGATTGGGTGAAGACGGTGGCGGCGAGGCCGTAGGGCGTCGCGTTGGCGAGCGCGAGTGCGTGGTCGTCAGACGTGAAGCGTTGAAGGGTAACGACCGGGCCGAAGATTTCTTCTTGCTCGACGCGGCAGGAAGGGTCGAGCCCTTCGATGACCGTTGGTTGGAAGAACGATCCGTTCCGGCAGCGTGCGGGGATGAAGTCGGGCTTGACGCGTTCTCCACCGCAGAGGATTCGGCCGCCAAGGGTTCGTGCGAGATCAACGAACGACTCCACCTTGGCGAGGTGCGCTGCGCTGGTGAGCGAACCCTGTTGGGTGGCGGGGTCTTGCGGGTCGCCGGAGCGGAGGGCGCGGACGCTGGCGACAAAGTCGGGAACGAAGCGGTCGTAGATTGAATCGTGGATGAGCAGGCGCGAGCCGCAAAGGCAGATCTGCCCCTGGTTCGTAAAGCCGGCGGCGACGGCAGTGCTGAGTGCGGCGGGGTAGTCGGCGTCCTCACAGACGATAAAAGGGTTCTTGCCCCCGAGTTCGAGCGATACCCGCTTGAGGCGGTCTCCGGTTTCGCGGCCGATCCACCGGCCGACCGCAGTTGAACCCGTAAAGGAGATGGTTGGCACGTTCGGGTGCGTTACGAGTGCGCTGCCAGCCGATGGGCCTCTTCCGTGGACGATGTTGAGCACGCCCGGCGGAAGGCCGGCTTCGGCGGCGAGTTCGGCGAGGATGTGGGCCGTGACCGGGGTGACTTCGCTGGGCTTGCAGACGGCGGTGTTGCCGGTGGCGAGCGCGGGGGCGATTTTCCAAGTGAGGAGATAGAGGGGCAGATTCCAAGGGGAGATGAGGCCCGCAACGCCCCGGGGCTTGCGGAGCGTGTAGTGGATCGAGTGGCTGACGCGGTTGTTGGCGGGGACGCCGGCGAGTTCGGAATCGTGGCACTCGGTGTGGGTGTGAAGGATGGCAGTGGCGAAGAAGCGAAAGTTGGCCGCGGAGCGTGGCGCATCCATCGCGCGGGCGAGCGAGATGGGCTTGCCGGTGTCCGCGCTCTCGGCGATGGCGATGCGCTCGAGGTTGGTCTCGATGAGTTCGGCGAGTTTCAGGAGGTGGCGAGAACGCTCCGTGGCGGGAGTAGCACTCCACCCGGGGAACGCCGCGGACGCAGCCTCGACGGCGGCATTGACATCCGCGGCGTCGGAGTCTGGAACGCGGGCGTGGGTTTCACCGGTGGCGGGCTCGATGGAATCGAGGTAGACGTTGGTGGCAGGGGCGACAAATCGGCCGTTGATGAAGTTGGCGAGCGTGAGCATCGTGGCCTCGCTTCAAAGTTACGAAGGATCAGAGCGTGGGCAGGCGACCGCCATCGACCGGGAGGTTGATGCCGTTGATGTATGCCGCGGCGGGAGAACACAGGAAGGCAACGGCGGACCCCAACTCTTCGGGCGTACCGAAGCGGGCCGCGGGGATCGTGGCTTTCAGGTCTTTTTCAACTTGTTCTAGCGAAGCGCCGGAGGCCTGAGACTTTGACTTCGTGAGGGAAGCGAGCCTGTCAGTGCTGGTAAAGCCGGGGAGCACGTTGTTGACGGTGATTCCGAAGGGGCCGAGTTCGGAAGCGAGGGTCTTGGCCCATGAGGCGACTGCGCCGCGGATCGTGTTCGAGACGCCCAAGTTGGGGATCGGGGCTTTCACGCTGGTGGAAATGATGTTGACGATGCGTCCAAAGCCAGCGGCTTTCATCTGGGGGACGACGGCCTGAGTAAGGAGTTGGTTGCAGATCAGGTGGGCGCTGAACGCGGCAAGGAACGCATCGGTGGACGCATCGAGGGCGGTGCCGCCCGGCGGGCCTCCGGTGTTGTTGATCAGGATGTGGTGGGGGTGGTTGGCGACGGTGATTCGTTGAATGGCTGCCTGCACGGTGGCAACGTCCGAGAAGTCGGCGACCTGCCATGTGTGCTGGACGGAGCCGACACGGGGAAGTTCGGCGGCGACAGCTTTGAGTGCCGATTCGTTGCGGGCAAGGAGCGTAACCTGGGCCCCCAAGAGTGCGAGTTCGATGGCAGCGGCCTTGCCAATGCCCTGCGTCGAGCCGCAGACGAGGGCGGAACGCCCGGCGAGAGAAAGATTCATGGGTCGATCATGGGCGGTCACGGGTGGCCGATCAAGCGGCGGGACCGGGCGGAGTAAGGGGGTTGCAGGGGGCGAGAAGGAAGAATTTTCGTCTTGGGCCTTGTGCCGCGTTCGGAACTCGTTATCCTGCGCGAACGGATCGTTCTGGCGGGGAGTAGTGGGGGGACGGATCGTGCCGAAATAGGGCGGATTGGCTTTTGAGCGTTTTAGGGACCGTGGGTGCGGGTCGAAGAGGGGTTTTCTACGATGGGGACGTCAACGATGCGAAGCTCTAAAGCCGCGATCTGTGCGTTTGCACGAGTGTTGGCCGTCGTTGCCGCGGCGATGGTTCTTCATGCTGTACAGGCACCGGCCTTAGCGACCATCGGCTCGACGGTGGTCGCGGCGGAAGATGCACGGCTTGATGCGGTCGCGGGGTTCACGCTCGTCCAATGGCAGGAATCCAACAACTGTTTCGGTAACGCGGTGTTGGTCGCGCCGGATCGGGTCATTCTGCCGCGACACCTGATCAATTCGGCGTTTACAGCGAGGAATTCGATCGACGGGCCGGCGACGGATTATGTGGTTCGGTTTCGTCGTCGGCCGGATGGCGGGCTGGGGATTGCTTCGGACCCGGCGACGTTTCATCACGTGCGGGTTGCGCGGTGGGTCTTTCACAAAGACCGCAAAGCGACGGATGATGTCGTGATCGGGATTCTGGAAACCCCGGTGACTCACATCACGCCGATGGTGGTGAACTTTGACGCGAGGCTCAATCGCGGTCGTTTGGCGGCAACCGTGTCGTCGTGGGGGCCCGATGAAGCCGGGATCAAGGGAACTCTTCGGAGCGGGGACATCGTGCTCTCCAAACTCACCTCGACCTTGGCGCAGTGGCGCGAGGGTGTGCGGGCGATTCTTCACGACTCCGGAGCCGCAATCACTGTGACGCAGCGAGACGGGTCGCAGAGGTTGGTCGGTTTCGTCACGACTTCCGGCGGTGGGGTTTCGGTCAAGAAGTGGAAGAACAGTGTGATTTTCCCGAAGCCCCGACGGCGGTAAAGCCCCGAATTGTTCTGAAGCGGAGTTCCCGGTTGTCATGCGGCCCCAAACTGGGTAGCGTGTGCGCATGGGAATGAAGTTTGAACGTGTTGCGGGATCAGCGGCGGGATCTTGGTTGGCAGCAGCGGCGATCGCGGGGTGTTCCGGCCTTGCTTGGGCGGGTCCCCAAGGCTACTACCGCCAGCCGACCATCGCGGGCGACACGATTGTCTTCGTGGCCGAGGGCGATCTGTGGAAGATGACGACCAAGGGTGGCGTGGCCACGCGGCTGACGTCCCATCCGGGGGATGAGGCCTCACCCCGGCTTTCGCCGGATGGGTCGCGGGTGGCGTTCACCGGGACGTACGAAGGGCCGAACGAGGCCTACTTGATGCCCATCGACGGCGGGCTTCCGTCGCGGCTGACGTTTGATGGCTCGCGTATCACCGTCGTCGGCTGGAAGGACGACGATGTGCTCATCAGCACGCAACGCCATTCCGGCTTGCCCTCGTGGCAGTTATTGACCGTGGATCCTCAAACCATGCAAGCGGAGCGAGTGCCGCTGGCCCAGGCGAGCGACGGGTGCTTTTCGCCAGATGGGCGGTCACTCGTCTTTACGCGGCTGCCCTTTCAAGGCAGCCACACCAAGCGATACAAAGGTGGCACGGTTCAGCAACTTTGGAAGTACGACCTTGCGGCAACCGAGGCGGTGCCGATGACCTCCGATTTTGCGGGCACGAGCACGGCACCGATGTGGTGGAACGGCCGGGTTGCATTCTTGTCTGACCGTTCGGGAATCATGAACGTGTGGTCGATGGCGGCCGATGGGTCGGACGTTCGCCAGCACACCAACCACACCGAACTCGACGCCAAGGGGGCATCGTTAAGCGGCGATCTGGTCGTCTATCAGTTAGGGGCCGACCTTTGGCTCCATGACCTTGTGGCAGGGACCGACACCCAACTCAAGATCAGCCTCGATACGGATCTTGATCAGATGCGGGAGAAGTGGGTCAAGAAGCCGTGGGATTTCCTCACGGCCGCTCATGTTTCGCCGGATGGATCACGGGTGGCCCTGACGGCACGCGGCGAAGTGTTCGTTGTTCCCAGGGAGCCCGGCAGGCTGGTGCACGCTTCGCGGGCCGATGGGGTGCGCTACCGAAACGCACGTTTTTCGGCGGACGGTCAACGGCTTCTGGTGCTTTCGGACGAATCGGGAGAGGTCGAGTTCTGGAACCTGCCGCGGAACGGGGTGGGCGAGGGTCGCCAACTTTCGGAAGGTGGAACGGTGTTGCGGTGGGAAGGCATTGAGTCTCCCGATGGCAAGTGGCTGGCGCACCACGACAAGAATCAGACGTTGTGGGTGAGCCCGATCGGCGCGGACGGCAAACTGGGGCCAGCGAGGAAAGTGGCGGAAGATCCCTACGACAACTTGCAGACCCCGCGCTGGTCCGCGGATAGTGCATGGCTGGCGTTCACTTGCTCTGCCGAAAACTTTGTTCGCCAGGTTCGGGTTCACAACGTGGCGAGCGGTGAGACGCTGGACGCCACCACGACTTGGTTCGACAGCTATTCGCCGACGTTCTCGCCCGATGGTGCGTGGCTTTACTTTCTATCCGATCGAACGATCCGGTCGGTCGTGGGTTCGCCATGGGGGCCGATGGCACCCGAGCCATTCTTCGATAACAAGACTCGTCTGTACGCGATTGCGTTGAAGCCCGGCACGCGTTCGCCGTTCGATGCGGACGATGAATTGACGGCTCCGAAGCCTGAAGCGATGAAGGCTCCGCCGGCCACGGTGCCGGCCACTCCAGCCGTCACACCTCCCGGCACGCCGGAGCCCAACCCGGCCGAGCCGAACATGCCGAAGCCGGATCCGACCCAGCCGGCCACTCCGCCGGCCGAGCAACAAGTCCCTCCGGCCAAGGTTCCCGACCCGCAAGTGCCGCCCGTCACCACGCCGCCCCCCACCTCACCGCCCGTTCCGACGCTGTCCGCGCCGGTGACGGATGGGAAGGCGGTCAGCGATGCCAAGAAGCCACCCACCGTGGATGTTGTCGCGGCAGGGCTCGCCACGCGGCTCATCGAAGTCCCCGGAGTCAATGGAAACTACGCCGACCTCTCCGTCAACGACAAGCGGCTTTTCTATCTTTCAAGCCCGTCGGGCGAGGGACAGAAGACCGATCTGATGGTGCTCGAGATCGTCAAGAAGGAGCCGGAAGCCAAGGCGTTGGTCAAGGACGTGGTTTCGTATGAACTGTCGGGCGACGGGAAGTGGATTCTCGTGCGGAAGTCGGACGCGTTGTACGTGATCGACGCCGGGGCCGCCGCGCCCGCGAGCCTTGACAAGGCAAAGATCGATCTTTCGGGCTGGACGTTCTCGATGAAGCCGCGCGAGGAGTGGGTGCAGATGTTCCGCGAGGCGTGGCGGCTTGAGCGGGACTATTTCTACGACCGTGGCATGCACGGCGTCGATTGGATCGCGATGCGGACCCGGTACGAGCCGCTCGTTGAGCGTGTGAGCACCCGGGCCGAGTTGAGCGACGTGATCTCCCAGATGGTGGGCGAGTTGTCCTCGCTGCACATCTTTGTCACCGGCGGTGACATGCGCAAAGGGGACGACCAGATCAAGGTCGCGGCCTTGGGCGCGGTGTTCGCGCGCGATGAAGCCGCCAACGGTTTCAAGGTGGTTCGGCGATTTGAATCTGATCCGGATTATCCGGCGCGGGCGTCGCCGCTCGCGAAACCGGGCGTGGAGATCGTGGCGGGCGACGTGGTGCTTGAGGTGAACGGGCGTTCGGCGTTGTCGGTCACGGATCTTTCGGAGTTGATCCGGAACCAAGCCGGCAAGCAGGTTCTGCTTCTGGTGAAGCCCGCGTCGGGCGCCGAGCCCCGATCGGTGATCGTGCAACCCATCACCGCCGAGGACGAGGCCGACCTGCGCTACCACGAGTGGGAGTTCACACGCCGCCAAGAGGTCGAATCCGCTTCGGACGGCGACATCGGTTACGTGCACCTCCGGGCCATGGGCAACGACAACATGTCGGAGTTTGCACGCGGTTTCTACCCCGCTTTCAACCGCAAGGGGCTCATCATCGATGTGCGGCACAACCGCGGCGGCAACATCGACAGTTGGTTGCTCTCGCGCCTGATGCGCAAGGCGTGGTTCTATTGGCAGGGCAGATCGGGCATGCCATACTGGAACATGCAGTTTGCGTTCCGCGGCCATATTGCGGTGTTGTGCGATGAACGCACGGCAAGTGACGGGGAGGCGTTTGCCGAGGGCATCAAGCGGCTTGGGCTGGGCCGCGTGATCGGCACACGGACGTGGGGCGGCGAGATCTGGCTGAGTTCAAGCAATTTTCTTGTGGACGGAGGCATCGCGACGGCCGCGGAGTATGGCGTGTACGGGCCGGAAGGTGCATGGCTGATCGAAGGCCATGGTGTGGAACCCGATGACGTGGTGGACAACCTGCCGCGGGCGACGTTTGATGGGAAGGACGCCCAGTTGGAGGCCGCGCTCGCGTATTTGAAGGCGAAGATTATCGCCGAGCCGGTCGAGGTTCCGGCCGTGCCGAAGCACCCGGACAAGTCGTTCCGGCGTCCGGAGTGAGCCCGATTCAGCCGGAGTGGACCGGTGGTGGTGGTGCAGGTCGGCGGATGTCGGTGCGGATCAGGCCGCGATCGTTGCGATTTTCGCTGCGACCGTAAACTCGGCCTCGGTCTGGCGGCGGACATCGTCGATGGAAACGCCGGGCGCAAGTTCGGTGAGTTCAAAGCGTCGGGTTGCGGGCCGCATTTCGAGCACGCAGAGTTCGGTGATAATCATGTCGACACAGTGCTTTCCCGTCAGGGGCAACGTGCAGGATTTCACGATCTTGGCCGCGCCCTTGGCGGTATGTTCCATCGTGACGACGACCCGCTTGACGCCTGCCACAAGGTCCATCGCGCCGCCCATGCCCTTGACCATTTTTCCGGGGACCATCCAATTGGCGAGGTCGCCCTCCTGAGAGATTTGCATGGCACCCAAGATGCAGAGATCGACGTGCCCACCGCGGATCATGGCGAAGGACTCTGCGGAACTGAAGAAACTGGCGCCGGTTCGGGCAGTGACCGTCTGTTTACCGGCGTTGATGAGATCGGCGTCGACCGCCGCATCGGTGGGGAAGGGCCCGATGCCCAGAAGGCCGTTCTCGGATTGAAGCCAGACATCGATCCCCGCGGGCACATAGTTCGCCACCAGCGTGGGCATTCCGATGCCGAGGTTGACGATGTAACCGTCACGGAGTTCGAGGGCGGCTCGCTGTGTGATTTGATCTCGGGTGAGGGGCATGGGCAACAGGGTAGGCGAAACGCCAATTGTCCAATGCCAAACCCGGACGAGACCGTCGCTTGGCACCACGCCTCGGCGTTACTGCTGAGGACGGATGTCGAGCGTCTGGCGGGCCTGAAAAAGCACGGGCAAGAGGTAGTTCTGGCCTTCGTAGACCAACACGCGGCCGCTGACGTTAAAGGCGGTGTCGTCGCCCTTGGTCGCGACGACTTCTTCCATCGATCGCAGGAGGGCGCAGGGAAGGACGACCATGGTCCCTTGCCCCGGGCTGTCGGGATCGTTATCAAAGGCCATGGCGATGCGTCCGCCCGTGGCCGCGGAACGGGTGAGCCTGCCGCGGCGATTGACGATGAGAGTGCCCTCGGGCGTGAGGGCTTGTCCGCCCTCGGACGCTTCGAGCGGATTGCCCGGCGTTTCGGGGCCGGTGGGCGGCGGATTCAGGGCGAGCGGGCCGTTCGGATCGCTCGGGGCGGAATCGGTCGGATCCATAACCCGTGCGGGTCCTCGCATGGCTTCAAGATCGCGGATGAGATCGTCGACACGCGGATCGGTGGGGCTCGCGGCGGTAGGGGCCGCGGACGTGGTCGATCGGTCGGCGGTGGGTGCAGCAGTAACTGGCGGGGTCGCTGCTATGGGGACCGCTTTGGTTGGCGCGGGGGCCACTACTGGGGCCGGTGCGGTCGCTCGGGGCCTGACGGCGAACGTCGTCGGGAGCAAGAACTGACGGTCGCGGTAGACGTAGGCCTGCCCACTGACGGCGATACGGGTGTCGGCATCAAGGCCGCG
>Ga0105044_10006280_pt1 | contig 16335 bp, 17 predicted proteins | sample MAT01_FD_78092 | JGI IMG/M metagenome (GOLD analysis project Ga0105044, IMG submission 78092) | Freshwater microbial communities from Lake Fryxell liftoff mats and glacier meltwater in Antarctica - MAT-01 | ecosystem: Environmental > Aquatic > Freshwater > Ice > Liftoff microbial mat | place... | reverse complement strand
GTCTCGAGCGCGTAGCGCCAGTCGTCGGCCTCGGTGTCGACCAGGTGACGGAGCGGCGCGACGCCGGCGGCGTAGAAGAGCAGGTCGAGTCCGCCCAGCTCCGCGACGGCGGCGGTGACGAGGCGCTCGGGGTCGCCGTCGGTGCGAACGTCGGCGGTGATGCCGATGCCGCCGCCGGCGTCGGCGATGATCTCTTCGAGGCGCTCCTGGCGGCGCGCCGCGATCGCCACGTGGGCGCCGTCGCGGATCGCCCGCTCGGCGAAGGCGCGCCCGACCCCGGAGGACGCGCCGACGACGAGGATGCGGTGTCCGGCGAGGCTGCTCATGGCGGGGGTCCGATCGGGTCGGTGGCGGGTTGCGGATGTGGTCCGGCCACGGGGTCGTTGGTGAGGGCGTCGACGAGGTCCCGGGCCAGCACCTTGCCGACCTCGTTGCGGGGGAGGACGTCGATGGGCTCGAAGCGGGCCGGCACCTTGTAGGGCGCCAGGTGCTCGCGGCACACGCGTTCGAGGTCGGTGGGATCGAGGCCTGCGCCGGGCACGGTGACCACGAAGGCGCACGGGACCTCGCCGAGGCGGTCGTCGGGTGCGCCCACGACGGCGACGTCCGCGACCGACGGGTGCAGGCGGACGACCTCCTCGACCTCGCCGGGGTAGATCTTGAGCCCGCCGCGGTTGATCATCGACGAGACCCGCCCCTCGATCCACACGAACCCCTCGGCGTCGACCCGGGCGAAGTCTCCGGTGCGGAACCAGCCGTCGGCGCTCAGCCGATCAGCCAGGTCGCCGCCGTCCGCGTAGCCGGCGCTCAGCGCGGGGGTCAGGACCCACAGCTCGCCCGGCTCGCCCGTCTCGACATCGATGCCCGCGTCGTCGACGACCCGCAGCGACACCCCGTCGTGGGGTCGACCGACCGAGCCGAGCTTGTCCTCGCCGTGCTCGCGCGAGTCCGCCGCGTTCCAGCCGACGATCTCGCCGCCGATCTCGGTCTGGCCGTAGCTGTTGAGCACGGCGATGCCGAAGCGGTCCTTGAACCGGTGCGCCTGCAGCGGTGACAACGGGGCGGTGATGCTGCGGACGAAGCGCAGCGGCGAGAGGTCGTCGAGGTCGGGGTCGTTCGCCAGCATCGTCATCGCCGCCGGCGGCAGCACGGTGGACCGGATGCCGAAGCGCTTCACCGTGGCGGCGAAGTCGGCGGGGACGAACCCGTCGAGCACGACGACCGCGGCCCCGACCCGGAGCGCGAACAGCACGTTGTAGATGCCCGCCCACAGCGACAGCGACACCGGGATGAGGTTGGGCATCGGTGGCCGGTGCGGCGCGGCGGGAGTGTCCGCCGGCGCTGCCAGCTTCGGCTTCGGGGAGCCGGCGCGCAGCTTCGCGAGCACGCCGTCGAGCAGGGTGAGCACGCCCGAGTGCAGCAGGAGCACGGGCTTGGGGCGACCGGTCGTGCCGGACGTGAACTGGATCAGGGCGACATCGGGGTCGCGGCGGCGCTCGCCGGCTCCCTCCCCGGCGCGAGGGGTCCAGCCGCCGTCGTCGGCCAGCACGACCGGAAGCGTGAAGCGGTCGGCGCGATCGGCGGTGGTCACGATGACGACCGGCTCCACCGAGTCGACGACGTGGGCGACCTCGTCGTCGGTGAGGCGCGGGTTGAGGGGCACGTACACCCCGCCGGCGCGCCATACCCCGAAGAGTGCCGCGATCACGTCGACGCCGTTCGGGAGCATGATGCCGACCGCGGCGCCCGGCCCGACCCCGGACCCGGTCAGCGCAGCGGCGAGGGCGTCGGCGCGTTCGCGCACCTCGGCCCGGGTCCAGGACGCGTCGCCGAGGTGCACGAGCGCATCATCGGGCTGCTGGTCGGCGGCGTCGACGAACAGCAGGTCGGTGAGGCTCACCCGGGACCGTCGCTGTCGCCGGGGGTCAGCTCGGCCCAGTCCGGGTCGCGCTTCTCGGTGAACGCGAGGGGGCCTTCGGTCTGGTCGGGGTGGCCCCACATCGAGACGAGCTCGCGGGCTCCGCCTCGGCAGGCGTCGGTGAGGCCGGTCTCGAGCGCGCCCCACAGGGCGCGCTTGGTGGCGGCCATGGCCGCCGGGGAGTTCTTGGCGATCTTCTCGGCGAGGGCCTGGGCCTCGTCGCGGAGGTTCTCGGGTGGGTCGACGACCTGGCTCACCATGCCGAGCTCGTAGGCGCGCTGGGCCGACATGCGCTCGTGACGGCCCACGAAGGCCATGCGCATGACCGCCTCGACCGGCATCTTGCGCATGAGGCCGATCGCCTCGATGGACACGACCTGGCCGACCGACACGTGGGGATCGAAGAACTGGGCGTCCGATGCGGCCAGCACGATGTCGGCGTCGGCGACCCAGTGGAAGGCGCCGCCGGCGCACAGCCCGTTGACCGCGGTGATGACGGGCTTCCACACCTGGTTGTGCCACGACGTGAAGCGAAGGTCGAAGGTCTCCATCGACTCGCGGTAGCGCTCCATGCCGACCCCGTCGCTGGCGATCTCGGTGACGTCGACCCCGGTCTGGAAGGCGCGCCCCTCGCCGGTGTGGACGATGACCCGCACCGCGGGATCGGCGTCGAGCTCCTTCCACGCCGTCTCGAACTCGTCCCGCATCGCGTTGTTCATGGCGTTGAGCTGGTCGGGCCGGTTGTTGATGAGCCAGCCCACCGGGCCGTGGCGCTCGACCTTCAGGAACTCGTAGGACGAGAACGTCATGGTTGGGTGTCTCCGGTCATCGGGGCCCACTCGGCGTCGCGCTTCTCGGTGAAGGAGAGGGGCCCTTCGGTCTGGTCGGGGTGGCCCCACATCGACACCAGCTCGCGGGCGCCGTTCCTGCAGGCATCGGTGAGGCCGGTCTCGAGCGCGCCCCACAGGGCGCGCTTGGTGGCGGCCATGGCCGCGGGGGAGTTCTGGGCGATCTTCTCGGCGAGGTTCTGAGCCTCGTCGCGGAGGTTCTCGGGTGGGTCGACGACCTGGCTCACCATGCCCAGCTCGTAGGCGCGCTGCGCCGACGTGCGCTCGTGACGGCCGAGGAACGCCATGCGCATGACGGCCTCGACCGGCATCTTGGCCATGAGGCCGATGGCCTCGTACGCCGTCACCTGGCCGACCGAGACGTGGGGATCGAGGAAGGTGGCGTTCGCCGCGGCGATGACGATGTCGGCGTCGGCCACGAAGTGCAGACCGCCACCCGCGCACACGCCGTTGACTGCCGCGATCACCGGCTTCCACACCTGGTTGTGCCAGGCCGTGAGCTTGAGGGTGGCGGTGCGCGTGCGCCGGCTCTGGACCCGCATGGCCTGGGGGTCGCGGCTGAGCTGGACGACGTCGACGCCGGTCTGGAACGCCTTGCCCTCGCCGGTGTTGACGATGACCCGCACGGTGGGATCGGCGTCGAGCTCGACCCACGCCTGCTCGAGCTCGTCGAGCATGGTGGCGTCCATGGCGTTGGCCGCGGCGGGCCGGTCGAAGATCAACCAGCCGACCGCGCCGTGACGCTCGACCTTCAACGTCTGGTAGCTCATCGGTGCATCCTCAGCCTCGGGGCACGTCGCGCCAGGCGGCGTCGTGCCACGGGTCCGGATCACGCGGGAGACCGAGCACCCGTTCGGCCACGATGTTCTTGTTGACCTCGGTGGTGCCGCCCTCGATCGTGTTGGCCCGGCTGCGCAGCATGCCGATCACGACGTAGGGGAGCGACTCGGCGTAGCGCTCGAACCCGGACGCTGCCGCATCGGCCACGGGGCCGGGCGCCGGGTCCCAGGCCTGGGCCGCGGGACCGAGGAGGTCCGTGGCGAGGAGCTGGATGCGCTGGTTCAGCGCGCCCTGGTGCACCTTGCCGATCGAGCTCTCCGGTCCGGGGGCCCGACCCGCCTTGAGGCCGGCCCGGACCCGCTGGTTGGTCCACGACCGGATGCGTTCCTCGCTGTGGACCGCCATGAGCTCCTGGCGCACGATCGGGTCGTCCCACGCACCGGTCTCGCGAGCGGTGCGGATGAGGCGTCCGGTGCCCGATCCCCCGATGCGGTCGACGCCACCCGACCCCGACCCCGAAACCATCTGGCGCTCACCCGACAGCGTCGCGTTGGCGACCTTCCAGCCCGCGCCGACCTCGCCGACCCGCTGCGTGTCGGGAACCCGCGCGCCGTCGAGGTACACCTCGTTGAAGTCGACCTCGCCGGTGATGTGGGGCAGCGCCCGCACGTCGACGCCGGGCTGGCGCAGGTCGATCAGGAAGTAGGTGATGCCCTTGCGCTTGGTCGCACCCGGGTCGGTGCGGGCCAGCAGCACACCGAAGTCCGAGAGGTGCGCCCAGGTGGTCCACACCTTCTGCCCGGTCACGGTCCACTCGTCGCCGTCGAGCTCGGCGCGGCACGCCAGCGAGGCGAGGTCGCTCCCGGCACCGGGCTCGCTGAACAGCTGGCACCACACCTCCTCGTTGCGCACGATGGGCGGCAGGTAGCGGAGGCGCTGCCCCTCGGTGCCGTGGGCGAACAGGGCCGGCGCGGCCAGGTTGAGCCCGAGCGGGTTGAGCCGACCGAGGTTGTAGGGGGCGAGCACGGCCTCGATGGCGCGGGCCTGCGGCACCGAGAGCCCGAGGCCGCCGTAGGGGACGGGCCAGGTGGGTGCGACCAGACCCGACGCGCCGAACACCGGGTACCAGGCCTCGTAGTCGGCTCGCGATCGGACCTCGCGGATGGCGGCCGCCCCGCCGCGGGCGGCCGCCGACCGCCACGGTTCCGGAACGCTGTTCGCCACCCACCGCTCGACGACGGTGGCGGCGTCGGCGGGCGACGTCGACGCGTCGATGGGGAGGAGGGAGTCGGTCATCGGCCGCGGAAGCTCGGGGGTCGCTTCTCGGCGAACGCGGCGAGGCCCTCGCGGAAGTCCTCGCTGCGCGACGACAGCTCGAGCGCCACCGCCTCGTTGTGGAGCTGGCCCGGGAGGGTCTCGGTGTGCGAGGCCGCGAGCAACCACTTGGTGAGGCCGAGGGCCACCGTGGGCGAGGCGGCGAGGCGGGCCGAGAGCTGGTCGACGTCGTACTCGAGCTCGTCGACGGGCACCGCCCGGAAGACGACCTCCCAGATCGCGGCTTCGAGCCCGGTGAGCACCCGTCCCAGCAGGAGGAGCTCCCGGGCGCGGACCATGCCGACGACGCGCGGGAGCAGCCACGTGGCCCCGCTGTCGGGAGTGAAGCCGCGCTCGGTGAACGGCTCCCAGAACTGAGCGTCCTGGGCGGCCACGGTGAAGTCCGCCGCCAGGGCGATCTGGAAGCCGATGCCGGCGGCCCAGCCCTGCACCTGGCAGATGATCGGGGTCTGCACGTCGAGCATGAGCGGGATCAACCGGTGGGCGAGCGACGGCACGCGGCGCTGGATGCTCCCGACCCGGGGACGTTCCGGCTTGGGATCGTCGGGGCCCCGGGGGGTGGTGGCGTTGCGGGCGACGATGTCCGCCCCGGCGCAGAAGTGGTCGCCGGCGCCGCGGATGACGATGACCCGCACGGCCTCGTCGCGCCCGGCGCGGTCGATGGCGTCGATGAGCCCGAGCGTCATCGTGTCGTCGAGGGCGTTGCGCTTCTCGGGCCGGTCGAGGAGCAGCTCGAGGGCGGCGCCGTCGAGTGTCGCCTTCAGGCCCTCCACGGATCCGTAATCGGTCATGCGCTGCTCCCTCTGAGGCCGACGGCGAAGTCGGCGGCGATGGCGTCGAGCGCCTGTTGCAGGTCGGTGGCGCCGCCCGGCGGTTCCGGGAGGCGAACGGGACCATGCTCGCGGCTCGGGAGCAGGACCGTGGCATGGCCCGGGGTGGTGACCTCACCGCGCTGGTTGACGGCGCGCAGGTCGAGGTCGACCGCGGGACGGTCGCCCTCGGCCAGGTAGCGCCGGGCGACCGTGCCCGACAGCCACTGCGTGTCGCCGACGTAGTTGAAGCGACGGAACTCGCAGTCGAGCTTCCAGAGCCAGGCGTCGTCGCCCATCCAGTCGGTGCAGAGGTGGATGAGCCAGGTCTCGCGCATGCGCCCGTAGTCGAACGTGGTGGGGTTGCCCGACCGGCGGGCGAACTCGGGGTCCCAGTGCACGCGCTGCATGACGTCGGGGACACCCTGGTCGTCGCGGTGGTAGAAGCGAGGCACCCGCCGCCGGTTGGCGGCACCGAGGCGCAACGGTGCGACGCCGTACAGACCCATGCCCATGCCGACGTGCCAGCACACCATGTCGGTGACGGTGAGCGGCCCCTTCACCAGGGGTCCGATCTCGTCGCCCTCGGCGACGTCCTCCCACCAGCGGGTCTCGGCGCCGCGGGGGCCCTCGGCCGCGTACTGGGCCTCGATGCGCTCGATGTCGGCATCGTCGTAGCTGGCCAGTTCGACGGCGTCGTACTTCTTGCGGGCCCGAGCCTTGCTCCGCTCGGTGCGGATCATGAGCTTGAACTGGGCCGACAGCAGCGAGTCCTCGTCGCGGAACACCTGGGCCGTCCACTCGTGCACCGCTCGCTCGGCGAACTCGCTCGGCTTGTCGAGCGCGCCGACGAGGGCGTTGCGGCGCGCCACCCGATGGCCGGGGCGAAGCGGTGCCCACCACTCGCGGGCGCTGGCCGAGTAGAAGGCGTGGACGCCGCGCAGCGGATCGCCCTTCAGCAGGTCGCGCACGTCCTCGGCGAGCTCGGTGACCTCGTCCTCGCCGATCAGGGTGTCCCCGCCCACGAGGACGGGCGGCGCGATGGGTCCGCCCCAGACGGTGCCGGCCGCGTAGTCGGGGTCGGTGAAGAGCGGGTTGTCGTCCCCGTAGGCGTTGGCCACGTGGCGGAAGGCATCGACGTCGGGACGGCGGTAGTGCGGAGGCTGGGGGTGAGGTTCGGCGATGCCGATGCGGGCCCGGAGGCGGGCGATCGCCTCGTCGGTGATGCCCGCGGTCTCGCGCTCCATGTGCTCGTCCCCCTGCCCCTCCACCTCCGGCCGTGTCACCGCGCGGTGCTTCGGACCAGTATTGCACGCGAATGAACCGTGGTTCAGATCGGCTCGCTCGGCTCGCGGCCCCGTCGGGACGACGATCGGCGCCGCCGTCTGCTACCTCGGTTCGTCGGCGAGTGTTCATGGTTCAGAATCTCGAACTAGAGTTCACGACCTGACAGGCGACCTCGCCGAGGGGCGCCGGGGGAGGACACCATGCATGCCGACGACCTGATCCTCATCAGTGTGGACGACCACCTCGTCGAGCCGCCGACGCTGTTCGACGCGCACATCCCCGAGCAGTACCGCGACCGGGCGCCCTTCGTGCGCACCACCCGCGACGGCTCCGACGTCTGGATGTTCGAGGGTGCCAAGATCCCCAACATCGGGCTCAACGCCGTTGCCGGACGCCCCAAGGAGGAGTACGGCATCGAGCCGACGGCCTTCGACGAGATCCGACCCGGCTGCTGGAACATCGACGAACGCATCAAGGACATGAACGCCGGCGGCGTCCTCGGCTCGATGAACTTCCCCTCCTTCCCGGGGTTCAGCGGCCGGCTCTTCGCCAAGGTCGACGACAAGGACCTCGCCCTCGCCGTGGTCCGGGCCTACAACGACTGGCACGTCGACGAGTGGTGCGCCGCCTACCCCGGCCGCATGATCCCCATGGGCCTCCCGGTGCTGTGGGATGCCGAACTGGCCGCCGACGAGGTGCGCCGCCTCTCGAAGAAGGGCGTGCACTCGCTCACCTTCACCGAGAACCCGTCCACCCTCGGCTACCCGAGCTTCCACAACGACTACTGGGACCCGCTGTGGAAGGCGCTGTGCGACACCGACACCGTGCTGTCCATCCACCTCGGGTCGTCGGGCCAGCTCGCCGTCACCGCGCCGGACGCGCCGATCGACGTCATGATCACGCTGCAGCCGATGAACATCTGCGCCGCGGCGGCCGACCTGCTGTGGTCCCGGGTCATCAAGGAGTTCCCGGACATCAAGATCGCGCTGTCCGAGGGCGGCACCGGCTGGATCCCGTACTTCATCGACCGCCTCGACCGCACCTACGACATGCACCACCTCTGGACGGGCCAGGACTTCGGCACGAAGCTGCCCAGCGAGGTCTTCCGCGAGCACTTCCTGACCTGCTTCATCGCGGATCCGATCGGCATCGAGCTGCGGGACAAGATCGGCATCGACAACATCGCGTGGGAGTGCGACTACCCCCACTCGGACTCGTCGTGGCCCAACGCCCCCGAGGAGCTGGCCAAGGTCGCCGTCGACGTCCCCGACGCCGACCTCTACAAGATGGGCTTCGAGAACGCCGCGCGCTGGTACTCGTTCGACCCCTTCGCCCACCGTCCTCGCGAATCGTGCACGGTGGCGGCGCTGCGGGCCGAGGCCGAGGGCCACGACGTCACCACCAAGGCCTACGACAAAGGCCGGTTCACCAAGCAGGTCGGCGTCGATCTCGGCGAGCTGGCCAAGCAGGCCACGGCCTGACCGTGACGGGCTGGAGGCTGGTCCGCGTCGAGCTGCGCACCGACGACCGGCGCGCCCGGTGGGGCCGATGACGCGCACCGCTCGCATCCGGACGATCACGACGATCACGACGATCACGACGATCACGACGATCACGACGGGGATGACGGCGATGACGGGGATGATGTGGCCGCGACGTGCGGCGCACCGACGATGGGGGCCGGTCCCGGCCCACCGAACAACCACGAGATGGGGGAACAGATGAGGTTCGAGGGGAAGGTGGCCGTGGTCACCGGGTCCGGGCAGGGCATCGGCGAGGCCTACGCCCACGCGCTCGCCGCCGAGGGCGCCAACGTGGTGGTGGCCGACCTGAACACCGAACAGGCCGCCCGCGTTGCCGACGCCATCACCGAGGCCGGCGGCTCCGCCCTCGCCATCGACGTCGATGTCGCCGACCCGGCGAGCGCCGACGCGATGGCGCAGCGGACGGTCGAGGCGTTCGGAGGGATCGACTGCCTGGTCAACAACGCCGCCATCTACGGCGGCATGAAGATCGAGTCGCTGATGAAGGTCGACCTCGACTACTACCGGCGGTTCTTCCAGGTGAACCTCGACGGCGCGCTCATCGTCACCCGCGCCTGCTACCGGTCGATGCAGGGCCGAGAGGGGGCGGCGATCGTCAACCAGTCGTCCACTGCGGCGTGGATGGCGGGCGGCTTCTACTCGATCGCCAAGGCCGGCATCAACAGCCTCACCGTGAACCTCGCCGCCGAGCTGGCCCACCGAGGCATTCGGGTCAACGCCATCGCCCCCGGACCGACCGACACCAGCGCCACCCGCGAGGTCGTGCACGCGGACTACCTCGAACCGTTGGTGCAGTCGCTCATGATCAAGCGCCTGGGGACCCCCGACGACCTCGTCGGTGCCTGCCTCTTCCTCCTGTCCGACGACGCCCGGTGGATGACCGGCCAGATCGTGGCGGTCGATGGCGGCCAGGTGGTCCGGATCTGATGGCGCGGTGGCGGGCCCCGGGGCGCGACGATGCGTCGGGGGCCAGCCCGACGAGCAGGACGAGCAGGACGAGCAGCACGAGCAGGACGAGCAGGACGAGCAGGACGAGCGGCACGACCACGAGGGGCAACGACGATGACCGACACCACGAGCGACACGGCGAACGAGCTCTACTGGGACCCGTTCGACACCGAGATCGACGCCGCGCCCTACGAGATCTGGCGACGGCTCCGGGACGAGGCGCCGGTCTACCGCAACGACCGCTTCGACTTCTGGGCGCTGAGCCGCTACGAGGACGTGAAGGCCGCCAGCACCGGGCCCAAGCTCTACAGCTCCGCGCACGGCACGGTGCTCGAGCTGATGAAAGAGAACCCCGTCGGCGGGGGCCAGATGATCTTCATGGACCCGCCCGACCACACGCGCCTGCGCGCCCTGGTGTCGCGCGCCTTCACGCCGCGGCGCATGGCCGAGCTCGAGGACCAGGTCCGCGACTACGCCGCCGGCCTGCTCGATCCCCACGTCGGGTCCGGGTCGTTCGACTTCGTCCAGGACTTCGGGGCGGTCTTGCCGTCGATGGTGATCTCGACGCTGCTCGGTGTCCCCGATGCCGACCGGTCGCGTGTGCACCACCTCATCGACACGCTCTTCCACATCGAGCCGGGTGTGGGCATGATCAACGACGTCTCCTTCACCGCTCGCATCGAGCTCTTCGAGTACCTGCACGCCATCCTCGAGCGCCGCCTCGCCGACCCCGTCGACGACATGCTCTCCGACCTCGTGCACGCCGAGATCACCGAGGCCGACGGCACGGTGCGTCGGCTGAGCGCACGCGAGGCCACCGAGTTCTCGCTCCTGCTCATCGGCGCCGGCACCGAGACCGTTGCCCGCCTCCTGGGCTGGGCCGCGATCCTGCTCGACGAGCACCCCGACCAGCGTGACGCGCTCGTGGCCGACCCGAGCCTGATCCCCAACGCCGTCGAGGAGCTCCTGCGCTTCGAGGCACCGTCGCCCGTCCAGGGCCGCTGGACCACCGAGGCGGTCGAGCTCCACGGTCAGGTCATCCCCGCCAACTCGCGGGTGCTGCTGCTCACCGGATCGGCCGGCCGCGACGAGCGGAGGTACCCCGAGGGCGACCGCTTCGACATCCGCCGGTCGTTCGACCAGCACGTGTCGTTCGGGTACGGCGTCCACTTCTGCCTCGGCGCCGCGCTGGCCCGCACCGAGGGGCGCATCGGCCTCGAGGAGGCCCTGCGCCGCTTCCCCACCTTCACCGTCGACCGTGCCGCTGCGGTCCGCCTCCACACCTCCACCGTCCGCGGCTGGACCAGGGTCCCCGTCACGGTCTGACGGCGGCGCCTTTGTTGGGCACTCCGCCTCCGATGACGTCGATCTGTCGCGGCGGTCCGGGTGACCCAAGGCGTCGCGCGACGATGCGACCTGATCTGCGGAACCGGGAGTCCGCCAGTGGCAACCACGAACCGGGCGGGGTTCGTCCGCTGGCTCGTCGAGCAGGCCCGCGGATCGAGCACTTGGAGCCCGCTCCGGGCAACTGCAGCCACATCGGGGACCGACATTCGACTTGATCGGGGCGATCGTCGCTGGTTGAATTCGCACGCTCACCACCGCGACTACCACGGTGCGCGATGAGCCTCCGACCGGGGAGGCGCGTCACCCCCGGCACGGCGCCGAGGTCGAGCGCCGGCGGGCGCGGACTCTCCACGCTCGAACACGTCCGACCCCTGGAGCACCCGTGCCACGTCCAACCCGTTCCTTCGCCGCTCTCGTCCTCGCGTTCACCGCGCTGGCCGGGCTCGCGGCCTGCTCGTCGACCGAGGACGTCGCGGCGCCCGCGACGACGTCCACGTCGACCATCCCGGCAGGAGCGAGTGACCCGGAGGACGACAGCGGGTCCGCCGACGGAACCGGTGCGAGCGAGGACGAGGCGACCGACTGCGAGGCCGATCAGGAAGCAGGCAGCGAGCGCCTCTCGGGCAGCGAGACGGTGATGTGGACCGCCGATACCGAATCCACCCAGGCCACCACCGACGCCACCGCCGACACGACCCTCACCTTCCAGAGCGACGGCACGCTGGATCGCTCCGAGCTCACCATTGGGGTCAACGAGGTTTTCGCCATCGTCGGTGACGACGAGATCCGGGCCGTGATCGTGGGCTGCGCCGACGGCCAAACGGTCTATGGGCCTGCTCCGGCCGGCTTCTACATCACCGTGCCGGGCACCTACGACGTCGTCGAGGAGCTCAGCGACGCCACCATCGCGACCATCACCGTCGAGTAGCTGCCGCCACCCCCCCCAAGCGGCGCTGGCAGCGAACCACGTCGGGTCGCTACCCGGAGCGCCGTGGCGCTGCTGACCGTCCAGCGGCCCCACTGCGGCAACTCGTCAGAGGTCGTAGTTCTGTCCTGGCGGTATCGGTGACCTGCGGGTTCGCGCGGAAACGCGCGCTGACCAGCGGAAACGCATGTCCGCCAGTAGCCGCCATGTGCCGGGGTGGTTCCTCCTCTGACGGACCACAGAAGGGCCACGGCAAGTGGCCTGAAGGCCAAGTGCACGGGGCGGCCGCCAAGCCACGAGCGCCGGAGGGGCCAAGACGATCGACGTGGACGCATGGCGCGGATGGCGTGGTCTCAGGACTCCCATGTGGTCGGATCCCCTGCACGGCCTCGACTCGCGCAGTGGACCCGCATGGGAACGAGTGGGTGGTTCGCCGCAAGTGGGTCCACCGAAAGCTCAGGTGGCGGGGGAAGCACGGCGCCGACCTGCTGGACGGCGCCGACCTCGCAGCCCTCGGTGGCGACCTGCCCGTCGTCGGTGTGATCCTGCTCGCCATCGCTCTCGTGCTGTTCGCCGTCGGCGCGGTGTTGCTCATCGTTCCAGCCTTGATCCTCGTGGGTGAGCTGTTGATCATCGTTGCGATCGTCGGGCTCGGACTGATGGGTCGGGTGCTCTTCGGCCGACCATGGACGGTGGAGGCGCAACAACTGGATGTCGGGCCGGCCTACGAATGGAAGGTCAGCGGCTGGCGGGCGAGCCAGGACCTGGTCTCCTCGATCGCCGAGTGCTGCGCGCAACTGGGCTGCCGACGGGAGGTTCACCCACGCCATCACCCGACGCATAGAGGCGATGCGCGCCCGCACACCCCTGTTCGTCCCGCGAGCGCTGTCGGTGGACCCTCGCTCCTGCCGTCAAACAGCGACGTGGATGGCTACGCCCAGCTCATCAGCGATCTCGCGGAGCCGGATGCCTATGTTGCGGGATTGCCGAACCAGAGCTGACGGCCGTGGGCGAGCCCGGCGGCGGCGGTCTCAGCGATCAACAGGCCTGTCCTTCCGTAGCGCGCCGCGATCTGGGCCGCTTCGTCAAGGAGTGGCCGAGGATCGAGCACCTCGAGGACCGCCGATGACGGCTCACGGAGCACGGCTCGGCCAGCAGGGGAGAGCGCGCCAAGGGCCTGCGACAGTTGCCCACCGCTCGGTGCGTGAATCCGCTGGAGGATCCGCCACTGAGCCGAGGCGGTGATGGCAAGAGGCTCGTCGGGCAGGCCAGCGGGGACGTCGCCGAGCAGCGAGCGGATAGCGAGGTACTCGTCGACGACGATCACGAGCGCGGTCGCCGATCAGTCGTCGACGGGATCGAAGCCACCGCCGAGGAGGGGGTCCGCAGCGCTGATCGCCTCCAGCGAGTCGGCGAACTCGTCGGCGAGGTCACCCATCGCGATCCGTCGGAAAATCTCCTTGTCGCCATCGGTCAGGCGAGGGTCGCCAGCCCGCCGCTGGCGGCGGAACTCTTCCAGCAGATCCTGGCCAGTCGTGGTCACCTCAACAGTGTGCCGGTCGCAGCCTCTCGGCGCACCCCTCAATTTGCTGTCCGGGTGACGGATCGTGACCGGGATACTCCTCGGCGGCATTCGCTCGATGACCGGGACTGTCCCGGTCATCCCGGTGGGTGTCCCGGTCGAGGGCGAAAGTGCCACCAGGCAACGATCGCGCCCGGGTGAAAGGCAACTCAGTTCGCATGCGCGGACCCGAGGGGGGATCGGCCCGTCGAGCCTCGACCGATCGAACAACCCAACCGCGAAACGAACAAGCTCATCGGCACCAAGGTGAGCGAACACAACGGCCGACGACCGAGCCCCACAAGCCCGGCGACCACACCCCGGTGACGGTCAGCGGACCCGCACAAACCGCTGCGGACAAGGCAGGCGCTGGAAGGCCCGCTACCAGGACCCAGACGGGACCGAACGGACCCGCATGTTCGAGCGCAAGCAGGACGCCGAACGCTTCCTCACCACCATCGCCGCCGACGTGCTGCGCGGGCCCAAGGATCCGGTGCCGCCAGCGATCACGACCTTCATGCCGGAGCTCCCGCGCTCACGATCGCCGGGGACACGGCACGCGTCCACGTGACGCCGGCGTCGCACATCAGAAACGAGGTCGAGAGCCGCGCGGTGGAGAAGCTGTCGATGAAGTCCGATTCGAACACGTCGATGGTCACCGTGCGGGCGTCGCGGTGCGCAGGCTGCATGCGGGCCGCCTCGAGCCGGCCCCGGCGGTCGGGTGACACGCCGACCGAAGCGCCGAGGCAGGTCGCCCCGACCTCGTCGCACGTCGAGCTCGCCGGCACGTCACCAGGGAAAGACACCGCGACCCGAACGCCAAGACCCGCGGCCGCCAACGGCTCGCTCCGCCACCGGAGATCGCACTCCGAGGCCGACACCTCGATCCGGGCACGCTCGTGGACGCCGGGGAACCAGCGGCCACCGAGGGCAACCGCGAGTCGCGAGTCGGTGTGCCGCACGGGCACGTACACGCCGATCTCGGTTGCGTCGGATTCGTCGTCCCACTCGACCGAGATGCGATGGGCCACGGCTCGCAACCGCTGGCCGACAACTGCCGGCAGGCCCGCCGGACGGATGGCCTCGATCTCCAGCAGGCAGCAACCGACGACGGTGCCATCCGCGATGGCGTGCGGTCGCACGCCTTGGGGAAGCCACCGACCGGCCTCGTCGGGATCGACCACCGCGTTGACCAGCAATCGACGACGGATGGTCCCCTCGACAGCTCGGTCCGGGTGGTGGGCTTGTTCGCTCATGATCAATACGCTATCATATGATCACGTATTGAACGCAAGCGGATTCTGGAGGTCCCCCAATGGGCACCGAGTACCGGCTCGATGAGCTCGCACGACACGCCGAGGTGGCATCGACCACGGTGCGCCTGTATCAGTCGAGGGGCCTGCTCGCCCCGCCCCGCCTGGAAGGTCGGACGGGTTGGTACGACGACTCCCACCTCAGCCGCCTGCGCCTCATCGCCCGTCTCCAGGGCGAGGGGCACTCGCTAGCGGGCATCGGCGATCTGCTCGAGCAGTGGGAGAACGGACGGAGCCTCGACGCCGTCATCGGCATCGAAGCCGAGCTCGACTCCCTCCTGGGCGAGGTCCACGCCATCGTCCTCGACCCCGCCGACCTGCTCGCCCGCTTCCCCGAGGGCTCGATGACGCCTGAGCTCATGCGGCGGGCCGCAGCACTTGGCCTCGTCGAACCGACCGAGGACGGCAAGGTCCGGGTCGCCGACCGACGCTTCCTCGACAGCGGCTCTGCCTTGGCCGAGATGGGCATCCCCGCCGACGTCATCCTCGACGAGTGGGAGGCGCTCGTCACCCACACCGACGACATCGCCCAGCGCTTCATCACCATCTTCGAGACCCACCTCGCGCCGGACGACTGGCAGACCGGGCTCGACACTGACCGTGCCCGCGAGCTGGCCACGACGCTGGCGCAGTTGCAGGCCACCGCTCGCCAGGTGCTCATGGCCTCGCTCGACGCCAGCGTCGCCCGCCTCGGGCGCGAACGCCTCGGGGAACTGATCGAGCGATGACTCCGGCGAACTTCGGCATCCGGCTCGCCGCCCTCGCGTGGGTCGTGGTCCCCCTCGCAATTGTCCTCATGATCGCGGTCAGCGCGCTCGTGATCACCGGCTCAGACCCGTACTCGGCAACCGTCTGGGGCCTCTACGTAGCCGCGATACTCGCCTTGCCCTTGCTCGGGGTGTCCCTGGTCATCGGAACGGCCGGTTGGGCGTGGGCACGGAGCCGCCTTTCGGCCAGCCGGTCCATCCAGCCAGCAGCCAGAACGGGAGCACGATGAAGCGCAAACCCCAACGCCGGCGGCGACCGATCTACGTCGAGTCCCGCATGCGGGTCCCGATGGAGCAGCTGTGGGACGCGACGCAGGTCCCCGCCCAGCACCAACGCTGGGACGTCCGGTTCGGCTCGATCACCTACCTGCCCGAGGTGGACGGCGAGCCCCAACGCTTCACCTACGCGACCACCGTCGCTCCCGGCGTCACCGTGGGCGGCACTGGCGAATTGCTCGGCGACCGCGACCGACCCGATGGCACCCGCTGGTCGGGCTCAAGTTCTGGGCGACCGATCGACGCTCGATCATCGACGCCGGTGCCGGCTACTGGCGCTATGTCCCCACCGACGATGGCATCCGGTTCCTGACCCGCTACGACTACCGGCCCCGCTGGGGTCGGTTCGGCGAGCTCGTCGACCGCGCGACCTTCCGGCCCGCGTTCGGCTGGGCCACTGCGTGGAGCTTCGACCGGCTTCGCCTCTGGCTCGAGGAGGGCATCGCACCGGAACGGTCGCGTGACCAGGCCATCGCCCACGCCACCGCCGTCGCCGGCCTCGTCGGCGTGTTCGCATACCAGGGCCTTGTGCCCAAGGTGTGGAAGGTCGACCCCGACGAGGTGGCGATCTGGCAGGGCCTCGGCCTGTCCGGGTCCCGCGCCCGGAAGCTGGTCCGCACCGTCGGTGCGGTCGAAGCCGGCTTCGCCGTCGCCACCGCGGCCCGTTCGGGGAAGCG
>Ga0105044_10006273_pt1 | contig 16339 bp, 16 predicted proteins | sample MAT01_FD_78092 | JGI IMG/M metagenome (GOLD analysis project Ga0105044, IMG submission 78092) | Freshwater microbial communities from Lake Fryxell liftoff mats and glacier meltwater in Antarctica - MAT-01 | ecosystem: Environmental > Aquatic > Freshwater > Ice > Liftoff microbial mat | place... | reverse complement strand
GCGTGGGCGTGGGCGTGGAGCATCGTGACCGACGACAAGGGACCAGGACACGATGAGCGAACCGACCAGGATCCACGGATCGAGGCGGGTCTTGAACACCTCCAACGAGCAGCGAGCGAGCTCATCGCCGCTTCCCGTGCGCTGCTCGATGTGGCCGAGGAACTTGTCGAGGACCCCGCAGCCGCCGCAAGCATCATCGAGGTGCTCGGCAGCATCACCGCGCGCCGCTCTGGAGGGCCGGCCCGCACCGGTACCGGACGCCCTCGCGAGCACGGCCCAGCGGCAGCTGACCAGGGCGCCCACGACGATGGCGAGCCTCCAGTCCAGCGCATTCCCGTCTCGTGAGCTGGGTCCGGTCCCCCGGCGACATCCCATCAAGTACCGTCACGTCGGCGATGACGTGGCCCAGTCGTAGAGGAGGAGGGTGGCGATGAAGGTACTCCACATGCGCGAGGTCGACGGCGATCGCGCCGAGGTGGTGTTCCACGGCCAGGTCACAGTCGTCCGCGGACTTGATCCCTTGCGGCGGGCGTGGCTCCTCGAAGTGCTCGGTCAGTTGGCGTCGGGTGACGATCCGGCGGCCCGCGGCGAGATCCTGGCCCACGGGATGTCGTTCCCCCTCGACCACGCCTCGCTGGCCCTGCTCGACCTCGATGAGGCGGTTCCAACTGTGGTGCGCGCCGAGGACCTGCCCGGTCACGACCCGCGCCTCGCCGAGGCGGCGACCGCCCGAGACCGGGCGCTCGTGCGCCGACGCGACCTCACTGGCCAGATCACCCAGCAGCGCAACGCGTTGGCCGCAGCCGTCGCCGAGCGCGCCGCAGCGGGTGAAGCAATCGAAGAGTTGCAACGCGGCGATGGCGAAGCGCGCTCGGCCATTGCCGCGGCCGAGGCCGCCCACGCTCGACTCGAAGCCGAGGTGGCCTCGGCCGTCGAAGGACGAGCTCGCAACCACCAGGCACTCATCGCTGCGGTGCAGGCGCGCGACCTGGCCAGCGAGGCACGAGCGGGGGCGGCAGAACGCCTGGAGCGAGCCCTGGAGCGTCGGCGGGGGGCGATGGCCGCGGCTACCGAGGCCGCCGCCCATCTCGAGCAGGCCCGCCCTCTCGTCGCTCACGACCCAACCGATGCCCTCGTAGCCGCTCGATCGGCACTGGCGGTCGCAGAGGCGGCGGCCGGCGAGGCCGACCCTGATGCGGGCAGCTCCCCGGCGAGCCGCACGCTTGCGGATCTCGAGCGGCGGCGGGTCGAACTCGTGCGCCTGCGCGAGGCCGTGGGCGACGATGAGAGCCGTGCGGTCTCTGTTGGGCTCGATCGACTGCTCGAGGCGGGGTCCGAGGCCCCGCCGGTGGTGGCGGCGCTGGCCTTGGCCGATAGCTGGCGGGACCTCCACCAGCAGATCGGCGCGCTCGACACGGGGGTATCCGACGAGGAGTACGCCGCCGAGCAGCGCGTTGTGCAAGGCCGCCAGGCGGTCATCGAGGCCGAGGCCGAGTACAACCAACCGGTCCTGACCCCAGAGCAGATCACGAAGGTCGAGGCTGCGCATGCCGCGGTGCTCGAGGCGCAGGACCGCAGCGAAGGTCGTTTCGGGGGGAGCCGGCTGCGCAAGAAGCTTGACGAGGCTCGCAACGAGGAGCGCCGGGTGCTCGAGCGCCTTGGCTTTTCGACCTACGCCGACTACATGATGAGCTCGTCGAGTCGCGGCGTCGGACCGGCCAACCGCACCACGCTCGAGAACGTCCGGCTACACCTGAAGATGGCCGAGGACGACCTGGCGTCGCTGCCAGGCGCCGCGGATAGGACCCGGCGGCGCGTCGAATTGCTCCAGCGCCGCGATGCCGTGTCGCCGAAGGTTGCCGCCTTGCTCGGCCACGAGCCGACCGGCCCCGAAGCCGAAGACGAGCTGCGCGCCATGCGCGAACCCGTCTCGGCCGACGAGGCGGCCCTCGATCACCTGGCGGCCGAACTCGAGTCTGCGGGCGTCTCATTGGGTCCGCCACCGCATGAGCGCGAAGACCTCGTTCTCTTGGCCCGCTTCTACCTCTCCGAGCAGGGTGAGGCCGAAGCCCGGCGGAGCGAGATCGAGGGTTCGCTTGCTGCGCTCGATGGGGCCATCGAACGGACCCGGCTCGCCCACGACCGTGGCGACCATGATGCTCCCGACCTCTCCAACCTTCCCGAGCTCGCCTTGCCGGTGGACGCGGCGGGTGTGGCCGGAGCTGCCGATGCGCCCGGTCAGGCGCGCACCTTGCGAGAGGCTCGATGGGCCGAGGTCGCGGGTGCTCAGGAGGCGGTGGCGGTGGCCGAGGCGGAGGTTGCGCTGCACCGCGAGGCGGCGGCGTCGCTGGCTCGCCTCGAGGGCGACCTGGCCGCAGCGGGGATCGAGGAGGAGCAGGCGGCTGTTGCGGTCACCGAAGCCGAGGCCGAGCTGGATCTCGCCAACGGGCCGAGCTTCGATCATGCCGTTGAAGCAGTCACAGAGGCAGAGGCCTCAGTGGCCGGCTCGGCAGGACGCGAGGACGCGGCGCGCCAAGCAATCGAGGACTTCGTTGGCGATGCTGGCCTGACGTCGCTGGTGGCCGATGCCGGGCAGCGCCTCGCCGTCGGCGAGCGTGCGGTCACCGAGGCGGCCGCGGCCGAGCAGATGACGGCGGCGTTGCTCGCTGAGGTCGACGCCGCGTTCGCGGCCGCAACCGGCGCCGAGCAACAGGCGCTCGCCGACGCAGGATCCATCGACCGGGACCAACTGGTCGAAGACATCGAATGGGCGCTGATGGCTCGCCTCGCCGCGGTGCGCAATGTCGGCCTCGCCGGTTCCGTGCCGCTGGTGCTCGACGATCCCTTCTCCGTGCTCGACGAAGATGAGCTCACCCGAGTGCTCAACCGGGTCGCCCGTCTCGCCGATGCCGTGCAGGTGGTGCTCGTCACCGACCAAGAGGCGGCGGTGGCCTGGGCGGCCCAGATCGGCTCCGACCGCGCGCTGGTGCACACGGCCTGAGCATCGGGCGTGTCAGGCGAAGCTGGTACCCATGGCCCGCTCTTGGCTCTCGGCGATCTCGATGAGCGCCTTCGCTCGCCCCTCGAAGCCCCGGGTGTTGGCGAACTTGCCGGGCTCGAGCTGCTTGTAGACCTCGAAGAAGTGCTCGATTTCGCCGGTGAGGTGTTCGGGCAGTTGGTCGATGTCTTGCACATGGTCCCAGCGCGGATCCCCGTGGGGGACGCAGATGATCTTGGCGTCGGGCCCGGCATCGTCTTCCATCCAGAACACTCCGACGGGCCGGGCTCGCACCCGACAGCCGGGGAACGTGGGCTCCTCCATGATGACCAGCGCATCGAGAGGGTCGCCATCTTCGCCCAGCGTATGGTCGACATACCCGTAGTCAGCGGGATACACGGTGGCGGAAAAAAGCCGCCGGTCGAGCCAGATCTCGCCCGTCTCATGGTCGATTTCGTACTTGTTCCGGCTGCCACGCGGGATCTCGACGACGATCGGTACATAGGGGGGCGCTTCGCTCATCGGCCCAGCTTGGCAGGTTGGCCGGGGCCGCAGATCCGGTTCCCAGACCCTCAGTACCGCAGAACTAGGGTCGATCGCTATGGAGTTCCGCCGGATCACGAACCTACCGCCCTACGTCTTCACCATCATCGATGGGCTCAAGATCGAGGCCCGGCGTGCGGGCATCGACGTGGTCGACCTGGGTTTCGGCAACCCCGACCTTCCCTCGCCCGCGGTAGCCGTCGAGAAGCTGTCCGAGGCCGCCCACAACGCGCGTAACCATCGGTACTCGTCGAGCAGGGGGATCCCCAAGCTGCGAGAGGCAGTCGCGGACCTGTATCTCCGGCGGTTCGGGGTGACCCTCGACCCCGAGCGCGAGATCATCTCCACCATCGGTGCCAAGGAGGGGTTCAGCCACCTCATGTGGGTGCTGCTCCAGCCTGGCGATGCGGCGTTGGTTCCGTCGCCGTCGTACCCGATCCACATCTGGGGTCCACACCTGGCTGGAGCCGATGTCCGCGAGATTCCGATCGGCACCGACCAGGACTTCTTCGAGAACATCCAAGAGGCATACGAGTACTCGTGGCCCAAGCCGCGCGTCATCGTGCTGAGCTTCCCGCACAACCCCACCACGGCCTGTGTCGATGTCGACTTCTTCCAGCGGGTGGTGGACTTCGCCCGCGAGAAGAACGTGATCGTGGTGCACGACAACGCGTATGCCGAGCTGGGCTTCGACGGGTACGAGCCGCCGAGCATCCTGCAGGCCGAGGGGGCCAAGGAATGCGCCGTGGAGCTGTACTCGATGACCAAGTCGTTCTCGATGGCCGGGTGGCGCGTGGCCTACCTCGTGGGCAACAGCGAGGTGGTCCAAGCCCTGGCGAAGCTCAAGAGCTACCTCGACTACGGCACGTTCCAGCCCATCCAGATCGCCGCCACGGTCACCCTCAACGAGGACCCCGATCACCCGCGCGAGGTGCAGCCCATCTACCAGGCTCGTCGCGATGCCCTGTGCGACGGGCTGAATCGGATCGGGTGGGAGATCGAGCCGCCCCGCGGCACCATGTTCGCATGGGCGCCCATTCCCGAGCCCTACCGGGAGCTCGGGTCGATCGAGTTCGCCTCGATGCTGGTGCGGGAGGCGCAGGTGGCGGTGTCGCCCGGAGTCGGCTTCGGCCCCGGCGGCGATGGCCATGTCCGCTTCGCCCTCATCGAGAACGAGCAGCGCATCGGTCAGGCCGTCCGTGGCCTGAAGAAAGCCCTCATCAAGCTCGGCTGAGGCTATTCCTAGGGGCGAGCGCGCCCTAGGAGGCCGTGGAGGCAGAAGTTGACGGCGGTGTCGAGCACGTCCGGGGTGGGTTCGAGCACCCCGCGATGCACCAGGTGGATGAGGTGCGTGTGCACGCCCAGCAGGGCATGCGACAGCAGCACGGGATCGCCCGTGGCGATCTCGCCCGCATCCATGGCTTCAGAGAGCTGGGTGGCTGCATCCTTGACGGCGACCTGTTCGCCCTTGCGCAGCCCACCGTTGAAGCGATCGTCGGTGGCGGCGAACTGGAACAGGCGGAAGAAGTCGGGATGCTCGATGGACCATTCCATCGAGGCGCGGATCCCGCGCTCGACGCGCTCCGAGGGTGAGGCGATATCTGCGATGGCCGCGCGCTGGCGCCTTCGGAGGTCGCGCTGGGCCTCGGTCAAGATGGCACGGAGGAGTTCCTCTTTCGAGTCGAAGTACCAGTAGAAGACGCCCTTGCCGACGCCCAATCCTTCGGTGATCTCCGCCACCGAGGTGGGGTGGAACCCGTTGACCGCGAACCGTGCTGTGGCATAGTCCATGAGCTGGCGCCGCCGCTCGAGTCCTCGTTGGGTCAGCCTCCGGTCCATCGGGCGGGCACGGTACGGCTACTTGACCGAGCGGTCAAGTAGTCACCGAAGGGGGCGCGCAGACGAAACGTTGCGTTCACACCTGCCGCCTAGGGTCCATGCCATGGAGAGCTACGTGCTTCGGGTGTGGCTGCCTGATCGACCCGGTGCCCTGGGCGCAGTGGCCAGCCGGATCGGTGCTGTCAAAGGTGACGTCATCGGCATCGAGATCCTCGAGACCGGTCAAGGCCAGGCGGTGGATGAACTCGTGGTGCAGTTGCCTGATGCCACCTTGGTGGACCTGCTGGTCAGCGAGGTCCGCCAGGTTGACGGCGTGAAGGTCGAGGAGGTGCGATCGATCGGACCGGAGGGACACGACCCTCGGCGCGCCACGCTCGAGACCGCCGCACAACTGGTGGGCGCCTGCTCGCGCCAGGCGCTGCTCGAGGTGGCACGCGACGTGGCCCCGCGGTCGCTTTCTGCGGCCTGGGTGGCGGTCGTCGACCTCAACACCTCGGCCGCGCTGGTGGCAGGTGATCGTGCGCCGAGCGAGAGCTGGCTCGGCGCGTTCGTGCACGGGGCCACGACGGCGGCCGAGCTGCGCGGATCTTGGAACGAGGGGGGTGGCAACGACGTCATCTGGTCGCCATTGCCCGAGGTCGCCCTCGCCATCGTGGCCGGACGAGACAAGGTTGCCTGGCGCGAGCGCGAGCGCCGTGAGCTCGATGCGCTGGCGCACATCATCGCGCTGCGCTGGGCCGAACTTCCCTCCTGAGCCCGCCCGCCCCGCCGCTAGGCGTCGGTTGCCCAGCCTCGGCTGCGGCCGACCGCAGCAAGCCATCGGGCGTGGGTTGCATCGGCACGGGCGCGATCGAGTCCGGGCGAGAACTGGGCGTCAAGTGCCCAGTTGGCCTCGATGTCGTCGGTCGAGGCCCACACGCCTTCGGCCAAGCCAGCCAGGTAGGCCGCGCCCAGCGCTGTGGTCTCTTGTACGACCGGACGCCGCACCGGCACGCCGAGCTGATCGGCCTGGATCTGCAGGAGCAGGTCCATCACCGCAGCGCCTCCATCGGCGCGAAGACCGACGACGGGGTAGCCCGAGTGCGACGACATGGCATCGACCACATCACGGGTCTGGAACGCCATCGACTCGACCACGGCCCGGGCCAGGTGCGCCTTGGTGGTGCCGCGGGTGACGCCCACCAGGGTTGCCCGCGCGTACGGGTCCCACCACGGGCTGCCGAGACCAGTGAAGGCGGGGACGAAGTAGACGTCATCGGTGTCGTCGACGGTGGCCGCGAGCGGTCCGACCTCTGCCGAGGCGGCGATGACGCCGAGGCCGTCGCGCAGCCATTGCACGGCCGAGCCGGTTGAGAAGATGGCGCCCTCGAAGGCGTAGTCAGTGCGGGTGCCGCCGGTGCCGTCGGGGATGGACCAGGCGACGGTGGTGAGCAGTCCCTCGACTGGATCGGGGCAGGTCGGACCCACGTTCATCAGCACGAACGAGCCCGTGCCGTAGGTGTTTTTGGTGGCTCCTGGAGCGAAGCACGCTTGGCCGAACAGCGCCGCCTGCTGATCCCCGGCGATACCGCTGATGGGGATGCCCGGAGGCAGGCCGCTCGAAGCGTGGGTCACGCCGAAGCGGCCGCTCGACGGCCGCACCTCGGGCAGCACGTGCATGGGGACGCCGAAGAGGTCGCAGAGCTCCGGTGACCACTCGAGGGTGCGGATGTCGAACAGCATGGTCCGGGAGGCATTCGATGGGTCGGTGGCGTGCACTTCGCCCCCCGTGAGGTTCCACAGAAGCCAGGAGTCGATGGTTCCGATCGCCAGGTTGTCGTCGGCCTCGACCCCGCCCTCCTGCAGCAGCCAGGCAACCTTCGACGCCGAGAAGTAGGGGTCGAGCACCAAGCCTGAGGTGGCCCGCACCAAAGGCAGGTATCCGTCGGCTTCGAGCTGATCGCAGCGAGCAGCGGTGCGTCGGTCCTGCCACACGATGGCGCGGTGGCGGGGGAGCCCCGTTCGGCGGTCCCAGGCCACGATCGTCTCGCGTTGATCGGTGATGCCGATGGAGGCCACCGGCTGCTGGAGCGACGAGATGAGCTCTGCGGTGGTGCCGACGATGGCGTTCCAGATCTCCGTGGCGTCGTGCTCCACCCACCCTGGGCGTGGGAAGTGCTGGGTGAACTCGCGGTAGCGGTAGCCGACCGGTTGTCCGTTGGAGTCGACGGCGAAGGCGCGTACACCGGTGGTGCCCGCGTCGAGAGCGATCACGACGGCCATGTGCCGACGGTAGCGTGCGCCCATGCGCATCGGGATGCTGACCGGCGGTGGCGACTGTCCGGGGCTCAACGCGGTCTTGCGCGGGGCGGTGCGTGCGGTCGAGGTCGAGCATGGCGGAACGGTCATCGGCTTTCGCGATGGGTGGCGGGGCGTGCTCGAGGACTCTTGGGAGATCCTCGACGTGAACCGCTGCCGGGGGATCTTGCCCCGCGGCGGCACCATCCTCGGCACCTCGCGAGACCAGCCCTACCGCCAGGCCGGCGGGGTGGGGCTGGTGGCGGGAGCGATGGAACGTCACCAGCTTGACGCCATCGTGGCCATCGGAGGCGACGGCTCGATGGGGGTCGCGAAGGACCTGCACCGCGACGGCATCCCGGTGGTCGGCGTCCCCAAGACCATCGACAACGACATTGCCCTCACCGAGATGACCTTCGGCTTCCAAACAGCCGTGCAGGTCTGTACCTTCGCCATAGATCGCCTCCACACCACCGCTGAGAGCCACGATCGCGTGCTCGTCGTCGAGGTCATGGGGCGACACGTGGGTCACATCGCAGTCTGGGCCGGGATCGCCGGCGGGGCTGCCATCACGCTGGTGCCCGAGGAGCCCTTCGACATCGACGACGTCGCCAAGCGCATCACCGCCCGGCACCACCACGGCAGCTGGGCCACCATCGTCGTCGTGGCCGAGGGGGCGCTGCCGGCCGAAGGGACCATGGACCTGCCGAAGCCGCCGGTCGACGCCTACGGCCACCAACGGCTCGGCGGCATCGGCAACGTGGTCGCGGCCGAGATCGAAGGGCGTACTGGCATCGAGACCCGCACCACCATCTTGGGCCACGTCCAGCGGGGCGGGACGCCGGTGGCCTTCGACCGGGTTCTGGCGACGCGCTTCGGGGTGGCCGCCGCCGATGCCGTAGCCGCTGGCGCCTTCGGTCAGATGGTGGCACTGCAGGCCGGACGCATCGTCACGGTTCCGGTGGCCGATGCTGTGGGCCATCGCAAGGTGGTCAGCCCCGACCTGCTCCGCGTCTCATCGTTGTTCAGTGCCCAGCATCGCGACCTCGACCCAGACCGCGCTAGCGAGGGTTGAGCGGAGCGTCGTAGTTCTCGGCGCGGACCACGGCCAGGTTGCCGTCGTCGGAGGGAGCGTCGATTGCCTCACCGTCGACGAGGAACCGGACCCGGTCGATGTCGTCGAAGGCCAGGGTCGTGAAGACGATCTGGGCGAAGGCCTCCTTCTGGGCGGGGCCGCTCACGTCGCTGATCTCGGCCGTCAGGTCGATGATGGCCGCGCCCCCGGCCACCTCGATGCTGCGGAGCGCGGTGCCGGGCGGGACCGACGACCGCAGCGCCGGGCTGGTGCCCCCGGCCGGCGGTTCGAGCACGAAGGCAACGGCCTGTTGCACCGTGGGCTCGTCTTCGACCGGGTATCCCTGGCGCTCGAGGCTCTCGCCCCGCAAGAAGTAGACCGACACCTCGGGGGCATCGGTGGTGAGGGAGATCGTGGTGGGCGTCTCGGTGGTCGGTGTGATCGTCGTCTGGGCGATGGTCCGGGGTTCGTCGTCGAGTGGGATGCCGCAGGAGGCAACGAGCCCGAGCGAGATCGCGCTGAGCGCGGCCGCCAGAGTGACTAGGGAACGATGACGTCTGATGGTCATGGCACGTCGTCCTCGAAGTCGCTGGCTCGGATCTCGTCCCAGGCCACCGGCAACTCCACCACGAAGCGGGCGCCCGCCTCGCCGTCGGGTCGATCCTCGACCCATACGCGACCCTTGTGAAGGGCGACGTGTTCCGCGACCAGCGACAGGCCCAAGCCCACGCCTTCGCTGCCGGCGCGACGGTTGGATCCGGCGCCGCGAGAAAATCGATCGAAGATGAGCTCTCGTTCCTCCTCGGGCACGCCGACACCGTTGTCCTCGACCGCCCACTGGATGCCGGTCGGCGTTCGGTGGACCATCACCGCCGTTGCCCCACCGCCGTACTTGCGGGCGTTGTCGAGCAGGTTGGTGAGTACTCGGACCAACCGCCGCTTGTCGGCCCGCATCACCTCGCCAGCCAGGTCGGCATCGAGTTCAATGGGCACATCGGGGCTTTGCGACCACGTCACCGCTTGGGTGGTGAGCTCGCCCGGGCGGAGCTCGCTCAGGTCGAGGCGGGCCGCGCCGGCGTCGAAGCGCGAGATCTCGAGAAGGTCCTCGACGAGCTGTTTGAAGCGAGCCACATCGGCCACCATCAGATCAACGGCGGCCTGAGCCGAAGCGTCGGGCATCTCCTCTCGGCGCGAGGAGAGCACCTCGATCGACGCCGAGAGCGTCATCAGCGGCGAGCGCAGCTCGTGGCTCACGTCGGACGCGAACCGGTTGTCTTGTTCGATGCGTTGCTCGAGCACCTGGGCCATGTGGTTGAACGATGACACCAAGACGCCGAGGTCGGGATCCCCGATGGCGCCGAGCCGGGTGTCGAGACGGCCGCCGGCGATGGCTTCTGCGGCCAGGGACACGTCGGCGAGCGGCCGGAGCGTGCGCCGGCTGACCCACCAGCCCAAACCGAGTGCCGCGAGCGTGGTGACCAGGGATGCTCCGAAGAGCGACGTCGACAGCGATTCGAGCGTCGCCTCGGTCTCGGCGAGCGAGGCGAACTCGAAGTAGAGCCCGTCCACGTCGGGGAGTGGGATGGCAATGAGGAGCTCGGGCTCACCGTCGATGGCGATGCGCATGCGCGACGGCGTTGCCTCCAGCGCCAGTACCAACAGCTCCGGGGGAAGTTTCGACTCGTCGTAGTCGAGGCTTTGGTTGGTCCACTGGCCGGCGCCATCGCGAACCAGCGCTCGCGATGGGGCCTGGTCGTTGAGCGAGTTGAGCGTCTCGCGCAGGGGGCGGTCGGCTGCGCCGCTGGCCAGCTGGGCGGCGATGACCTCGGAGTTGCGGAATGCCTGGCGCGTCGCCGAGCTCTCGCGCTGGTCCAAGATGTTCTCGCGCGTGAGGCCCCACGTGGTGGTGGCGAGCAGGGTGGCCAGCAGCGCGGCGCTGAGCGTGAACGCCAGGGTGATCCGCGCTCGCAGGCCAGGCCGAGGCGCGTGCAGATGGAGCCACCGGCGGGGCGGCGTGGAGGTGTTGGTGTCGAGCGCGTCGTTGCCAGGTGCGGGCACGGCCGGCTCAGGTCTGCAGCTTGTAGCCCAGGCCCCGGACGGTCACGACGTGGCGCGGATTGGCGGCGTCGGCCTCGACCTTGGTGCGCAGGCGACGGACGTGTACGTCCACCAGACGACCGTCGGCGAAGTAGTCGTAGCCCCAGACCTTGTCGAGCAGCGTCTCGCGGCTGAACACCTTGCCGGGGCTGCTGGCCAGCTCCACGAGGAGCTTGAACTCGGTTTTCGTGAGGTGGACCTCTTCGCCGTTGCGTCGAACGACGCCCTGGTCTGGGATCACCTCGAGGTCACCGAAGCGGAGGTGGGGGCTGGCGGGATCGGCGGTGCGCGCCCGTCGGAGCAGGGCACGGATGCGGGCGGACAGCTCCTTGGGTGCGAACGGCTTGGTGAGGTAGTCGTCGGCACCGGCCTCGAGCCCGGCCACGACATCGTGGGTGTCATCACGGGCGGTCACCATCACGATCGGAACGTCGGAGGTGCGACGGATGGCTCGACAGACCTCGAAACCGTCGATGTCGGGGAGCATGATGTCGATCAGCACGACGTCGGCGGGGGACTGGGCGAACTTCAGCAGCGCTTCCTCGCCGTTCTCGGCTTCGTCGACCGTCCACCCCTCGTCTTCAAGGGCGAGGCGCACGGCGGTGCGAATGCGCTCATCGTCTTCGACGCTCAAGATCCTGGTACCCACGCCTCCGATCGTAGGGGAGTGGCCGACGAGCGGGGCTGACACCGTCGAGAAACGCTCAGACGTCTGCCGCGCCGGCGCCGCGCAAGACCTCGGCCAGCTCCTCGCGTATGGCCGGGGCGGCGGCCAGGGTGAAAGCCTCCGAAGGGTCGTCCTCATCGAGCCCGGTGACCACCGCTCCGGCCTCTCGAGCCACGAGTGCTCCAGCGGCGTGGTCCCACGGGTTGAGCCCGACTTCCCAGTAGGCATCGACTCGGCCGGCGGCCACCCAGCACAGGTCGAGGGCCGCAGCCCCGAAGCGGCGGATGTCGGCGATGTGGCCGATGGTCCGAGCGACCACCTCGGCCTGGCGCACCCGGCGCTCGGGGTCGTAGCCGAAGCCGGTGGCCACGATGGCCCGGCTGAGCGAGGGCGGCTCGGAGCAGGAGATCCGCATTCCGTTGCACCACGCCCCGCCGCCCAACGTGGCGGTGAAGACCTCGTCGTGGAGGGGGGAGGCCACCACGCCGGCCACGGCACGTCCATCGACGAGCGCGGCGATGGACACGCAGAAGCCGGGGATGGCGTGCACGAAGTTGACCGTGCCGTCGATGGGATCGATGCACCAGGTCACCGAGGATGTGCCGGCGATGTTGGCTCCCTCCTCACCGAAGATGGCGTCGTCGGGCCGGGCCGCGCGGAGGCGAGCAACGATGTGGTCCTCGGCCCAGAGGTCGAGGTTGGTGACCAGGTCGGTGTCGGTGCTCTTGGTGGAGATGGCTGGCCCGCTGCCGGCGAGCGACGCCCGCAAGCGGGCGGCGACCTCGGTGGCAAGGAGTTCGGCGAGCGCGAGGAGCTCGGCTGGCTCGACGGTCACGAGCGGCGCTTTCGCGCCGCCGCAGGGTCGCCGGTGTCCACGATGGTCCGCCATTCGCCCATGGCCCGCAGGGCGAGGACCGACACCACGGCGACGCCCCCAGCGGCGGTGGCGGCGCCGAGGAGGCCGACCAGACCGGCGATGAGCTGGTCATCGCCCGCAACCTGGAGCTCGGTCACCTTCCACCCGATCAATCCCCCGCAGGCGCCGGCCACCACGATGGCCACCATGGCGAGAATCCGTGCGCCAGGTGACGGCAGTGCGGAGTCGATCGGGGCGCCTCCGGCGGCGCTGGACGAGGGTGGGTCGACATCGGACATGGATCCAAGCTATCGGCGTGTGCACCGTAGAGTTCGGGCCGATGTCGCCACTCGTTGTGATTCCCACCTTCCAAGAGGCCGAGAACATCGTCGATGTCTTGGAGCGGGTGCGAGCAGCGGTCCCCGAGGCATCGGTGCTGGTGGTCGACGACGGCAGCCCGGACGGAACTGGCGATCTGGCTGCGGCCGCGGCCGAGCGCCTGGGCCAGGTCGACGTGCTGCAGCGGGTCGCCAAGAGCGGACTGGGGCCGTCGTATCGGGCAGGCTTCGCGTGGGGACTGGAGCGCGGGCACGACGTCTTGCTCGAAATGGACGCGGACCTTTCCCACGACCCCGCCGTGCTGCCGCAGCTGATCGCCGCGGTGAGCATCGATGGTGGCGCCGACCTGGCCATCGGCTCTCGCTACATCCCGGGAGGATCCGTGCCCGGGTGGCCCACCCACCGGCGGCTGCTGTCGCAGTGGGGCAACCGTTACGTGGCGTTCATGTTGCGCATGCCCGTGCGCGACGCAACGGCTGGGTTTCGGGCCTACCGATCCGAGATCATCGAGAAGATCGGCCTTGACCAGGTTCGCGCCGATGGGTATGGCTTCCAGATCGAGATGGCGTACGAGGTGGCGAAGGCGGGGGGCACCATCGTGGAGTTGCCGATCTGCTTCCGCGATCGGATCCGCGGGGTATCGAAGATGGCTCCGAACATCGTGGGCGAGGCCCTGTGGCTGGTCACTCGCTGGGGCGTGCGCGACCGCGTGCGCCGGGTGCGCCGCTCCCGCTGAGCGTTCGCGGCGCCGCCCACTTCGGGGCAGACTGGCCAGGTGAGGTCGTGGCTCGTTGCTGGTGCGGTGATCGAGGGGCCCGAGGGCATCCTCCTCGTGGCCAACCGGCGGCGCAACGGTGCCGTTGACTGGACCACTCCCGGCGGCGTCATCGATCCGGGTGAAGGACTGCTCGACGGTCTCACCCGGGAGGTACGCGAGGAGACCGGACTGGTGGTCACTGGATGGGGCGAGCAGCTCTACGAGATCGAGGTGCAGGCGCCTGAGCTGGGTTGGGATCTGCGCGTCGAGGTGCACCGTGCCGCATCGGTGACCGGCGCCCTGCAGTTCGATGACCCCGATGGGATCGTCTTCGACGCCAGCTACGTGGCGTGCGGCCAATGTGAGCGCCGCCTCGCCGAGGCCCACCGGTGGGTTCGTGAGCCGCTGGGGGCCTGGCTCGATGAGCGGTGGGGGAACCCGCGCGGCTTTCGCTACGAAGTGCTGGGGTCCGATCCGGCCTCGCTCACGGTCTCGCTGCTGCCATGACCACCCCGGCCGATGCAGGCATCGTGCATGTCGACATGGACGCGTTCTTCGTGTCGGTGGAGTTGGTGCGCCGCCCTGAGCTGCGCGGCACTCCGGTGGTGGTCGGCGGGAGCGGCGCTCGGGGCGTGGTGGCGGCCGCGTCGTACGAGGCCAGGGCATACGGCATACATTCGGCCATGCCCGGCGCTCGGGCTCGCCGTCTCTGCCCGCATGCCACGTTCCTTCCCGGCGATCACGCGCATTACAGCGAGGTGAGCGGGCGGGTCATGGACCTGTTCCGGTCATTCACGCCCCTTGTCGAGCCCATCTCGCTCGACGAGGCCTTTCTCGACGTTCGCGGGGCGCGTCGGCTGCTCGGGACGCCCACGGAGATCGCCCACGCCCTTCGAGCCCGCATTCTCGAGCAGGAGGGTCTCACGTGTTCGGTGGGGGTCGCTCGGGTCAAGTTCCTGGCCAAGCTGGCATCGGAGGCGGCAAAGCCGAAGGCGTCGCTCGCGGGACCGGTCGCCGGGTGTGGCGTGTTCGAGGTGACGCCCGAGCGTGAGGCCTCGTTCCTCCATGCCCTCCCCGTGCAGGCACTGTGGGGTGTCGGGCCGGTCACCCTCGGTCGCCTCCAGCGCCTTGGGGTACGCACGGTCGGCGATCTGGCCGCGCTGCCGCTTGATGCGCTCGTTGCCTCGCTGGGCCCAGCATCGGGCGCGCACCTCCATGCCTTGGCCCACCTCCGTGACGACCGTGGCGTGGTTCCCGATCAGGCGGTGAAGTCGGTGAGCCACGAGGAGACGTTCGCTCGCGACCTCCACACGCATGAAGAGCTCGGCATCGAGATCGTTCGGTTGGCGGACGCGGTGGGGACGCGGTTGCGGCGGGCCGGGGTAGCCGGTCGTACCGTCAGCCTGAAGGTTCGCTTCGGTGACTTCACCACCATTACGCGCTCGCAGACGGCCATCACGCCGATCGACTCAGGTCATCGGCTGGCCCGGATCGGCCGTGAGCTCCTTGCCGGCGTCGACCCCGCCAGCGGCGTCCGGTTGATCGGGCTCGCCGTGTCGCAGCTTGGTGATGGTGACGTACGCCAGTTGTCGCTCGATGACCTGCTGGCGCCGGAAGGATCCGCCGATGCTGCGGACTGGGAGGGAGCAGAAGGAGCGATCGACGCCATCCGGGCCCGGTTCGGCGCGGCCGCGCTCGGTCCGGCAAGCCTGGCCGGGCCAAGTGGCATCCGGGTTGCCCATCGGGGACAACAGCAGTGGGGACCCAATGGTCACCCAGACCGGTGATGGACGGAGAACCCGCGATCGGCGCGTTGTCGGTTGCCCTCAGCTGTGCGAGACTGACGCCGTCGAGTCGGGCCGCTCGGTGGTCGAAAGGTAGACGTCGTGCCGCTTTCTGAGGACGAGCAGCGAATCCTGCAGCAGATCGAGCAGCAGTTCCACGCGAGCGATCCCGACCTGGCGGGTGAGATCGGCAACCACTCCTTGTACGCGCACTGCTTGCGTCAGCTCCGGTGGGCAGCCGCGGTCTTCGCCATCGGCGTTGTGGTGCTCGTGGTGGCGCTGGCCAGCGCGGCATCATTCCTCATTTCCTTTGGCGGCTTCGTGGTGATGTTGGGCGCTGCGCTGTGGGGCGAGCGGGCGCTGCGCAAGATGGGCCGAGCGGGCATGGCGCAGCTCTCCACATCGTTTCGGGCGGGCGGGTTGCGCGACTACTTGGGTGAGAGCAGCGACCGAGTGCGCGGGCGGCTCAGCCGAGACGACGAAACCGGCGACGACGCGGGTCGCAACTGATCCAGCCCCGCCCTCACGTCGGAGCGAGCACCGTTCCGCTGGCATCGGCGAGGGAACCAAGGACGAGGGCAGCCGCATCCTCCGCATCAGCGACCGATTTCGGGTCGGTGGCGGGTGCCCAGCGGGCGTGGGTGACGAGCAGCGCGAGCCGATCGAGCCCCTCGATGGTTTCACCGTGTTCGGCCTGAGCGCGGCGGGCCAGCTCGATGGGGGTTTCGGCAGGGTCGGGACGCACGCCCACGGTGCCCCGAAGTGCTCTCACCACGCTGTCCCAGGCTCGGTCTGCGGGCGCGAGTGCGCGCAACTGTCGGGCTTCGATGCGACGGCGCCTGACCGCGATGGCGGCGGCCATCGCCGCGAGCAGCCCGGCACCGATGAGCACGATGGTCACGGGCCCAGGGCCGGTGCCGTCGTCGGGCGCCACGGTGGCATCGCCCCCGGCGCGGGTCTGCTGGGGTGCGGACGCGGGCGGCGATGGGGCCACGGTGGTGGGGGAGACGGTGCTCGTCGAGGTGACCGTGGTGCCGGGCTGTTCGCCGGAGCCGCCTCGCGCTCCGTCTTGTTGCTCGGCGACGCCGGTGTGGTCCTCGCCTCCGG
>Ga0105044_10006269_pt1 | contig 16344 bp, 13 predicted proteins | sample MAT01_FD_78092 | JGI IMG/M metagenome (GOLD analysis project Ga0105044, IMG submission 78092) | Freshwater microbial communities from Lake Fryxell liftoff mats and glacier meltwater in Antarctica - MAT-01 | ecosystem: Environmental > Aquatic > Freshwater > Ice > Liftoff microbial mat | place... | reverse complement strand
TTGTAGAATCTCAATTGTCGAAAATGACGAGCAGCGTAGAATCAGGGGCGCAGCAATGCCCTGCACTCTAGTTCCCCAGACTTTATTTCCTAAGACTTCATTTCCTAAGACTTCATTTTCCGAGACTTCATTTTCCGAGACTTCAATTTTCCGAGACTTCAATTTTCTGATTTTCTGGGCAGTGCGATATGGGCGATCGCCCCTTGCTTCATTTCCCCATTGCAGCCAATACCTCTCCTACCCCGCGCTATCCGGGTAAATCTCTGGGTAAACTTCTGGACCAATCGAAATCGGATCAATCCAAGAAATAGTGAGTAGCCAGAGTTGCTCAGCCAAGGTTGCTCAGCCAAGATTGCTCAGCCAAGATTGCTCAGCTTGGATCGTGGTTCAGAGCCGGTGGGAGGGCATCGAGGTTCGCTTGGGCATTGCGTCGGAGCAGCGCGGGTTTGATTCGGCGTAGGGCTGAGCCTCGGAAGCGATCGCTCCAGTCTGCCTCAGAGATCGTCGCCAACTCGGTTAAAGGGGGGTCGATATTCTCAGGGTAAGGCTGAAAGTCGGGAATATCCGTTTCGTGGGCAAACCGCTGATTCCACGGGCAAACATCTTGGCAAATATCGCACCCCGCCACCCATCCCTGTAAATGGGGCTGAATGGCTTCTGGCAAATGCTCTGCGCGGTTTTCGATGGTGTGGTAGGCAATGCAGCGGTTCGCGTCAACCACAAAGGGCTGGGCGATCGCCCCCGTCGGACAAGCCTCCATACAGCGCGTGCAAGTACCACAATGCTGAGTATGCGGCTGGTCTGGCGGCAATGCCAGATTCGTCAACACCTCACCCAAAAAGACCCACGAGCCAAAGTCGCGCGTAATCACATTGCTATTTTTGGCCACCCAGCCGATGCCCGCCCGCTGTGCCCACAGCTTATCCTGTACAGGCCCCGTATCCACGTAGTAGCGCGCCTGAATGCCCTCGCCCTGCGCCATCAGCCACGCACTCAAGGCTTTTAGCCCCTTTCCCAAAACGCGATGGTAGTCTCGCCCCCAGCCGTAGCGAGAGATCTTGCCATAGCCAGGATCGGGCGATCGCTCTTGGGGGGTGTAATAATTCATCGCCACACAGATGAGGGATTGCGCCTCTGGCATCAGATGACGGATATTCTGCCGAGCCGGGTGCTGCATCCAGGCCATGTCTGCCCCATAGCCTCGGTCAATCCATTGGGCAAGCTGCGCCGCCTCCATGGCGTCTGGTTGCTCCCCCACCGCTGCAAACCCCACTTTATGGAACCCCAAAGCCAAGGCATATTGCCGAATGGCCTCAGACGATATTGGCTGCTCTTGGGGAGTCTGAATGTCTGAAGGCTGGGTTTGAGACCCCTGGTTTTTCTGGAGACTGGCAGGTTGTTCCATTCGTTCACTCTTTTACAGGATTTGCAGCAGATACCGGATTTGCAGTAGAGCAGATTTTTGGAGAATTTCCGCTATTTCAACCGGATCTTAATTTTTCTTAGGTGGAATAAGAAACTGTAATGAGACGATCCAATTAATTTAGATCCCTTATTCTGCTAAAACCTAGGCAAGGTTAACGAGATCCCCAAGAACAGATCAGGTCGCCCCATACCGATTAACCTTCGCATATTTTAGTGGTTCGTTGTCTGACAGAGCCGCCGTTTGAAACAGGCGTTTGAAACAGGCGTTTGAAACAGCTTGCTAACTGATACGGTTTTACAACTGTCCTAGTCAGGGGTCTATCCTACCCGGAATACCCATAAGCTTTCAGAAGAGCGTTTCAAATGGGCGTAAAAATACGCACAAAAAAGAAGGAGCTTGTTTAAAACTCCTTCTGGGTAGATACACAACTCAAAGCTCTAGGCCACGGAAGGGGCGATCGCCTACCGAATATATTCCTTCAGAACACTATTGCGGTTGGGATGGCGCAATTTCCGCAGAGCCTTCGCTTCAATCTGCCGGATACGCTCACGGGTCACGCTGAAGATTTGGCCAATCTCTTCTAGGGTCTTCATGCGGCCATCATCCAAACCGTAGCGCAGGCGCAAAACATCGCGCTCACGAGGGCTGAGGGTGCTCAGTACCGTTTCTAAGTCTTCCCGCAGGAGGCTCTTAGACACTTGATCTTCTGGGGTCTCACCATCAGATTCAATGAAGTCACCTAAGCGAGAATCTTCCTCTTTTCCGATAGGGGTTTCTAAGGAGATGGGAAGTTGAGCAGACTTGGCAATAAACCGTAGTTTCTCGATGGTCATTTCCATCCGAGTGGCGATTTCTTCTTCCGTCGGCTTCCGACCCATTTCCTGGGAAAGGAGCTTGGTGGTCTTCTTGATGCGAGAGATGGTTTCGTAGAGGTGAACCGGAAGGCGGATAGTCCGCGACTGATCGGCGATCGCCCGAGTAATAGCCTGACGAATCCACCAAGTAGCATAGGTAGAGAACTTATACCCTTTCTCGTGGTCAAACTTTTCAGCCGCCCGAATCAGCCCCAGGCTACCTTCCTGGATCAAATCCTGGAACGATAACCCACGGTTCATATACTTTTTGGCAATAGAAACCACCAGTCGGAGGTTTGATTGCACCATCTTATCTTTGGCGCGTCGGCCAATGTGCAGCCGTCGCCGGAAAGATGACAAGGCCATCTCAACAGATTCTGCCCATTCGGCATCGCTAGGCTCACGCTCTAGCTTCCCCATGAGCTTCTCACGAACCCGCTCTAGCTCTAGTAAGTCAGCGATCTTACGAGCCAATTCAATCTCTTCATCGGCACGCAACAGCCGAATCCGCCCGATCTCTTGCAGGTACAGTCGAATCGAATCTTCGGTGTAATGCTTTTTCTTTGTCTGTGCCCGACGACGAGTGGTACGCCCCTTTGCTGCAGGCTTGTCATCACTTTCTTCTTCGTCTGCCTCAGCCTGAAAGCCAAAAGCCTCATCTCGATCGTCATCGGCCTCATCCGCAAGGGCAGGGTCGCTCGCGATGGGCGCAATGGTCTCGAGTACGTCGTTAGCCTTGGTCATGCCGTGCTCCTCATGCTCCTTCGAAATAATAGTCAAGAATCTGGCTTGCGATCGCAAAAATCAACAAGCCAGGAATCAACAAGTTGGCCGAACTCAATCGACCTTAAAAAAGTGCCATCCATCTCCGTAATATTCCTGATTGTTGGGGGCATCAGGCGGAGTTGGTGGCTGAAATCAGGCTCTTCAGCCCTATATCTGAAAAGGGGGTTCTTGGAAAATTATTTTAGATAAGCGACTTCGCAGATTAATCCACAAGTGTCTTCGATTGTAACGACTTGCGCCCCACTTGTACTTTCATTCTATGGCATACCTTAGGGTGCTGCCCCTGAAAATGCGGCTCAGTAATTACAACCAGATTAATACTTTAGCCATACTTTCACGAAATCGCCAGTTGACTTTTACACATCTTCCAAAATTTCTCTTCCTTCCTAATGGGTAGTTATTGGCCTCAAACGAAGACGGAGAGCGGGAAAGACCATCATTCTGACAGATCAATCACGGATTCATGGATGTGCTCCTAAATCTTGAAGAACCCTTGAGCCACAAGGCTTTGAGACCTCAAAATATTTTTTGGCAAATCCGTAGGCTGAATATTATGCCAATGTTTAATGCGTGATGAATCAACACTAGCTGCTAGGTCTAGGGCAATGGGGTCGATGAATGGCGGAAACTATATCCGCCATTCTGCGTAATCTTGTGATGTGTATCAAAATGTTTCCGGATAATGGCAACGGCCATAGACATGGCCATAGACAAAGATCCATCTGCGTTGCCAGTCCGTTTTGTCAGTCCGTTTTGTTAGTCCGTTTTGTTAGTAGTGGTGATGAGTGGTGTACTCGTAGGTCGCCATGAGGTGATCTGCGGAGAGAACTTTCTGGGTCTATGGCTGGGGGGCATTTGGAATCAGAGAAGCACCTGCTGCAACCGAGACTTAGTGACGGGTGAGGGGCGCGATCGGTAAAATGGCGATCGCTTCTCCGGCGGCAATCTGGAGATGGCCTACGGGTAGCATGGCAAGAGCATTCGTTTGAGCCAAGTTGATGAGGTTCCCAGAGCTATGGCTACCGCCAGCCAGGGTAAACTCAAACCCTTGGGCTGTACTGGTCAGCCGCCCCCAGAGGTAGGTTTCGCGTTTGCCGTCGGCCCGTAGAGATTGGGGCGATCGCCCCCACACCCACGCCGGATGATACCCTCCTGCTTGGCCTGCCAGCTTCCGCAGGGCAGGCTGCACAAACCGCCAGAAAGTGACCAAAGCAGAGACTGGATTTCCGGGTAGCCCAAAATATAGGGTGGCGTCAGGGGGTGCGAAGGTCGCGACGGTGAGCGGCTTGCCAGGTTTGATCGCAACAGCGCGGATATGCAGCGTGCCGCCTAGGGCTTGTAGAATTTCTTCAACATAGTCATAATCTCCGACCGAAACGCCGCCTGACGAAATCACCACATCGGCCTGGGTGCGAGCGTGGGTAATGGCTTGGCGCAGAGCTTCAGGGGTATCTGAAACACATCCTAAGGGAATGGGGACGGCTCCTATTTGGGCGATCGCCGCACAGATCGCAGACTGGTTTGAATCGACAATCTGACCCAGTTTGAGGGGTTGCCCTGGTGGCACCAGCTCATCTCCCGTTGACAGCACCGCCACGCGCACCCGCCGATATACGGGCACCTGCGCGTTTTGGGCAGCGGCTAAAACCGCAATTTCAGAAGGCGTCAGCACAACCCCAGGCGCTAGGAGGACATCTCCGGCGCGGTGATAGTCTCCCCGATGGCGCACAAACTCTTGGGGTTGAGGAGCCGAAAAAATTTGGAGGCGATCGCCCTCCCGCCGCGTTACTTCCTGCATCACCACCGTATCTGCTCCCGTAGGCATCATCGCCCCGGTGAGGATGCGCGCCGCTTCCCCCGGTTGCACGGTCTGCTGAGGCACCTTCCCCGCCGGAATTTCTTCAACGATCTGTAATGCGGCTGGATGCTCTGCGCTACAGCCCGCCACATCGGCATGGCGCACCGCAAACCCGTCCATCGCGGAATTATCCCAATGGGGAAAGTCGAGGGGGCTGCTAATCGGAGCCGCCAAAACCCGGCCAACCGCCGCCCCAATCTCCACCCGCTCCACATCTTGGGGAGATTGCAACGGCTGTACTAGGTTCAGAATTTTGGCTTCGGCTTCGGCAACGGGGAGCATAGGAGCAAGCAAGAGGAGGGAATGACGAGATTGGGCGGAACAGCACCCCTTCGATTCTTTATCATGAAATTAGAATCATCATGAAGTCAGATACATGAAGTCAGATAGCAGCCTTGGGAAAACCGATGATGAGGCTAGCTAATTTTGAGCCTCCCAGGTTATTGCACCCGTGCGAAGAGGGCTTAGGACGATATCATATCCGCCACATCCCTCGTATCCCGCAAGAAAATCTAAACGGAGATCTAGGGTTGCCGCAATGAACTCATAGATCCTACGAACAACTCATGGCTACGGATTCATCAATAAACGAAATAAACGCTCAAATTTGGCCGATACAACCCTAGGTTGCATCGCCTGAAACCTAACCCACGATTGAGACTTACTGACCCTCCTGTTGCGCCTATGAGACCCCAACTACCTGTGCGTCGTGCTGTCCCCGTATTGCTATGGCGACGGGGCGTTGCATTGGGGATTGATGCGATCGCCATTGGCCTCGTCAGCGGCTTATTGGGGGGCGGCTGGATAGCCCAGGGATTTGTCTTCGTTGTGGGCTGGCTGCTGCTGCGGGTGGTGGTGGTGTCGCGCAACAAAGGGCAAAGTTTAGGGCGTTGGGCGCTAGATATGCGGATCATTGCCTTGCCCGGTGGCACGCCAACGCTGATGAATCTGACCAAGCGCGAAGGGTTATTGGCGATCGCCACCTTCTTCGCCGTCTGGGGAATCACCCACCTCAGCCCCACCTCAGCTTGGGTCTTGCTGCTGTTAGTGCCCCTAGGGGTAGACGCCAGCATTGCCTACAACGACCCCGCCCAAAGCCAAACCGCCCATGATCGCTACGGCAAAACCTGCATTGTCGAGAGCCGCCGAGGCTACTCTTTGGATGTAAAAATACGTCGATTAGTTGCCCAATTGCGCACTCGTGTGAGAAGATAAGAGATTGTGTCTGATCTTCAGTAAGAGCCGTTAGAGTTATGGCAGCCAAGAAGGGCGTTCGTATTATCATCACGCTTGAATGTACCGAGTGTCGTACCAACCCCGACAAGCGGTCGAAAGGGGTGTCTCGTTACACCACCACCAAAAACCGCCGCAACACCACCAGCCGGATAGAACTCAAGAAGTTCTGCACCCACTGCAACAAACACACCGTTCACAAGGAAATCAAATAGTCGGCTCCGTGCCATCCAACCTCTCAAATCCTTGAGAATTGGCTCAGACGACTCTTTGAGAATTGGCTCAGATGACAACCTTGCCTACAATGGCAACCTTGCCTATAGCCGTTATTGCAGGGGCTGTCGGAGTTATTTTGCTTCTTTAGGGCAGATTTCCTTAGATTTTCGTTGACTCAAATTTCGTTGATATCGTCTCAGACGCATTGAATTTTTCCTATGAATTACCATCGCCGCCGCGTTTCCCCCATCAAACCTGCTGACCCCATCGACTATAAAGACGTGGATCTGCTAAAGAAATTCATCACCGAGCGGGGCAAAATTCTTCCTCGGCGGATTACCGGGCTGACGGCTCGGCAACAGCGTGACCTCACCCGTTCGATTAAACGGGCACGCACCTTGGCTCTCCTACCCTTTGTGAACAGCGAAGGCTAGGATGATACTGCCATACTTAGCAGACCCAGGCACCATAGAGGTAGCCAAAACTGGGTCTGTTTTGTTGCATCTTAGGAAAAGTTAGGTTCTAAGGAAACCTAACGCCTAGATAATTAGTTTCTAGAAAATTATTTTTTAGAGAATTAATTCCTGGAGAACGGATTTCTAGAGGGCGATTTTCTAGAACATGGTCAGTATTAGAACATGGTCAGTATTAGAACATGGTCAGCAATTGAGCCAGATCGTTCGAGCTTGAGGGCGGAAGGGTAAGATCTTTGCCAGGTTGGTTTGATTGCTGAGATCAAGAGCCAAGCGTTTAGGCAGGTTTGATCAATGTTTTGGGCTGAGGTTCTTGAGGATAGGTGCGATCGCCCCTTCCTGCGCAGTCATTAGCCCCGATTCATCGCCGCAATCTCAATTTTCTCCATTCTTCCGCTCCATTCTTTCCTCAAGTCCTTCGGATGAAGAGTCATGGGATGGGAGAATTGGGAGGGAAATGGCAATGCCCTAGCACTCGGCTTAGAGCATTCTTTAAGATGAGAGAGTTAGGTTCGTTGGATGAAACACCAGCGCAAACGCCTAGCCAAACATACCTCTCTTATTTTTAGGGATCTTCTTAGGGGTTTAGCCAGGGCAGATAGATCGAAAGGCTTGGGTTTAAGATCTTTACTTCAAGTTCTTGCAATTTTTCTTGGTTGAGTTAGGCAATCTACTCACACTTTTTACGGTCATACTCTTTTTATCCTAAAGCAGCAATTCCTGATGGAGAAGGGCACCCTGGTTGAGTTTCGAGTGAATGGCGATCGCCGTCTGGCTGTCGTCAATCGTCCAGAAGGAAAGCGCGATTGGGTCGTTTTAGATGAGCGGAACCATCCCCACAAACTCCATCCCCGAGATGTCACCTATAGCATCCCAGCCTCGGCGGGTAAGCCCTACGAACCCAGTGATATTCCGGGGTTTCTTAGCACCATCGCCCCATACCTCGACCCCTCTAGCCTAGAGATCGCCTGGGAACTGTTGGTCGAAGAGGGAGAATCTGTTGATGCTGCGGGCATGGCTTTTTTACTGTTTTCGGAGAAAAGCCCGCCATTATGCTACGCGGCTCACTGTTTATTATCAGAAGACAAGTTATTTTTTAAGCAGAAGGGCGATCGCTACGAACCTCGCCCTACTAGCCAAGTCACCGAGCTACGGCACCAGATGACGGTACAACAGCAGCGCCAAGAAGAATGGGATGGCTTTATGGGGCGTTTGCAGCAAGCCTTGGAGAAAGTCGAAGTAGACTGGCTCAGTGGCGATCGCCTGAAGCTCGAAGCCCTTGAAAAATATGCTTCTGTGGGAGACACCGCCTCTACCCGCAACACCGCCACCGAGATCTTGGTAGCCCTGAAGCGCTCAGAAACCCCCGAAGCGGCTTTTGATTTGTTGGTAGCGTTGGGGCTATGGAACCCTCACGAAAATCTGTTTCTGCGGCGAAGTCAAGTCTCGACGCAGTTTTCTCACCGTGTTCACGATGTTACTCAGACCCTGCTAACCATGTCACCTCCAGATGCCCATCCCGATCGCCGCAACCTGACCCACCTCAAGGTCTACACGATCGACGATGCCAGCACCCTCGAAATTGACGATGGCCTGAGTTTGGAATACCTCGAAGATGGCACCCATCGCATCTGGATTCATATTGCCGACCCCACGCGCTGGCTCATCCCTGGGGATGTGATCGATCAAGAAGCCCGTCGCCGCTGCACCACGCTATATTTGCCCACGGGGATGATCCCCATGTTTCCCCCCGATTTGGCCACTGGCCCCATGAGCCTGAAGCAGGGTGAAGAATGCTGCGCCCTCAGCTTTGTGGTTGTGTTAGACGAGCGGGGTGCCATCCAAACCTACGAAATTTTTCCGACCCTGATTAAGCCTACCTACCGCCTCACCTATGAGGATGTCAATGAAATGCTAGAGCTGGGGTTGAAGGCCGAGCAAGAGCTACAGGCCTTAGACAACTGGGCGAAGTTGCGGCTAGAGTTTCGGCAAAACCAAGGCGCTATCAGCATTCGGATGCCAGAGTCTTCTATCAAAGTGCTAGAAGATGAGGTGACCATTGATGTGTTGGATGATTCGGCCTCGCGGCAATTGGTAGCCGAAATGATGATTTTGGCCGGAGAAGTTGCGGGGCGATATGGCCAAGAGCAGCATATCCCCATTCCTTTTCGGGGGCAGCCTCAACCCGAACTTCCCCCTGAGGAAGAGCTGCGACTACTGCCCTCTGGCCCGGTGCGATATTCGGCCATTCGGCGGTGTATGCCCCGCAGTGAAATGGGCACGATCCCCATCCGTCATGCCAGCTTAGGGCTAGATACCTATACCCAGGTCACCTCTCCTATTCGGCGCTATACCGATTTATTGGCACATTTTCAGATTAAGGCACACCTGCGGGGGGATCACCTCCCTTTCTCAGAGGAAGAGTTAAAGGAAACCTTGCAATGGGTCAGTGCAACGGCCTATGAAGCCACGATGGTCGAGCGCCAGAGCAATCGCTATTGGGTGCTGGAGTATCTACGGCGGCATGGCAAAGAAGTATGGCAGGTGTTGATGCTGCGCTGGTTACGGGAGCATGAGAATTTGGGCTTGGTGTTGCTCGAAGACTTGGGGGTAGAGTTGGCGATGCGGTTTGATCGGACGGTGCATCCGGGCGATCGCCTCGACATCCAAGTGACCTACGCTGACCCCCGGCAAGATGTCATTCATCTCACCGAGGTCAAATCTGCTGTGCCCCAGGGCTAATACCTTAGGGTGGCAGGTCAGGGGGAGGGCGATCGCCCTCTCGCTCCAAATGCTCTTCGCTACCTTCTGACGGCTGATCTTGCAGCGCTAAAAATGCTTCTTGGGCGGCTTCTTGCTCGGCTGTTTTTTTAGAAGACCCTTGCCCTTGCCCCAGGCAGCGGTCTTGTACCCAAACCTCCACAAAGAAGGTTTGCCCTGCCCCTTTTTGGGGATAGCGATGGCGGTAGGTTGGCAGGCTTTGATAGCGCTGCTGGGTTAATTCTTGCAGTGCGCCTTTGTAGTTCATCTGGGCTGGGTCTTGGTGAATGGCGATCGCCATCGTCCGAAAATGATCTTCGAGCCAAGGTCGGATTAAGCCCAGTTGTGGATCTGCCATGTATAGCACCGCCAGCACGGCTTCGACAGCATTCGCCACGCGGCTTTCTTGGCCAGCGGCATCCCCAGCCGCTGCATTATCCATGGCTAAATAGCGCTCTAGGCCGTAGCTGTTGCCCACTTGAGCCAAGGTGCGATCGCTCACCAACACATCTCGGAAAGCCGACATCGTGCCCTCCGAAGCCGTGGGATAGGTCCTATACAAAAACTGAGCCGCCGCTAACTTCAACACCGCATCTCCCAAAAACTCCAGCCGCTCAGAGTTCATTTCTGCTGACATGCTGGGATGGGTCAGCGCCAAATCTAGCAATGCCCAGTCAACCGACACCTGGGGCGGCAAGCCTAGTTTTTGCAGGAGTTGGCGCAATTGGTTGTGGCGATCGGGTGAACTCAGCGGCATTCTCATTCCTTCAGCCAGCCTGACGATGGGGTTGCAGAGTTGGGTCAATGGCGATCGCCCTCAGTCAACAACCGGGTTAGAATGGCTCCTTCTAGAATCAGAAACCATCGCCCCAGGCTGCTTGCCACCATGGCTCCGATTGCCACTGCCCTTTTCCCATCCTAAAGCCCTCCTCTGTTTCATGCAGCCTTTCCCCTTTTCTGAGAAATCCAGCAGAGAATGAGTGCAGTAGGCCATCCCTATGGCATCGTCGGTCATCGATCCCCATGTCTTGGCGGCACCCGTTGAGGGGCAGATCACCCTAGATATTGCGCCTAGATATTGCGCCTAGATATTGCCATAGACGGGGATCGCAGCTCCACGAATATCTTGAGCCGCTTCGGACGCCAGAAAACAGATTACCCCAGCCAAGGATTCTGCCTTCACCCATTGGTTGGCATTTTCGACCCCCATGGCCGCGCGGTTAGAGGGGGTATCAATCATGCTGGGCAGCACCGTGTTGGCGGTAATATTTGTGCCTTTGGTTTCATCGGCGATCGCCTGGGTTAAAGCTACCACCCCAGCCTTTGAGGCACAGTAAGCGGCCAATTGCCCCCCCGGTTGCACGGCTCCCCGAGACCCCACGGTGACGATGCGGCCATAGTCTTGCTCCCACATTCGGCGGAGGCTATACTTACACAGTAAAAAGGTCGTTTCGAGGTTTAATTGAAAATCCTTGCGCCAAGTTTCGAGGGGATATTCATGGGTTTTTCCCATCGAAAAACCGCCCACCAAATGAATCATGACATCCACTTGATCCATCCCATCGACGAGCGCCTGAACCGAGGCTTCATCGGTCAGATCGGTAGCAACAAACCGGATGCGCGCCAAGTCTGCCGGGGCCAGTCGGCTTTTGAGCCGCTCAACCTCTGGGGTCTTCTGATAGGGCAGCGTTAGGGATTTGACCCCCTGCGCCAACACCGTTGGGGTGACACCGAGACCCAATCCTCCGGTTCCGCCGGTGAGCAAAACATGCCGACCTTTCATCAAAACTATCTCCTATGCGGTGGGGGTAAATGCGGTTGTGGTGCGGGGCGAGCAGAGGTCAAAGCTTTTCGGTGAGCGGTTGGCAAAAGATTTCGAGATCTGTTTTTTGGGCGTAGATGAGGAGGGCGATCGCCAACCCAATGGGCAAATTCGTAATTTCTACTAATACGGGCACCGCATCACTCAGGTTATTGGTATCAATATGGGGGCGCAGGTGAGTTTGACAAAGCTGCACCCGCCAGCGCTTAGCAAACCCTTCGAGCCACCGCTCAGACTCAGACGGCTCTTGCCCAACCTTGAGCGCCAAATCAATGGCCGCATCTTCCAGGTTGCCCTCACAGTCTTCTAAGATATCAAACGCCTGCAACGCGGCAGGGTTATCGGGAAATTGCGACCGATATTGGTCAATCTCGTCTGGGGTTACGGTAATCATGCAGCCAATGTATCACTTGCAGGAATGTAGAAATAGCCCTGGCAGCGCAGTTTACAGCGCTGTGCCCGAGGGAATTTCGATGGACAATGGGTGGAGAAAGCAGATCGCTAGGAGCAAGGTTCGGCATCAAGTGCGACACCTGTCATCTACGGCTGTTGACGATCCGTTGAGGTCAACGGACACCGTGTGTTAGATCTGAATTTCAGCACTCTAACTTCATTTTAGTTTTCATAGTCCTTCCGGTGACAAATTAACCCATGCCTGCCATTTTTCATCTGTTTTTGGCGATCGCCAGCGAAGTCATTGCCTCGTCTGCACTCAAAGCTTCCCAAGGCTTCACACAACCCTTTTTTCTAGGAATTGTGCTGATAGGCTACGGTTCTGCGCTCTATTTTATGTCGTTGAGTCTGCAATCGATTCCCCTGAGTATCGCCTACGCCATTTGGTCGGGGGTCGGCACCTTTGCGACCGCATTAATTGGGGTTTTTCTCTTCCGCGAACGCCTTGCCCCCGGCGGAGTCTTGGGCATCAGCTTAATTGTGATGGGCGTAGTGATTTTGAACCAGTTCGTTGATGGTCATCAAGATGTGCAGCCTTAAGTTTGCATCTTATTTTTTTCGTGAGAAAAAACCTCTTTAAAGCCTCAAAATCTCCCGATCTAACTCCTTATGTAGGAGACGAAGGGAGATTTGAGGAAAGACTCTTAAGCAAAGAGAAAATCAGGATCTAGACTCTTTCTCCCTGTATTTACGAGCTTAGGGCGATCGCCCTACACCTATAAATTTAAGCACCTACAAAGTTACCAAATACTTGCCCTGAGGCCAATCTGAAATTGGCATTAGGCAACGAGATAAATGACACAGTTTGAACATCGGCAATGAGATCAAAGCCTCCATTTCTAGCAACAAACAAATCAAACCCAGCACTGTCACGCACGGCTCGATAGATATCGCGGGCTCCTAATTGAATAAAGTCGTTGAATGCAAAGTCTACAATTTGAGCAAAGTCGCGATTGACCCCATTGCGATAGTATGAACCTGCGCGATCGCCCAATACAAATAAATCAGTTCCGAACCCCCCCGTTAGTTGATCAAATTCTCCATTCCCCCGAAAGTTACTATCTGTTCCATTCAACACATCATTGCCAAACCCTCCGACCAGGACATCATTGCCACCACTGCCAACCAGGACATCATTGCCCCCTTCTCCACTCAGAAAATTGCGGCCTCTATTGCCCGTAATCAGATCTCTGTTATTGGTGCCTCTAACATTAGAAAAGTTGAAAGCTCCAAAGGAGAAATTACCAATACCGGGTAAACCGTTGACCGTTAGACGATTAACCGACAGGTTGATGTTAAACGATGTCCGCCCGCTCCCTCCTTGGCCATCAATGACATTAAAAAAACGAGAATCTCCAATAATTTGCTCAACCCCTTGTATGCGATCAAACCCAAGACCACTCTTGCTGATTAGGCTCGTTGCCCCAAGCACAACAAGCACAATAGGCCGACCTAACCGCCGATAATCGGCGGTGTCAATTCCAGATCCACCAATGAGTAAGTCATTGCCTGTAGACACCTGTAAAACATCATTTCCACCTCTCCCTTCAATGCGATCATTGGAGCTCGTTCCAAAGATATTATTTGAAAAGTTATTGCCGATAATGATAGCCATTGACTGCATCCCCTGAGGTGAATTTATTGCAATGTAGTCTAGCCATTCTTGAACCTATGCGGATGACGGCAGAACAACAGGAAAATAGGCAATAAATACTGGCTATCTACCGTTGGGTGTTTTATTGGCAGCTATGGAAGATCTTGTGCAAGCAGCAAGATGTATCTTTTTGGCGATCGCCAACACAGCTTACTCAATCATCAGCAAGGTATAGATAAAGCCAGACCGTAACCTTTGAGAGGCAGATGGGATGCAGAAGATAAGAGCCAGATTCTAAAGCCATCTAAAAGGAAGCTCTGAACCCCAACTTATCTAGACTTCTTGGAGCCTGCACTCAAATTGATGCAAACGTACCATGATCGGGAATATATCTCAACCACTTTTTAAAGTATATTTGCTGACAAGACTTGATCTAGAGTTGCTATCAGGGCGCACTCCGATTGGGCAATATCCTTGCTGAGCTTGCGCTATGAAGATAACGGGGCTAGGGTTATCGAGATTGTGTCGAGCGCGCGTTGTCAGGCTAGTCTTAAAGGTATCTAGCGACTGGCATTTAGGTAACTGGCATTTAGGCGTCTAGTTCGAGCCGCAGATCTTGCTGAGGGGTGAGCCGGAGGGCGATCGCGCAGAGGGGCGCAGGCATCCCAAACGACTGGGTGCCCGGAAAGATTGGCTCTGTCATATTGACGCTGTCATATTTGCATATTGACCTAGAGGGATAGGGACTCCAGAGTCCGTAAAGGAATCTAGGCATGTAAAAGAAGTTACCAGATTACTAGATTTACGGAGAATCGGGCACCCTAAAACAGAGAACGCATTGAGTAAGGAAACGTGGCGTTGCTGAATTCGGCTATGAAACGGGTTCTGAAAGCCTTATGGCACTCTCCCAAATCTGGCAAAATCATAGTGCTATTCAGCAACGCCGAAGATTCTAACCCTATCAAAAGCAGCTAAGCCATCCTTCCTGCAACCATTTTTGCAAGCTTAGGGCTAAAGGACGATCGCCTGTCCATCGGCTCTGGGTTCTGATGCGGCGATCAGCGTATCGCCTTGGCGCAGGATCATCTGGCCTTTGCCAAAGAACTCCACCCCCGCCTTGACCTGGATCTGGTGCGCGCGATCGCCCAACCCACTCGCCACAAACCGAGGCACTGATTGTTCGAGAAACACCTGATTGCCCTCAATAAACCGCCAGCGGGGCGCATCCAGCGCTGCTTGGGGGTTGAGGCCATAGTCTACTAGGTTCACCACCATTTGCACATGTCCTTGGGGTTGCATCGGCGCACCCATGACCCCCATGGGGCCGAGGGGCTTGCCATCGCGGCTCAAGAAGCCGGGAATAATCGTGTGAAACGGGCGCTTGCCAGGGGCAAACTGGTTGGGGTGGTTGGGGGCGAGGTCAAACCCAGACCCTCGGTTGTGTAGGGCAATCCCCGTTTCTGGCACCAATACGCCACTGCCAAAGCCCTCGTAGTTTGATTGAATCAGCGACACCATGAGGTCGCCATCGGCGGCGGCGAGGTAGACCGTGCCGCCTTTGGGTAAGCCAGGATGCGCGAGGGGTAAGGCGGTGTCGGTAATCAGCGAGCGGCGATCGCGCGCATAGGCCTTATCTAGCATTTGGGCGACCGAAACCTCCATAAACTGGGGGTCGGCCACATGGCGATAGGCATCGGCAAAGGCCAGCTTCATCGCCTCGATTTGCCAATGGAAGCTCTCAATAGAATCGCGGGGGTATTGCGCCAGGTCAAACCCTTCCAAAATATTGAGCGCCATTAAGGCCGCAATGCCTTGGCCGTTGGGCGGAATTTCCCAAACGGTGAGGCCGCGATAGTCGGTACTAATAGGGGCTACCCACTCCGAGTGATGCTGAGCATAATCGTCGCGGGTCAGGAAGCCGCCCGTCGCGGCGGCAAACTCGGCAATGCGGTCAGCTAATCTCCCTTTATAAAAGCTCTCGCCCCCGGTGGCGGCCAGTTCTCGTAGCGTGGCGGCATGGAGGGGGCTACACCAGCGTTCTCCCGCGTTGGGTGCGCGATCGCCCCCAAAAAAGACGGTCTTAAAGGCTTCAAATTCGCGCCCCTGTAAGGGCAAGAAGCTAGCCTCCGCGCGTTTCCAGGCTCGGGCGGTTTCGGGGGAAACCGGGAACCCCGCTTCGGCCAACCGGATGGCGGGCTCAAACAAGCGCTCGAAGGGGAGTTTGCCCCACCGATCGGAAAGCGATCGCCAGCCTGCGATCGCCCCTGACACGGTGATCGGCAACCAGCCATAGAGAGGCATCTGGTCATACCCCTCAAGGTCTTTTAGCGTCTGCCCTTGGGCACTTTTGCCAGAGGCATTAAGCCCGTGCAACTGCCCATCCCAGACCAGGGCAAAGGCATCGGAGCCAATGCCATTGGAGGTGGGTTCAACAACCGTCAGGGCGATCGCCATCGCCACCGCCGCATCTACGGCATTGCCCCCGGCCAGCAGCATTTCTAGCCCCGCCGTGGAGGCCAGGGGTTGGCTGGTCGCCACGGCTCCCCGCTGCCCCATCACAACCCGCCGCCCCGCACCGTAGGGATACGCCGTCAACTGCGCAAACCACGTCTCAAACCCAGGCTCCAAACTCACTCCTAACCCCCTCCAACCATGGCGATGAGCCGATTATCCCCCACCTTGCCCCCGGCGCACCCACTTCTCTAGAATCTTTTGCAAAAAAGTGGAGGGTGCCTACCTTACATCCGCTCAGCGATTGGGACTACGATTGGGACTACGATTGGGACTACGATTGGGACTGCAATTGGGACTGGATGACGGGTAGAAATTCGGCGACCCGCCCACCATTCGGTGTTAGAAATATTGCCTT
>Ga0105044_10006267_pt1 | contig 16349 bp, 13 predicted proteins | sample MAT01_FD_78092 | JGI IMG/M metagenome (GOLD analysis project Ga0105044, IMG submission 78092) | Freshwater microbial communities from Lake Fryxell liftoff mats and glacier meltwater in Antarctica - MAT-01 | ecosystem: Environmental > Aquatic > Freshwater > Ice > Liftoff microbial mat | place... | reverse complement strand
GTAATTTGGCCAAAATCACACCAAAGGAAATGGATTTTGTGGTTACTTCTGATCTTGGTGATGGTGTTATGTACAGCGGCATGATAATCACTTATACCGTTAGACCTTTATTAGGGATACCCTTAACCTGGATGACCGAGATTAAAAATATCAAAGAAGGAGAATATTTTATCGATGAACAAAGAGTAGGTCCCTACAAATTGTGGCACCACCAACATTGGTTCAAATCCATACCAGGCGGCACTGAAATAAGAGATGTTGTGCATTATCAACTTCCTCTTGGGCCACTAGGAAATATGATGAATAGCCTTTTGGTCAAATCTGAATTGAATAAAATATTCGATTATCGTTTTAAGAAAGTTGAAGAACTTTTTGGTAAGATTGCTTAAACCAAAACAAAGGCTTGTCTGAATGCTTTTTAGCCAGATCCCAATAACAGAACACTTCCCATTTTAATCCCAACAAAAAAGCCACTCCAAGTTAATGGAATGGCTTTTTGTATTATGACCCTTTCAAGATCTAGTATCTGTACATATCTGACTTAAATGGACCCTCAACAGGTACTCCAATATAAGCAGCCTGCTCAGGAGTTAGAATATCCAGCTCTACACCTATTTTTTCCAAGTGAAGTTGAGCTACCAACTCATCCAAGTGTTTAGGTAAAGTATAAACTTTGTTTTCGTATTTGTCATAATTTTCCCACAGTTCCAATTGAGCAATTGTTTGGTTGGTAAAGGAGTTACTCATCACAAATGATGGGTGACCTGTAGCACAACCCAAATTCACCAAACGACCTTCCGCAAGAACGATGATATCCTTGTGACCAATAGTATATTTGTCAACTTGAGGCTTTATTACATCTTTAGTAGCACCGTAGTTTTTGTTCAACCAAGCCATGTCTATTTCATTGTCAAAGTGGCCAATGTTACAAACCACAGCATTGCTTTTCATCAATTTGAAGTGCTCAGAAGTAATAATGTCTTTGTTGCCTGTAGCAGTGACAATGATATCAGCTTCTTGAACTGCATTGATTAATTTCTTTACTTCAAATCCTTCCATTGCAGCTTGCAAAGCACAGATAGGATCAATTTCAGTAACAATTACACGCACTCCAGCATTTCGCAATGAATCAGCTGAACCCTTACCTACATCACCATAACCTGCAACTACTGCTACTTTGCCAGCCATCATCAAATCAGTAGCTCTGCGGATCGCATCAACCAATGATTCACGGCAACCGTATTTGTTGTCAAATTTTGATTTGGTTACTGAATCGTTGATATTGATAGCAGGGAGGGGCAAAGTACCGTTGTTGACACGCTCATATAAGCGCAAAACTCCTGTAGTTGTTTCCTCAGAAATACCGCGGATTTCAGCCACCAATTCAGGATATTTGTCCAAAACCAAATTGGTCAAATCACCACCGTCGTCCAAAATCATATTCAACGGCTTCTCATCGTTGAAGGCAAAAAGCGTTTGTTCGATACACCAGTCAAATTCTTCATTGTTCATGCCCTTCCAAGCATAAACGGGAATTCCGGCTGCTGCGATTGCTGCTGCTGCATGATCTTGTGTAGAAAAAATATTGCATGATGACCAGCTTACTTCAGCACCCAATTCAGTCAGTGTTTCGATCAACACGGCAGTTTGGATTGTCATGTGAAGGCAACCTGCAATGCGAGCTCCTTTGAGGGGTTTAGTTGCTGAATATTGAGCTCTTAGTGACATAAGTCCAGGCATTTCTGCTTCTGCAAGGCGAATCTCCTTGCGTCCCCATTGTGCCAATGACATATCCTTTACTTTGTACTTAACGGATGTGGCAGTTGTTTGCATTAATTAATTATTTTATGAAAGATAAAAACCAAATACTTTGATTTCAGGGCACAAAATTACTACTTTTCGTCCTAAAATACTACTCCTTAACAGTATTCAGCCTACATTGTTTTGTAGTTGTCCGCATATTTTAAAGCAGCGCTCCAAAACCAAAGGAAATGTACTCAGCTGTTGCTTTGTGCGCCTTTAGATGAACTGCGCAATACATGCGGGTCTTTGGTTTCCCAAATGGCGTGAAATAATATCTGCTACTCAACTTGGTATAAATAGAATCTCCGGCTTGATAGGGCTTTCCACCAAAATAGCCCCCTGCCAACAAGGCGATACTAAATGGCCAAAAAAAAAATTCATCTCCAACAAAAAACATATAGCGTGTGGCCAGTTTTTGGGCTTCCTGATCCGTGCGCGCTTCAGTGGATGCCAAGCTGAAATAAAAGGAAGAACTGACATATTCATATTCCATTCCCAACATCAGTTGATTGACTTTTGACAAGCGGTACACTAAGCCCACCTGTCCTTGATAAATTGGGTACTTGGGTCCGCCCGGTGCCAATGCTTCAGTAAATGCCATTCCTGCATTCATCGTTAGCCCAAATCTTCGGAAGGGTTTTGAAGAAATACTATCAAAATCCAGCTTGCGTTGCCTAGGATTCGGGTTCCAGCGCAATCCCAGCGAAGCAGAAGGTAGATTCATGCCATAATTGGGCAGCTGCACACTGCCATTGGAGTAATGATTCAATTGCCCAGCCGCACTGACTGCCAGCTTGGATGTGATTGGATAAAAAAACTCCAATCGAAATCGTGTAATATTGTTCCAATTGGATCCTATTGCATTATTTTTAGGATTCTGAATCAAGTCAAATGGTTCGCTCAAATAGGCTACCCCTGTCCCAAAATTCAGGTGGGATGATAAATTACCCACATTAAACAGTCTGATACTGACATTAGGCAATATTGAAGTAGCACTCCCTAATAAGTTTCTGTCACCCAAATCATCGTGAATAAGTGCAAGACCCAAAGCAGGAAATCTTTGCATTTTATGCCAATACTTGGTTCCATAAGTCTGATAAACAAAATTTAAACCTAAACCTATTGTTCGCGCAGGTGGCTCGAATGTAAGCTTTCGGGTATGATTGATCATACGCCCGGCATGAAATTCTGATTCCAGCAACCAACCTCCCTCCTGAGAATAAACATTCCCTAAGCCCCGTAAAAAAACAAGAAGAGCAATAGCAAATCTCATAGTTTTTGAGATCGTATAAATTCGATACTTTTTATCATGCTGTTGTGCAGTAAAACATCTTTTTCATGAAATGGTACCTCCTTCCTGAACTCTTGGATCAATTTTTCGAGGGCAGAACCCGTTTTCTTGTTTCTTCGGAATTCAATTCCTTGACAGGCTGTTAACCATTCAATAGCCAAGACACTCCAGGTGTTTTGAATAACCCGATACATTTTGGTTCCTGCGTTGGCGGCCATGCTCACGTGGTCCTCTTGTCCATTGGAGGATACAATTGAATCTACCGAAGCTGGTGTGCACAATTGCTTGTTCTGACTAACTATGGATGCCGCGGTGTATTGTGGTATCATAAATCCACTGCTCAATCCTGGTTCAGGTATCAAAAATGCTGGCAATCCACGTTGTCCTGATATCAATTGATAGGTTCTTCTTTCAGATAAATTGGCAACTTCAGCTATACCTATTGCCAAATAATCCAATGCCAATGCAATAGGCTGTGCATGAAAATTACCACCCGATAAGATTTCTTCCTCTTCGTAAAAAATATTTGGGTTGTCAGTCACTGCGTTGATTTCATTAGTAACAATTTCAGAAACATGATCAACAACATCCAAGGTGGCACCCAGTACCTGTGGCGTACACCTGAAAGAATACGGGTCTTGTACACTTTGAGCTGGCGATTGTGACAACTCACTGTCTTCCAACCATTTGCGGATTGTGGCGGCTGATTGTATCTGACCTGATTGTCTGCGGATTTCATGAATCTTGGGATCCATAGGTTTGATACTGGCTCCGAATACATCCATTGACAGACAAGCTATAGCATGCGCCCAGGCCATTATTTTATGTGATTCTTGAATGGCGTAAACTGCATAAGAAGTTGAAAACTGGGTGCCATTTAGCAACGCCAGACCTTCTTTTGCTTCCAAGCTTATTGATATCAAATTGCATTGGTCGAATGCTTCACGACTGGCCATTACTGAATCTTTAAAATTCACCTTGCCTTCACCAATCAAGGGCAAACTCAAATGTGCCAAAGGAGCAAGATCACCTGAAGCACCTAAAGATCCTTGTTGAAAAAGGACGGGCCATATTTCATTATTGTACATGCCAATCATCTTATCTATCAACACGATGCGAACTCCGCTGTAGGCAAGTGAAAGATTCCTTATTTTGAGGAACAATATAATTCGGACTATCTCAATAGGTACCACCTCGCCCATTCCACAGGCGTGTGAGCAAACAAGATTCCACTGCAACTTTTGAATGTGTTCTTTGGGAATTTTCACATTGCACAATGAGCCAAATCCCGTATTGATACCATAATATGCCGTATCATCTTTCTCTAATAATTCGTTGAGAAAGGAGTTGCAATCATTAATTTTTTGACTGAGATTTTGGTCGAGATGCAATGGAGAGCCATCTGATATTAACCTCTCAATTTCTGAGATGGTAATATCCTGTCCTGAAATAGTATATTGTATTTGCTTCATAGAGCCACAAAATTACATTTTCAAATTTGCATGACAACCATTCTCAGCAACAGAATGTTATAGAATTCCATTTGACTCACTATATTTACGGTCAGGTGCTCAAGTTATGGCGACAAAAACAGAAATTTTGGACACAATTTTTGATCAAGATCCAACAGCTGCTGAACGGAAAAAGGATCATATTGAACTGGCATTAAAAGCCAGAACCACAGGAAATTTATTGGACGATAGATTTTACTACGAACCCTTGATGGGTAGTATGGAACATCAATACACTCCCGTTCAATTCCTAGGCAAAAGCTTCAATTATCCCATTTGGATCAGCAGCATGACAGGAGGTACTGAAATGGCACCTCTGATCAACCGCAATCTTGCGCGGCTTTGCAATGATTTTAACTTGGGTATGGGACTCGGTTCTTGCAGACAATTATTATACAGCGATGAATTCTTTAAAGATTTTGATGTCCGCAATACCATTGGTGACCGTCCATTTTATGCCAATCTTGGCATAGCGCAAGTCGAAACCCTCATTGAAGCCAATGAAGTGGATAGAATTCCGCTGATGATTCGAAAATTAAGAGCAGATGGACTGATCATCCATGTCAACCCCATGCAGGAATGGATGCAGCCGGAAGGCGATATAATCCGGCACCCACCTATTGACACCATCCAGGAGCTGATGAATCAAATAAATCTACCCATTATTGTTAAAGAAGTTGGCCAAGGAATGGGTCCAGCAAGTTTGAGGGCCTTAATGGCTCTTCCCTTGGAGGCTATAGATTTCGGAGCATTTGGTGGAACAAATTTTTCGACACTTGAACTCATGCGACAATCAGAGGAAGTTGCATACAAGGAAGCGTTCACCTATGTGGGACATACGGCCTCAGAAATGTGCGCCTATATTCGTGAAATAGTAAAAAAACACCCCGAAGAAATAAACTGCAAACAAATCATCATATCTGGTGGAATTCTGGATTATCTCGATGGTTACTATTTGATGGCGCAAACAGATATGCCTTCAATTTTTGGTCAAGCATCCGCTTTTTTAAAACATGCAATGGGCGATTATGAACCGCTACTGAAATACATGAAGAATGTAGCACACGGACTGGATATGGCTCAAGCTTTTCTTAAACCAAAACCACAACTTTGAACGAAAATCAGAAAAAACTGATACGCGGATTTTCCAAATTGACCAAACAAGCAAAACTTGATTGGATCATAACTTCTTTTTTCAACAAAACACAGTCCGTCTATCATGAAATGAGCAGCTTTTGGCTTCAGGACGATAAACAACAACAGATCATAGACGGATTTAGCGAAAATACTGTTTCCAATTTCATACTACCTTATAGCGTTTGTCCCAATCTGATGGTCAATGACAACATTTATTGTGTGCCAATGGTGACCGAAGAAAGTAGCGTAGTTGCAGCAGCAGCATCAGCAGCTAAATTCTGGCTTGAAAGAGGAGGATTTAAAACACAAATATTAGGTACTCAAAAAATAGGACAAGTCCACATCAAATGGGACGGAAGCTTTCAGGAATTGCTCGATGGGTGGCAAGTTCTGGAGCCAGCGTTTAGAAAAACCATACAGCCTCTTGTGCACAATATGGAACAACGAGGTGGAGGCGTGAAAGAAATGTCGTGGAAGGATTTCACAAACGAAATACCTGGTTACTATCAGGCTTTTGTAAAGTTTGAAACTTGCGACTCAATGGGAGCCAATTTTATCAATACCATACTGGAAGAACTGGGTAAAGCCCTTGGTGAACATTTTAATGTCCTAAGGGACGATCAATTGGAAGTCATCATGTGCATACTCTCTAATTATACACCTGACTGCTTGGTTCGCGTTTCTGTTTCATGCCCGGTGTCACAGCTAAAAGACTCAAGTATTCCCATCGATGCTGAAGATTTTGCTTCATTGTTCAATACCGCGATAAGAATAGCAGAGATTGACCCATATCGTGCCACTACGCACAACAAAGGAATCTTTAATGGTATCGACGCTGTAGTTATTGCTACCGGCAATGATTTCAGAGCCGTTGAAGCTTGTGGACACACCTATGCAGCCCGAAGTGGTAGCTATTCCAGTCTATCCCATTGTAATATCGAGCATGGAATATTTGAATTCTGGATGGATTTCCCAATGGCAGTTGGTACCGTTGGTGGATTGACAAAATTGCACCCACTGGCACAAAAATCCAATGAGCTATTGGGCAATCCAAGCGCCGAGACCTTGATGCAAATCATTGCGGCAACTGGTCTTGCACAAAACTTTGCTGCCATCCGTTCATTGGTAACTACCGGAATTCAAAAGGGGCACATGAAAATGCATCTTCAGAATATATTGCAACAATTATCAGCCGCTGACAATGAAACAGAGCTTGTTTTGCAGCATTTTGAACATCATGTTGTATCTTTCAATGCAGTAAGAACTTTTCTTCAGGATATCAGGAATTCGAAAGCTGCTCAATTAAGCAATTAATATGTCAAAGCGTCTATTCAGGGGAAACGGAAAACTCCTCTTGACCGGTGAGTATCTTGTATTGCAAGGTGCTGAGAGTTTGGCTCTTCCAACCAAATTGGGCCAATCTATGGAAGTAAAAGAAAGCTCAGGTGCAGAAATAAAGTGGTTGAGTCTGGATGAAAATGGTGAAAAATGGTTTGAAGCAAAATTATCACAATACGACTTTAAGGCAATCGATACTTCAGATGAAAAGATATCTGATCTGCTCACAAAACTATTTAAAGCATGTGCCAGGCAGGATTCAGAATTCTTGGCGCAATGGGGTGGCCGACAAGTAACTACACGTTTGGAATTTGACCGCAATTGGGGACTTGGAAGCAGCAGTACTTTGATTCATTGCATAGCAGCTTGGGCCGATGTCAACGCATACCAGTTGTGCATGGACACCATTGGCGGAAGTGCGTATGACATAGCATGTGCCGCAGCCGATGGACCACTTATCTACCAATTGAATGACAATCAAATATCGGTCACGGAAGCTGATTTTATGCCCAAATACCACGAGCAAATCTACTTGGCTTTTCTTGGAAAAAAACAAGATAGTCAAAAGTCGGTAGCTGATTTCCTACGTTCCAACAAAGACTTCAAATCTGAAATTTCAGATATTAGTGCCATTACTCTTGAAATAGAAAAAGCTGCCTCTTTGGACAAGTTCATTGAATTGATGGAAGCACATGAAATTATAATGAGCAAAGTGCTAGGACAAGAGAAAATAAAAGATACCAGATTTGGTGATTTTGATGGAACTGTAAAATCATTGGGTGCTTGGGGAGGAGATTTTGCCTTGTTCGCAAGTAATATGGATCCACAAAATATTGTTTCCTATCTGGACAAGAAAGGCCTAAATACCTATTTCAAGTATCAAGATTTGGTATTGAAAAGAACGGTCTAGGCACAATTTTTAATTAAAACACAGTCAATATGACAACTCTCTGGTATGATGCGAAGGTGATCAATATTTTAAATCACAGTGATCGCATCAAGAGTTTTTTTCTAAAAATAGAATCAGATCAAATTATTTCCTTTACACCAGGGCAGTTTTTGACCTTCGATCTTCCTATTGGCGACAAAAGATTGGCGCGATGGAGAAGTTATTCAATCGCTTCGATAGACAGTAAGGACAATGAATTTGAACTCTGCATTGTGAATATGGAAGGTGGAACAGGCAGCACGTATTTGTTTGAGGAAGTAACGATAGGAACTGTCTTAAAATGCAAAGCTCCCGATGGCGGATTCGTACTGAAACAGCCACTTGACCATGATGTTGTTATGATTTGCACCGGAACTGGCGTGGCGCCTTTTAGAAGCATGATAGCGAGCATTTTTGCCCAAAACATAATTCATAAAAAAGTCCATTTGATATTTGGAACCAGGTTTCAGGCAGATATCCTTTATCAAGCAGAATTTAACGAATTGGCAGTCAAATTTCCTGAGTTTACGTATGATATTGTGCTTTCAAAGGAGCCTGATTGGCAAGGTATCAGTGGCCATGTCCACCAAGTCTATCTTGACAAATATGCTGATTCTGGCCCAGATATCCACTTTTACTTGTGTGGTTGGTCTCAAATGATCGATGAGGCAGTTGAAAATTTGTTGCTCAAGTGCAGATATGACAGAAGTCAAATAAGTTATGAATTGTATGGATAAAAGCAATTGCTATTTAGCAGCCATAGACCATTTTTTCAGAGAGGCGATAAAAACTGTTTGCTGATCAACAAAAACACTGTGCGAACAATTGTCAAGATACTTTACGTTCTTTTTGCCAATCAATTTCATCAAGCTCTTTATCTGCTCTACCGAATACAATCCATCTTCCTTCCCATATAATCCATAGATGGGCATCTTCTTAAGTTTTAAGTCTTTGATACTGTTAGTCAGGTCGATTGTGGTATAATGCTCGTTGTCATAGAATCCCTTTGGCCCCGGATAAGTCATTTTGGATGCATATTTCTGTAATAAGGTATCTGTCTTGAAGGTGGCATAAATGCTTTTCGCTTCAGCTGTTGCTTGTTTGGGGGAATAAAATCCGTTGCTCATGGCATGTCCAAAACAGTAGGAACTGTATTCCAACTTATCTGAATCCATTTTTTCAAGCAAAGCGATGTACTTCAGGTTTACAGAATCCTTCTTCTGCTCGTAGATTTGCTTTGATTTTTTGATGATTGTCCTGAAGCTTTCTTGAAGAGACACTGGCGCACCAACCAAAACAACTGATTGAACCAAGATTGGGTTTTTCTCTGCAAAAAGTGTTGCAACAATACCACCGAAGCTGTGCCCTATTAAAACTGCCTTCTCAATTCCCATCTGGGCATAAATTGCCTTTATATCCTTAAAGCTTTCGTCAAAATTGAATTGGGCATTCTTGTCTAGTGACCTTCCCTCGCCTCTTCGGTCATAAACTATGACAAAAAATCCATTTTCAGCGAGCTTCTGAGCAGTAGTTGCTTCAAAACTGGCACTATTGTAACCTGGACCTCCGTGCAAAAATATCACGGGTGTGGCTTTCCGGTCTCCAAAACTCTTTACGTATAAATTTTGAGCTTGGCTGGCTAAAAAAACAAGAGAAAAAAGCAAAGAAAAAAACAGTTTGCTCATAATTTGCAATTTGATAATGAAGTTTTTCTCAATCTTTTGGGTTTGAGAATCTCAAAAATACATCAAATTAAATAAGAACGGTCGACTATCTTATCATTAAAACCAATGAAGCAAACTGTTTCAAAATTAAAAGCTACTAAACGAAGCTTTTTTTAACAAAGGCGATTGTTTCATTGTGGGTCAATTTATCTGACGCTTTCACTATGATGTTTTTGCCCTGAAACTGCTTGTTTTCACTCAAATAATTTTTAAGTTCTTCTTGAGCCTTTCCGATTCCGAACAATAAAATGGCGTCATAACCCTGAATTTGCTTGGATATTTCATCATAATATTTGTGCAATTCCTGCGCTTTTTTATGATTGTGGGTGTTTTTACTATGTGTGTGGTCGCTATGATGTTTGTTGTGAATTTTAGCAGATACTTCATAAATACCATCATTGCTTTTATCTGGTGTGTGTATCAATAAAGCCTCGCTGTGATCTACACATACACCTATTACCGTCTTGTTTGTGAAACTCATAAAATTTGATTTTTTTATACATGCAAAGATATGCTTAACTCAAGCCCGAAACCATGACATAAATCATGATTTAATAGAACATTAACTAGGTATAATCTATAATTCCACTTGATTTGCAATCATGAAAAACGCTTCTTTTAAGGCTTCAATGATATCGCTTGCAGTAATCGTTTCCATTCCGTATTGTTGTGTGCACACATCAGCAGCCAAACCATGGACATACACGCCTAATTTTGCTGCTTCTTCAGCAGAATATCCGCTTGAAAGCAGTCCCGTAATAATACCTGTCAACACATCCCCACTACCTCCCTTGGCCAAAGCCGGATTGCCTGTAGAGTTAAAAAAGACGTTCCCATCGGGCAATATCACAGCCGTATGAGCTCCTTTTAGCAACAAAATTACTGAATATTTGGTGGCAAATGCTCTGCCGAGTTCTATCCTTTCAGCATCAGATTCCACTTTTTGAGTCATTCTTTCAAACTCTATGGCATGAGGAGTCAAGATAGTATTGGGCTTCAGAGAAGCAAAAGAATCCTTGTCCAATGCCAGTAAGTTGATGGCATCTGCATCAATGACCAAACTACAAGTGGATTGTGTGATAATTTCCTTAACCATGATTCCGGTTTCATTTTCGGTACCAATGCCGGGTCCAATCCCTATCGCTTTGTAGTCCAATCGAGCTGGAACTAAGCTGAGATGCGCAGTATTGGGATCTTCAATGAACATGGCTTCAGGAGCTTGCATTTGGATCATAAGATTTGCACAAATTGGTGCATACACGCTCGTTAGTCCTGCACCGCTTCGGATACAAGCTTTTGTTGCTAAAACAGCGGCTCCTACTTTCCCATAAGATCCGCCAACTATTAAAGCATGTCCAAAATCATGCTTGGATGAGAACTTAGCTCTCTTTTTATAAATATGGGCAATGTCAGCTTTGGTCGTAAAATGGTAATCAGAAGGCATTTCCTTGTCAATATCTTGGGGCCAACCTATTTCAAGCAATTCAAATCTGCCAACGAACTCAGATTGTTCTTTCATCATAAAATTGAGTTTTGGACGCTCAAAACTTAAGCTTACATCTGCTTTGAAGCAAAGTTGGTCATTACTTGAAGCTGCATTGGCATACATTCCGGTAGGTATATCGATTGCCAAACGCAAACAATTTTGCTTGTTTAGGTACGATACTACTGTATGAATACAATCTGATATAGGTCTATTCAGTCCATTTCCTAGAATGGCATCAATGATCATGTCATTTTCAGCAATGGACAACTGAATGGGTTCACCGTGCTTTAAATAGATCAAATTTCCTTTGAAGGCTTTTGAATTGATCATGAAATCACGCGACGGTTCCCCGTCATAATCCAATACATAAGTTTCCACCAAATAACCCACATCTGTCAATAAGCGAGCAATGGCAAGTCCATCACCTCCATTATTTCCCTTTCCGCAGAATATCAATGTTTTTGCTGGCTTCTTTAGCTTGTTTTTGATGTAACTTACACATGCTTTTGCTGCCTCTTCCATCAATTCAATAGACTCGATTCCCAGGATTTTTATGGCATTATCATCACATGTTTTGACTTGTGTAGGTGTAAGAATTTTCATGAAATAAGTGTTTTATCCATCATTGGCTTTGTTGAATCAGATTGTAATCTCGTTCTCCATTTTACGATTTCATACCAAATTACTGAGATAAATCCAGCTCCAACAACAACAATCAAACTTTTAAAATCAAGCGCTTCAAATTCAAAAAAGGCTGCAAGAGGTTTAATATAAATCAGCAATGCAGTGAGCAAGACAGTAACGCCAAGCATAATTGGTACCAAATTGTTCTGATACCTTAAAGTGGTCCAAATGGAATAATAGAAAGAGCGATTGACCAATGTCAGAAAGATATTTGCACTAACAAGTACGGTAAAAATCATGGTTCGCGTTATCCCTTCCGAAAATTGCTCACCAACTGAATATTGATAAATCAACAGGGAGAATAATGTAATCATCAAACCTTGGATAATACTTGTAGCCAATTCACGCCAATTAAAAAACGTGTCACTCATAAGTCTTGGCTTTTGAATCATCGCATTGCGTTCCATGGGTTCATTCTCGTATATAATTGAACAAGTAGGTCCCATGATCAATTCCAGAAATATGATATGAACAGGTGAAAGAATATTGGGGTAAATCCATCCCAAAACCAACGGCAGAAATACTGTTAAAATAATAGGTATGTGAATCGAAATGATATATTGAATTGCCTTTTTGAGATTCGTATAGATCTTGCGACCCATAGCAACTGCGTAAACCATTTTGGATAAATCATCTTCAGCCAGAATGAGAGAGGCAGACTGTTTTGCAATTTCAGTGCCTTTGATGCCCATGGCTATACCAATATGTGATGCTTTGAGTGCAGGCCCATCATTTACACCATCTCCAGTCATGGCAACTATTTCACCTTTGGCCTTCAGTGCATTGATGATCTTGAGCTTCGCCTCTGGAAACATTCTTGAAAAAATGAAATAGTTATTCACCTTTTCAATCAATTCGCTTTCCGGCATTTTCATCAGCTGTTCTCCGGAAATGCTTTTCTCATATCCCAAAAAGCCTATTTGCTTTGCAATTGCAGCTGTGGTTTCCAGATTGTCACCGGTAACAATTCTCACCTTTATACCTGCCTGATAGAAATCCTGCAGAACAGTGTTGATGTTCTTTTTAGGTGGATCATAAAATGAAACCAAGCCCAGAAACTCAAAGGAATATGCTTGTTGCGTATCAAGAAATTTAGAACCAGCCAACTGTGCCTTGCCTACACCCAAGACCCTGTAACCTTCCAACGCAAGCGATTTGATGGCATCCAAAATTCTGTTCTTCTCGGCTTCCGTCAGTTTAGCAGTATTGATCAATGCTTCAGGTGCGCCTTTGGCAGCAATGATTCTATCTCCAAGCGCATTTTCATGAATGTGGGTCATCATAGGTGGAACGCCACCTAGTGGATATTCATGAATCAGTTGATATTCGCTCCTTAAATCCTTTGTTATGATTGCAGTGTACTTGTCATGCAGCGCTATTTCCATTGGATCGAATGGGATGGGTTCACTTGCCCACATGGATATTTTAATCAACTCCAATCCTGACTCATCTAGGGGTTCAGCGGATTCGACAATTTGACCAGTTTTGTGGATATAGATCTTGGCGAGCGTCATTTTGTTTTCGGTTAGTGTCCCGGTTTTGTCGGTACAAATAACCGTGGCACTTCCAAGAGTCTCTACCGTCTTCATTTGCTTAACTACAATACCCATTTTCATGAGCCTCCAAGCGCCAAGCGCCATAAATGTTGTAAATGCGACAGGTATTTCCTCCGGCAGGATGCTCATTGCCAGAGTCAGGGCTTTCAGCAAACTACCCATCAAATTCTGCGTCAGAACGTAGTTGATTCCCCACACAATCAAAAAAATAATTGCCCCAACAACTACCATCCGCAGCACAAAACTCCTGATCTGAATTTCTAAAGGCGTTTTTTCTTCTTGAATATTTTCCAGGCTCTTGCCTATCTTTCCCAGCTTTGTGTCCTTGCCAATAGCTGTAACAGTTGCTATTGCCAGTCCACTCGTCACATTTGTCCCGCTGTAAACGAAGTTATCCTCCTTGTTTTGGTCCTTTTCAACTGTGAATGATTCGCCTGTCAGGATAGATTCATTGACCGAAAAATCATTGGATTGCACGATGATTCCATCTGCAGATATTAAAGTTCCTTCTTCAACAATCATAGAATCTCCCACCACCAACTCTTCACTTTTGAGTTCAAGTGTCACACCATTTCTCAAAACCTTACAATTGGGCTCCGTATAAGTTTTTAGTTTTTCAAGTGCATTTCTGCTGCGTGAATCTTGATACAATGAAATAGTGGCCACAAGCACAATAGCCGATGCCATAAAAATGCCATCTCCTATATTGCCCGTGATGAAATAAACCGATGAAGTAAGAAACAATAACAGAATCATTGGCTCCTTTGCCAGACTTTTTAAAGCCTCAAAAAAAGGGTTCACCTTCTTATAATTGATCAGATTCAAGCCATATTGCGCCCGGGATACAGCAACTTGCTGATCATTCAATCCTGTAATTTTCAAGTTTTTTTCTACAAGAGACATTTCAATATGCTTAATTGCTTCGATCAGCAGGTAATTTAAAAATAGCTATAGCGGGAGAACCTTTGGCTCCTTCAAATATAACAAATTCCTGTCAAAAATGCACTAATGTTGAATTGTCCAAAGCCAGGCGTCCCCTATTTCATGATCATGGACCATGCTGTGAAATTGAAATCCATTTTTCGCAAGAATTTTGGAAGAAATATTGCTCTCGGGAACTGTTTTGGCAGTAATCAACAGATGCCGATTGGTTTTTTTAGCAATAGCTACCAGTGCTTGACATGAAAAACTGGAAACACCAAGCCCTTCCATTCCCTTAAAGGTGTAATATGCAATCTCTATTTGATCATCCTTAGGCGGTCCGGTAAATCCACCAGATCCCACGACTTCTTCGTCTTTCATGACAAAATATCCAATCCAAGGTTCATGAAATCCAATTATCTGATAGTAATCTTTATAAATGCGGAGCAACTCCTGACAGTCATCCGTCGAAAACAAGGGATTGGTCGGATCTTCATTCAAGCGTATTGGCAACAGTTTCATCATGGTGCGATTCTAACTACTTGTTCACTTTATTAACGTCTCTTGGTCGCAACCAGCGCAAAAACCATAGGAATTTTAGTGCCAAGATGTTTGATAGTGAATTTACCAGATTCAAGTTCTACCATTTGATTGAGACAATTGTAGGGAGAATAGTCAAATTCATCGAATGAATTGAGTTCCAAGCCTTGATGGAGCAAGCTGTTCAATATCTCACTTATGGAGTGATTCCATCCAACAGTTTTTAGAACAATATCAGCTGATTTATCAGCATACGTTCCTTGTTCCTCCTCCACGATTGGACCATCGTTGAAATAATTATAAGCTACTTCTTTAAAATCATTGTCGAACATCCAAACCACCGGATGAAAATCAACAAATATAAATTTGCCACCTGGCTTCAAATATTGGGACACAATATTAGCCCATTTGTCAAGGTCCGGCAGCCATCCTATTGTTCCATAACTTGTAAATACGATATCAAATTGCTGATCCAGATGATTCGGTAACTCGTAAATATCAGAGCAAATAAAATTAGCTTGGGTATTGATCTGTTTGGAAATGGCTTTCGCTTGCTCAATGGCTATATCGGACAAGTCAACTCCAGTTGCCCTCGCTCCCATACGTGCCAATGAAAGCGTATCCTGGCCGAAGTGACACTGCAAATGAAGAATAGTTTTATCTTGGATATCAGCGAGCAAATCCATTTCAATCCCCTTCAAAGAAGTCTCCCCATTTAGAAACGCTTCTTGATTGTAGAAATCGGATTTTACATGCAAGGTGGTTTTGGCATTCCAAGCTGCTTTGTTGACCTGCAAATAATCTGTTGCTTCATTCATGCGAAAAACAATTTTATGATCAAAAGTAGAGAATTATCTTCACACACATCAATAAAAAAGTGCAGTTTCATGAAGGAAACGGGGCTAAATCTCTTTTAAAAGTTGAAAAAGGTCTCTTTTTCATGAAAAGTGTTTCTTTACATTTTTATGGATCAATACGATTATTTATGCGTATTTATGAACAAAATGGCTGTACTTTTGTAGAATCATTCCAAATAAGATTAAAATGGATCAAATAGTCAAGTCGCCTGTCATGTTATATACTGAGCAAACTCCAAATCCGGAGTCACTCAAATTTGTGTTGAATAAAATGTTGTTCCGTGGCACCGCTGACCTGAGCGACCGTGAACTCGCTACAGAATGGAGTCCGATGGCCATGTCATTGTACGAGTTGCCTTACGTAAAAGCAGTTTATATTTCCAATAATTTTATCACCATTACCAAGGAGTTTAACTACGCTTGGGAGGATATCATGCTCAAGGCAAAGGAACATATCAAAAAATATGTTGAGGATGAAGGCGTGGTAATCAAGGATGGATTTACAGAAGCCCAAGAAAAGTTAGCTGCTGAAAAAACAGCTGAATCATACACAGGCGATGAAGCAGATTTGGT
>Ga0105044_10006265_pt1 | contig 16349 bp, 13 predicted proteins | sample MAT01_FD_78092 | JGI IMG/M metagenome (GOLD analysis project Ga0105044, IMG submission 78092) | Freshwater microbial communities from Lake Fryxell liftoff mats and glacier meltwater in Antarctica - MAT-01 | ecosystem: Environmental > Aquatic > Freshwater > Ice > Liftoff microbial mat | place... | reverse complement strand
TGAGGGTTTTGTGGCTGATTGCCTTCAGCAACAGAGGGTTGGGTTGGTTGAGGTGGCTGAACTATTGGTTGGGCAGAAACAGTTTGTTTTGGAGAGCTTTCCAGGCTCGTTTGTACATTAGCTGCTTGAAAAGCTTTTTTGGCGGATCTTTGCGACAAAAACCACCCGGTACCATAGCCGATTATCAGGCTGATAATTGCCGTGATGACGATGGTCGGCTTAAGCAGTCCACTCGACTCCTTGCGGGCTTTCGGTTTGTTCTGGCCGGAGACATATGATTGTTTGGGGGAACTGTAGTCAATCCGCATATCTCAACTCCATCACATCCGTTCCGGCGCAGAAATTCCCAGGATTGAAAGTGCATTTTTCAAGGTTTGGGCAGTGCGCTTAAGTAGATATAATCTTGCATTTGTAAGTGCCGGCTCTTCAGTTATGACCCGGTTTTTATTGTAGAAACTGTGGAAACATCCCGCCAGTTCGGTCAGGTAATAGGTTAATCTGTGCGGCTCAAAGTTTGAAGCACTGTCATCAACTGAGTCTGGCAGTGCGTTCAATAGTTTGATCAGTTGCAGTTCTTCAGCGGTCACCAGCATGGAGATGTCGTTTGCCCTTGGCTCTGAAGGAGCTATGAAGCCTTTTTCTTTGGCATTTTCAAAGATGCTGCAGATGCGGGCATGGGCATATTGCACATAGTAAACCGGATTGTCCGGTGACTGTTCTTTAGCCAGATCAATGTCAAATACGAGCTGAGAATCCGGTTTGCGCATGATAAAGAAGAAGCGGGTTGCATCACGGCCAACTTCGTCAATCAGGTCGCGTAAGGTGACATAGCTGCCGGCACGCTTGGAGATTTTGACCTCTTCGCCACCACGCAGTACTGTTACCATCTGGTGCAGGACGTATTCCGGCCACCCATTGGGAATACCGCAGTCGAGGGCCTGTAAGCCGGCACGGACTCTTGTGATGGTGCTGTGGTGGTCCGAACCCTGCTCGTTGATGACCCGGGTGAAACCGCGATTCCATTTGTTGAGATGATAGGCAATGTCAGGAACAAAATAGGTGTAGCCGCCGTCTGTTTTACGCATGACCCGGTCTTTGTCATCGCCGAAATCTGTGGTGCGCAGCCAGAGAGCGCCACCTTCTACGTATGTATAGCCATTCTTTTGCAGTAGTTGAACGGTTTCGTCAACCAGTCCTCTGCTGTACAGGCTGGATTCCAGCGTAAAGACATCAAAGGAGACATCAAAGGCTTTCAGGTCCAGATCCTGCTCGCGTCTCAGGCAGGCAACGGCAAAGCGTCGGATGGCGTCCAGATCGTCAACATCTCCGATTGCGGTTATATGTTGGTCATTGGCATCAACGGTCTCTTTTGCCAGGTATGCGGCAGCAATGTCCTTGATATATTCACCCTGATAACCGTCAGCAGGCCAGCGGTGATCATCTGTTTCAATATTCAGGCAGCGGGCCTGTACCGAGAGGGCCAGATTGGCGATTTGCGCTCCGGCATCGTTGTAGTAAAATTCCCGTGTTACATCCCAGCCTGTGGCGTTTAGCAGGCGACAGAGGGTGTCGCCAATGGCTGCACCGCGTCCGTGGCCGATGTGGAGTGGTCCGGTCGGATTGGCGCTGACAAACTCGACCTGTACCTTTTTACCGGCACCACTGCTTGTTAGTCCAAATTTGTCGCCCATTGACTCAATTTCCAGCAGTGTTGATTGCCAGGCTGTTGCAGCAACGTAAAAGTTTATAAAGCCGGGACCGGCAATTTCAGTTTTGGAGATTAACCCATTGTTGTCGGCAATATGTTTGATGATGATTTCTGCGACCTGGCGCGGTGCCTTGCGTTCACTTTTAGCGATCTGCATGGCAATATTGCAGGAAAAGTCGCCATGTTCCGGATTGGCAGGTATTCCAATCAGCACGGCTGGAAAAGGAGAGGTTGTCAGCTCAGAGCTTGCTGAGGCAGATTTTAGTGAGGTTTCGACTAGTGAGGCAATTCTGTGACGCATCATTATTTATGAGTTTCCTTGCTTTGGGTGTCTGTTGATTTGGTTATGTCATCTTCTATGTCTTTTATACTCACGTCGCGGCAGTAATCCGGGCAACGGGCTCCACCATCCGGCACACAGAATTTCTTATTACAGTTTTCACGCCAAGCACAAACTGCACAGCTTTGACGAGACATAGATCCGCCTTTTATTGTTTCGTGCCTGATGTAAACTGGTAAATTACTTCATTGCTTCGGACCAGCCCCAGGTCTTTGCGGGCGATTCTTTCGATATAGCGACGATCACTCTGCAGCGCAACAACTTCACGTTTCAGGTTTTCGTTTTCACCGTGGATCTCTAACAGCCGTTTTTCAATCTTGGCCTTGTCCTGGCGAAGTTCATAAATACGCAACAAGCCTTTGTCACCAAAAACTGTGAAAAACAGTATAAATGTCATGCAACCAGCTGGTATGAGATACATCCTGTTTTCGAGCTTGAGCTTGAGCTTCATATTAAAGCCCTTTGCCTATGCAGCCGGAAAAATAATCAGCTGTGGTAATAAGGCCGGTTTCAAGGTCAATAACAGGCTCCCATCCAAGTTTTTCTATGGCCAGAGAGATGTCCGGCTGACGCTGCTTGGGGTCATCCTGAGGCAGCGGCTTGAAAATAATCTTTGACTTTGACTTGGTTATACTAACGATTTTTTCGGCAAACTCAAGGATTGTATTCTCAACCGGATTTCCCAGGTTGATCGGTCCGATGAACCCGGCAGGGTTTTCCATCATGCGGATCATACCCTCCACCAGGTCGGAAACAAAACAGAAAGAGCGGGTCTGGGAACCATCGCCGTACATGGTGATGTCTTCATTACGCAGCGCCTGAAGCATGAAATTTGATACTACCCGTCCATCATTTTCAGCCATGCGGGGGCCGTAGGTGTTGAAGATACGAATGATGCGGATATCGACGAAGTTCTGACGGTGATAGTCCATCATCAATGTTTCTGCAACCCTTTTGCCTTCATCGTAGCAGCTGCGGATGCCAATCGGATTAACATTACCCCAGTAACTTTCAACCTGTGGGTGGATTTGTGGATCTCCATAGACCTCAGAGGTTGAAGCCTGCAGGATGCGGGCTTTGACCCTTTTGGCAAGACCGAGCATGTTGATCATACCCATGACGCTGGTTTTGACGGTCTTGACCGGGTTGTACTGATAGTGTACGGGGGAAGCCGGGCAGGCCAGGTTGTAAATGCGGTCAACTTCCAGCAGGATCGGTTCAACGATGTCATGACGAACAAGTTCAAAACGGTGGTTGTCCATCAGGTGGATGATGTTATTCTTGCTGCCGGTAAAAAAATTGTCCAGACAGATGACATCATGTCCTTCACTCAACAGCCGTTCACACAAGTGTGATCCGATGAATCCGGCTCCGCCGGTAACCAGTATTCTCATGTTATTTCCCCCCCCTAGAGATGCCGGCTCCGCAGCGACCAAGCGGAATGTAGCTGAATCCACTGGAAGCGAGGCGGTCTGGTTTGTAAAGATTGCGGCCATCCACAATCAGAGGGTTTTTCAGTGCTGTCTTGATTCTGTCGAAATCAGGGTTGCGGTATTCGTTCCAGTCCGTAATTACGGTAAGTGCATCAGCGTTGTCCAGAATATCGTATTGGTTCTGGCTATATTCAATTCGGTCACCAAAAATTTTCCTGGCCTCCGTAATTGCTTCGGGGTCATGAGCGCGGACAGTGGCTCCGGCAGACAACAGACGTTCGATGATCGTTATGGCAGGTGCTTCACGCATATCATCCGTGCGAGGCTTAAATGCCAAGCCCCAGCAGGCAATGATCCTGCCGGTGAGCGATTTTTCCTGGTCTGGTGAACCTAGTGCCTTGATCAGTTTATCAGCCAAAACCTCTTTCTGGCGTTCATTAACATCTTCAACCGCCTTGAGCAGTAGAAAGTCGTAGTTACATTCCTCGGCGGTCATGATCATCGCTTTGACATCCTTTGGAAAACAGGAACCGCCATAGCCTGGGCCGGGGAAAAGAAAATCATAGCCGATTCTCGTGTCTGAACCGATCCCTTCACGGACAGCGGCAACATCGGCACCCATGCGCTCACAGAGTCCGGCAACCTGGTTCATAAATGAAATGCGGGTGGCCAGCATGGCATTGGCAGCGTATTTGGTCATTTCAGCACTGCGGATGTCCATGACCAGCATGCGGTTATACTTGCGCATGAAAGGATCGTATAACTCTTTCATAATTTCGGCTGTGCGGACGTTGTCGGTTCCGATGACAACCCGGTCCGGTTTCATGAAGTCTTCGATGGCTGCGCCTTCTTTGAGGAATTCGGGATTTGAAACTACATCGAATTCCAGATTGACCTGACGTTTGTCCAATTCTTCCTGTATGGCGATTCGTACTTTGTCGGCAGTGCCTACCGGTACGGTGGATTTAGCAACAATAATCTTGTAGCCGCTCATGCTGCGACCAATTTCACGTGCCACACCAAGTACATATTTCAGATCGGCTGAACCGTTTTCGCCAGGCGGGGTGCCAACTGCAATAAAGCTGATCAATGAAGACTGGATGGCGCTAGTGGCGTCAGTGGTAAAGGTTAGTCTTCCTTCAGACTGATTGCGTAGAATCATGTCCTTCAGGCCAGGCTCGTATATGGGTATGATCCCCTGTTTCAGGGCTTCAATTCTTGATTCATCAATATCAACCGTAATGACCGTGTTACCGCTTTCTGCGAAGCAAGCGGCTGCTACCAGGCCGACGTATCCGGCGCCAAAAATGCAGATTTTCATATTTAAATCCCCTATCAAGATTAGGCTTTAAAAAATATCATATATCCTACTGTAATTCCAAGGCTATTTTAGAGAATCCGCATCTTCTCTGGCTTTGAGAGCTTTTGTGTATGCCTCATTGCGGGAAATACCTGTAATTACGGCAGCTTTCTTTGCTGCATCTTTAATTGACAGGCCATCTTCATTCAGTAAACGGTCCAGTACGGTGTCCAGAGATTCAGCCTCTTTTATGGCTGATTCTCCGGGGGCGATCAGGATTACTACCTCACCACGAACTTTTGTCTGTGAAACAATCGTTATTACCTCTGATACTGTGCCAAGGATAAATTCCTCGTAGATCTTGGTCAGCTCTCTGGCAATCGCTATTTGACGGTTACCCAGCACTTCATACATGTCGGATAGAGTGCTTTCCAGGCGATGTGGTGCTTCGTACAGAATCAGAGTGCCTGTTGCTTCAGCCAGGCCTGCCAGGAAAGTACGGCGTTTTCCCTGTCTGGCTGGGGGGAATCCTGCGAAAGTAAAGTTGTCGCTGGGTAATCCAGCCCCTGACAGGGCTGTGATGGCAGCGCAGCACCCTGGTATGGGGATGACCCTGATTCCTTCCGAAAGTGCATCACGTACCAGGTGATAGCCAGGGTCGGATACGCAAGGTGTTCCGGCATCGGAGACAAGTGCTACATTTTTTCCTTGCCTAAGGTTTGATAAAATCCGTTCGCCCTTCAGCTGTTGATTATGGTCGTAATAAGACGTTAATGGTTTACTGATGTTGAAATGATTCAATAGCTTGAGTGAGTGACGTGTGTCTTCCGCAGCAATCAGGTCAACTTCACTCAGTATACGCACGGCACGGTAAGTAATGTCCTCAAGATTGCCTATTGGAGTGGAGACTATGTAGAGTATGCCGCTCATCAAATTCTCCCGGATATCCATGTGGGAAATTCCCACCATGGTATTGCCTTTATGCCGTGTGCCATCGGTTGCTCTTGTGGAATTCGGCATACCAGTATTCCTGCTTCACAAGCATCTTCTCCAGCCAGTTTTCTTAATTTTTTTAGTCCACTCAGATGTGCTGTTCCGGGTGTCGTTGTCAGTGCGATTTCTATGGGTATGATTTTATCGCCTGACTGAACTATCAGATTTACTTCCAGCCCGTCATGTGATCTCCAGTACCAGAGTGCAGGCTTTTTTCCGGCATTTGTGAATGCTTTAACAGCTTCAATGACAATCAATCCTTCAAATAATGCCGGTCCCATTGCTCCGGATAAAGCCGCTTCCCCATTTGGCTGGCGGGTGAGGTAGCAGGCGATGGACGGATCTGTCATGTAGAGCTTTGGAGCTTTTGTGACCCTCTTTCCCATGTGGTTGAAATATGGCGGCAGTATGTATGCCAGATAGGATGCTTCCAGTACTCCAGCCCATGTTTTGGCCGTTGGCAGCGTTATGCCTGTCTGTCGTGAAAAGCCAGCACTATTGAACTCCCGGGCGTGTTGTGCACAGGCCATTGATACAAAATGTTCGAAGGCTCTTGTGTCACGGATATTCTGTAGCTGGCGAACATCTCTTTCAACATAAGTCTGCATGTATGAACGCAGCCACAGATTGCGCTTTTCCGGGTGAAGGGCCAATTCCGGGTAGCAGCCATTCCAGAGGATGCTTTCCAGTGTTAGTGGGATTTGCCCAAACTGTTCCTTGATGCTCAGAGGCAGCAGATCCAGAATTGCTACTCGACCAGCCAGTGTTTCATTAACATTTCGCATCAGGTGAAACTGCTGCGACCCGGTCAGTAACCAACGGCCATTGTGTTTGCGGTCATTGTCAATTCTAAGTTTAAGGGAAGGCAACAGTTCAGGCACGTACTGAATTTCATCAAGAATTACGGTTTTGTCTCCAAAACGATCGAGGAAACCATTTGGATCGTTTAGCGCAAAAGATCGTTCAACCGGATCATCAAAAGTAACATAGGCAAAACCTTCCTCAAGCTCATTCCGTAAGAATGTGGTTTTACCGGCCTGGCGTGGTCCGGTAATCAGCACAGCTGGGAACTGTATCATAGCTTTTTTGAGTGTATCGGAAAGCTGCCTTTTTATATACATGTGTACAAAAATATAAAATAATTTTATATTTGTCAACTAATTGATTGTATGTAATTTATTATTTAATAATCTTTGTATAAATGGGAATAATTTGTAGTTATATTTTTTTAAGTCTGTTATATGTTTTTTCCTTATTAAATGCATAAAAACAAGAATTTATATAAAATTATACAAATATAAATTTAAAAATTATATTTGTATTAAAATTAGTAAGTATGTATAATTATTTAGATTAAATTGTTAAATATAACTGAAATATTATGCTGGAAATATTATTTTGTAATCTGAATTATAGTAGTAAATATCTGACAAATATAAATTTGTTAAATATATTTGTCAGATATTAGCAATATGCTAGGCACAACGGCATTTTGTATGAAGTTAATTTAGCCTGGAAAAATCAGTTGATTAAGCAAAGATACCAAGTTCGCCAAGGTAATCAGTGTCTTACCCAAAACAATCTATTGACTCGTCTGGCGAAGTGCTTATACCCGATAACTTTCTTTGCGTCTTTGCGTGAGATGAATTACCGATCTTAGGTTAAGAGGGGATTAATCGGTAAAAGACTGGATGGATTTTAAATCTTGTAACAAAACAGGGCGATACCCAAAGGTGTCGCCCTGTTAACTGGAAGTATTAGTCAACATATCAGTTGCTAGATCAGCTTTCCCTAACGTCAATAATTGTTTTAACTACCGGTTGTATGATCTCGATCAGTTTGTCTTTTGAAACATCCTGTACCTTGAAGGTGATGACCCATTCGGTATCATCTTCACGTTCACTGAATCCCAATCCAACTATGTTTCCCCCGGCTCCGAAAATAGCAGATGTGATTTTAGCAACCGTGCCTTTGTCTCCAGCTGTTGTAACTGTAATGCGAACGCCGGGGCGACGCCCACCGAGTAGCTGCAGAAGTACTTTAAATAGGTCTGACTCGGTTATAATGCCAACCAGTTCCGACCCCCTCATTACCGGGAGGCCACCAATTTTGTGGTCGGCCATTATGCGGGCCGCGTCTTCCAGCGGGGTATCCTCGGGAATCGATACGACATTTGTGACCATGATTTTGTCAATTGTCAGTTTGTCCAATAATTCGGATATTTCCCATTTTGCCAGAGATGTTGCCGGAGAAGGTGAGGCTTTGAGTATGTCATCATCAGAAACAATTCCAACCAAATGACCGGCACTGTCGATTACCGGCAGTCGTCGGACCTTTCTCTCCCGCATTATGGTCATGGCATTTGCTACGGTGTTGTGTGGTGTAACTGTAACGGGGTGAAGAGTCATACGATTTGCTACAAGCATGGCAACCTCCTGAAATGGTATTGCAGCTGGATTTAATGATACCACAAAAAAGACGTAAATCCATATTCTATGTCATCTGATATCTGTCTCAGGTGAAGAATTGTTCAAAATAATTTTAGTATACAAATTGATATGTAGCTGTGATTCTGTTTCAGATGAAAAGTTGTTTGAAATATGTTGTCTTGCCTGTTTACCAATTTGCTTGCATGTTTCTGGAGATTTAGCCAGATACTGAATCATTTTCTGAAAGTCAGATTTACCATTATACAGCCAGCCGGTGTTGCCATGAGTAATCAGTGAACGGTTGCCTCTGATATCAGCTGCCAGTACTGGTCGGCCCAGTCTCATGGCTTCAAGCAGGCTGTTAGGCATCTCTTCGTATTCTGAACAGTTCAATACAATATCAGCCCGATTATATAAATCTCCCATTTTATCATGAGCAATGTCTCCGACCCAGATTGCGTGTAGATTAATTCCCAGCAGCAGCTTGATTTTATCTGAATAAGCGGCATCAACGGCACCACCGGCAATTACCAACAGGAGTTTGTTGATGCTTGAAGTCAGCGGTGCAGATGCTGTGATGGCAAACTCGATCTGTTTAACAGGTCTAAGTGTGGCCGGTAGCAGTAGAACAAAGACATCGTCAGGTATGCCTGGAAAAGGATTGGCCGATAAGGGCAAAGATTCCACTCCCTGCGGAATAATTGTAAGTTTGTCTGAAGTGCCAGGGAAATGTGATTTAACGGATTCGGCACATTTTTTATCAAAGCAGATTATCGCTGTAGTCTTAGCCAGTGCAAAGGCCGTAGAAGGGTGTGTTCGGAATGCCGGTTCGTTGATATCACTGCCGGTGATTGAAATAATAAACGGTTTACGGATTTTAGATGCTAAAGAGTGTGCAATAGGACCGCAGTAATATGCATGAAATGCGTGGACAATATCAGGAGAAAAGTTTCGAAGATTGATCAGCATTTCGTCCTGCGACATACTGTCTGCCGGTAACAGCATAACTTCAATACCTGAATTTTCCAGGTAATGAATAATACGCCGGACAGTGATTATGTTGCCGCGCGTTGGTCCGTTTGAGTAGGGTGATATGATGGCTATTCGCATTGATTGCGTTTTATTTCAGGGTGGAAATATAACTGCGGACACCTTCCATGATTCCTTCGGCATTCATATCCAGGTAAGACTGTTTTTTCATACGAGACTCTTCCTGAACGTTACTGAGGAAAGCGGTTTCAACCAGAATACTCGGCATGGTGGCTCCGACCAGGACATAAAAAGGACCCTGTTTAACTCCCAGGTTTTTTACATCAGCAAAATGGCCTTTAACTTTTTTATGAAGTGCTTTTTGAATTTCTTCCGCCAGATGGGCTGAGTCATTGAGTTTGTAGTTTGCCATGAGATCAAACAGGATTGCCTGGAGGATACTGACTTTTTCCAGTGACGTACCGTTCTCTTTCGCAGCCAGTTGAGCAGATTTCTCGGTCTTGGCAAGGTTCAGGTAATAGGTTTCAATGCCTGAGGCGTTGCGGTTAGCTGCGGCATTGGCATGTACCGAAATAAACAGGTCAGCATTCACCTTGTTTGCAATCGCGGTTCGTTCCTCCAGAGGAATGAACACGTCGGTGGAACGGGTCATGACCACATCCAGGCCGAGCTCATCTTTAAGGAGCTCACGCAGTTTCAGGCCTACAGCAAGTACTACATCCTTTTCTTGCACCCCTGTGACGCCAATGGCGCCGGGGTCATGTCCGCCATGGCCCGGGTCTACGACAATGCGACGTATTTTAGACAGAACGTTTTTTTGAACTGGTTTTGCCTTGCGCTCAATAACAATGACTTCTTCACGTTTTTTATCTGGAGTTGGTTCAGAAGCTGCACTGATGGAAGCTTCCAGTCGTGAAATCTCGGTGCGACGCTCACCACGAACATCAATGATCAGTCTGGCTGGATCGGAGAGGGGAAATATTTTAAAATCCTTGATGTTTTCGGTATCAAGGACGACCCGCACAACATCATTTCTATATTGTCCTACACGAGCCCCCTTAAGCAGGCCATCACCGATGGTGATATCCTTAACATTCCTACCAAGCCTGGAACGGTTGATGTCAATATAGACCCTGCCAGGTTTACCCGGAGTGCCTTTGCCAAGCTCATGGGCTTCCCAGGTGGTGTCTTTGTCCAGTTCCAGTGAAACGCGTGTGTAGTCGGGATTTGACCAGTGCTTGATATCACTCAGCACAGCCAGAGGTCGGTTGGCAGCAGAAGTATGCTGTGCAAAAACCGGTTTTTTTGTCTTCTTTTTAGCCGCTTCAGCCAGCGTTGGAACCAGCAGGCAAAAGAGCATCAGGTAGATTATGGAGGTAAGAAGTCTTTTCATCAGGCCATTTTCTTTAAGTCATCCAGCAGATTAAGAGCTTCCAGTGGTGTCATAGCAGATATATTCAGTTTTTTCAACCTTTGCCGCAACAGGTCTTCGGTTGGCTCAAACAGGGAAAACTGGCGAGACTCTGTCTTTAGTTGCGTTTTATGGCTCTTGGCCAGGCGTGGCGCACCTTCCTCGAACTCACCGTTTTCCAGGTTGTGCAATATCTCTTTGGCCCGGTCGATAATATCGGACGGCATGCCGGCCAGTCTTGCTACCTGGATGCCGTAGGAGTGAGAAGCTCCTCCCGGTATGATTGTCCTCAGGAAAATGACCTGGTCATTCCATTCACGAACAGCCACGGTGAAGTTTCTGATTCTTTCGCGTGTCACGGTCAGTTCAGTCAGCTCGTGATAGTGGGTTGCAAAGAGCGTCCTGGCACGACAGGTTTCTGTGTCGTGAATGTACTCGGCTACGGCCCAGGCAATTGATACACCGTCAAAAGTGGATGTGCCACGGCCAATTTCATCCATTACTATCAGGCTGCGAGGTGTGGCGTTACGCAGGATGCTGGCCGCTTCCATCATCTCCAGCATAAAGGTGGATTGCCCGCGGGCCAGGTTGTCACCGGCCCCGACTCTGGTAAATATTCTGTCGGCAATACCTATACGCGCAGAAGATGCCGGTACAAAGCTGCCGGTCTGGGCCATCAGCGTGATCAGGGCAACCTGACGCATGAAAGTTGACTTACCAGCCATGTTGGGGCCGGTAATCATCAGGATCTGATTTTCGCCACCGTCCAGCCTGGTGTCATTGGGTACAAAACGTTCGCCCAGCTTCATTCCTTCAATGACCGGGTGACGCCCATCCTTGATGTCAATTATGTCCGATTCATCAACGACCGGTTTACAGTAATTTCGTTCGTCGGCCACAATTGCCAGCGATATCAGGACATCAAGTACCGCTAGGCCGTCAGCTGTGCGGGCTATGCGGCATCCTTCTCCGGCGACTCGCTCTCTGATTTCCTGAAACAGTGTGAATTCAAGTTCGCAGATGCGGTCTTCGGCCCCGAGCACTTTTTCTTCGTAGTTTTTTAGCTCATCAGTGATGTAACGCTCGGCGTTTGCTAGCGTCTGACGTCTGACATAGTCGGGTGGAACTGAGGCCAGATTGCTTTTGGTTATTTCAATGGAGTAGCCGAAAACCCTGTTATAACGGATTTTGAGTGTTGAAATTCCGGTACGGGCACGTTCCTGGGCTTCAAGTCGGGCAATGAAGCCTTTGCCTTCGCTGCTGATGGCGCGAAGCTCGTCCAGCTCAACGTTGTAGCCCGTGGCAATGATGCCCCCTTCGCGTAACGAAAATGGCGGACTATCAATGATGCCATCCTGAATCATGGTACGCAGATCGTCCAGCGGGTCGATATTCTTAGCCAGGGATCTCAATAACGGAGCTAGTAACAGTTGCAGACGTTCCAGCAGTTCAGGAAGCTGCTGCAGCGAGTCATGTAGTGCCCTTAGGTCTCTTGCGCCGGCACTGGCCATGCCAATACGACCGTTCAGTCGTTCCAGGTCTGCTATGCCGCGTAGTTTGGAAATCAGGTCGTCCCTAGTTGCTCCACCTTCCAGTAACTCTTCCACAGCATCCAGGCGTTGACGTATGGGCTCCAGTCCGACCAGCGGATAACTTAGCCACTGTTTGAGGCGCCGTGCGCCCATGGCGGTAGAGGTGCGATCAAGACAGCCCAGAAGCGAACCGGATTTACGTCCTTCGGCCATTGTGGCTGTGATTTCCAGATTTCGTCTGGTGGCCGGATCCAGCGCCAGGTGTTCAGATCGCTGGTAGACACGAATGTCTCTGATATGTGGTATGGCAGATTTGCGGTTTTCGCGCAGATAATAGAGGGCTGATCCGGCGGCCAGCTGACCGGTCAACATTCCGTCCAGACCGAGTGATTCTGTCGATGCAGCACCAAACTGGTTGCAGAGCAGTGAAGCGGTATAATCACGTTCGTAAACCCAACCCGGTGCGCGGGAGATAATCCTGTTGGTCAGGAAATCCCTCAGTTCAAGCGGCAGTGAGTCGGTTTCCATGTTGTCCGCCACCAGTACTTCACGGGGATTGACGCAGACCGCCTCAGCCGAGGCCGCTGCAGCTCCCCCAAGCTCAGTAACACGAAATTCACCTGTTGAAAGGTCTAGCCAGGCAATACCCCAGCGGTCCTGATCACCTCGATGCAGAGCCAGCAGGTAGTTGTTTTCATCGGGAGAAAGGCTTTCCGATTCTATGAGGAGGCCGGGAGTAATGACCCTGACAACTTCGCGGCGGACAATTCCCTTGGTCTGTTTGGGGTCTTCCACCTGTTCACAGATGGCAACCTTGTAGCCGGTCTCAATCAGTTTTGCAATGTAGGGGGTTACGTAATGATATGGGACACCGCAAAAGGGGATTTCGTCGCCACTCCCCTTGTTGCGGGATGTCAGGGTGATGTCCAGGATCCGCGCTGCAATCAGGGCGTCATCCAGAAACATCTCGTAGAAATCCCCCATGCGGAAGAAAAGGATCGCGTCAGGGTAACCGGACTTGATCTCCAGATACTGTCTCATCATGGGGGTTTGTTCTGCCATTAAAAATTGTACCTTTCCGGATTATATCGTCTGCTTTTATTTAATGGCTCTTGAGTCAAAAAACAACTCTTAAAACTTGAATCTGAAACCAACCGCAACGTTATGGCTTTCCATTTTCAGGCCCGAAGTTGGATAAAAGCTGTTTTTAAAAGATGCTTTGTCGGTTGCAAAATAGCGATAGCCGATATCAAGTGAATATCTGGGGCGGAGTGCAATTTCAACTCCGGTTCCAATTTGATAGGCAAAGACAGTGTCATCGTCTTTGTCATAAATGATTTTTCTGGCACCGTTATAAGTTGCAAGGGTTTCACTGAGGTAGATGGTCGCAACGCCGATGCCGCCACCGAAATAAGGTGTTATCGGAGAGTCATTTTTGAGATCTACAAAGGCATTAAACATGGTTGCCATGACACCAACATTTCCATCTACATTGCGGTAGCTGTTGGATGAATTGTTATTGTCCTTAATGCTGGATAACTCATTGTACTTATAGGAAATTTCTCCTTCAATACGTACTATGCCGAAGTCGTAACCGCCTGTAATACCGGTATTTATACCAGTATCAAAACTGACTGTTTCATCAATTGTTCCTAGTCCTGTGTCACTCAAAATCACGGAGTCTTTTGGCATTGTAGCACCCAGAAAACCGGAAATATAAGGTCCAGGCTTTTTTGATTGGGCATTGCTGGTTGAAACGGATACGAGAATACAAGTCGCTGCAATGATGGTCGTAAAGAGTTTCATATTATTCTCCTTTGCTGTTTTTACCTGGTTTTGAAAAGAGTAGTTTAATTTTCTGATTTGTACTGTAGCAAAAAAAAGGCCTTCCTGTAAACATATGCTGCGGATAGCTCGTCATCTGTTAATTCATCTGTCCTTACAGGCTCGATAAATTTTCTTAGTTTCAGGCGCTCACTACGGTTGATAACAGGATTGTCAACGCCCATGCGTGGCGGAATTATGAGGTTTGTGAACCGGGCTTTACTGATACTTTTACTGAGGCATGGATTGAGTTGCAGAAATGAATTGTATTTATCCAGATATGCTCCTTTGGTATTGAAACCAAGATAGGCGACAAAGTTGCCGGGAGAGTCTTTCCCTGTTTCCAGTTTGCAGATACGCTCTATCTCTTCTGATATATTTTCCAGTGCTTCGTTATGGGCAAATTGTAGAATCTGTAATCCGGATAGCCTGACCAGTTCGATGAACTCGCTAATTTTGTAGGTTTTTACAACTGGGTGTAGCAAGGCATCTGCCAATCCGGAGTCCGAACGGGCTTCAAAAGAAGCTTCAATGTAGCTTTTCAGGCGAGATCCAGCTTTAGCTCTCTTGATCAGACGTTTTGCATCAACAGTGCTTTTGACCCCGATTCTGCGGAAAGCATGTCTGATAGATTCTTCTTCTCTTCTTGCATAGCGGCTGTAGACCATGATTCTGATAAAGCCATTTTCTGCTAATCGGGATTTAAGTGAAATAAGGGCTTGCAGCGGGTTAGGCATGTGATGAATCACGCCATAAGAATCAATGAATCCATAGGGGCCTTTTGTTGTCTGCAGGTCAAGAATATCTCCCCGGCAAAAGTCCACATTTCGGATGCCGTGCAGCAGGCAGTGTTTACTGGCGCGCTTCAGGTTAGCCTCGGAAAGGTCCAGAGCGGTAATGGGAATTGTTGGGTTTGATACAGCAAATGGATATGGGGCAAAACTGCCGCATCCGGCAATCAGTATTCTTTTGGCAGTAGCAGGAGGCAATTCACCGTTGAATCTGGTCCAGAGTGCTGTCAGATTAAGGGCATAGGTGTCGCAAAGTCGTACTGACGCCAGTAAAGGATAGTTGGGGTAGGGATACTTTTCATAATGGAGGCGTACCGTATCTGACATTTGATATATGTAGCAGTTATGGTTTGTTCTTTCAATAGTGTGTGCCGAAGTTGAAGATGTTTTTGAACTAGGCCAATTTACTGTTTATAAATAGCCGGATTTCTGTTAATGTTCCAAAAATGTGCCAATATCGTATTGGAAAATGGAGTAGAACAACAAAATGCAGAGAAAAGCGGTAGTACTATTCAGTGGCGGGCTTGATTCAACAACCTGCATGGCAATGGCTGCTAAGGACGGATTTTTACCATATGCCATCAGTTTTTCTTATGGGCAGCGGCACAGTTATGAACTTGATGTTGCCAAGGCTAATGCGGTCAAGCTAGGTGCTGTAAAGCATATGATAGTGGATTTTGATCTGCGACTGATGGGTGGCAGTGCTCTGACCTCTGATATCACCGTGCCCAAGGATGGCGTTGAGGAAAACCGTATTCCTGTAACCTATGTACCGGCAAGGAATACCATATTTCTTTCATTTGCCTTAGGATGGGCAGAAGTGCTGGGCGCTTTCGATATCTACATCGGAGTCAATGCGCTTGATTATTCCGGGTATCCTGATTGCCGCCCCGCGTATATTGACGCTTTTGAAAATATGGCCAATCTGGCCACAAGGGCAGGAGTTGAAGGTGCTGGCCGTTTGGAAATCCATACTCCGTTGATTAATCTGACTAAAGCAGAAATTATCAAGTCCGGTGTTGCTCTCGGCGTTGATTACGGACTGACACATTCCTGTTATGATCCTGCATCTGAAGGGATGTCATGTGGCCGTTGTGATTCTTGTCGCCTTAGATTAAAAGGGTTTGCAGAAGCCGGGCTCGTTGATCCGCTGAAATACCTTGCCTCCTGAGCTTAAAGCCGCGCCAGCAGAACACTACTTTTAATATGAAAGAGAGATTGGTTTGAGCTCATTAAGTGAGATGCTATCCGGAAAAATAAGGCTGCCTTCACCGCCTGCCATTGCAATCAAAATACTGGAGACTGTCCGCAAAGATGACTTTACTTTTCAGGATCTGGCTTATGTAATCGAGGCCGACCCGGCCCTGACAGCCAGAATTCTCCGTGTTGCCAACTCGTCCTATTATCCGGTCGGTAAGGTAACAAATATCGAAAAAGCACTGGCCCTGTTAGGCACCCATGCAGTACAAAATATCGCCCTTTCCTTTGTAATTGTTACTGAGTTCCAGAACGAATCAACGGATATTTTCGATCCATCACTGTTCTGGCGGCGATCCATAACATGTGCAGTAGCTTCAGAATTGATTTCAGAGCTAGTT
>Ga0105044_10006264_pt1 | contig 16349 bp, 9 predicted proteins | sample MAT01_FD_78092 | JGI IMG/M metagenome (GOLD analysis project Ga0105044, IMG submission 78092) | Freshwater microbial communities from Lake Fryxell liftoff mats and glacier meltwater in Antarctica - MAT-01 | ecosystem: Environmental > Aquatic > Freshwater > Ice > Liftoff microbial mat | place... | reverse complement strand
GTTGGCTGGATTGAAATCGGTTGTAGGTGCGTCGTTAATAGTGAGTGTATAAGAAGGAACTCCTCCCTCGGGCAAAATATTTATTTGGCCATCATCATCTCCAAAACAAGTGACTTCTGTTGTTTTTACATCGGCAGTCAAGGCTTGATAAATAATGATTTGTAAATTTTGTTTGGCCAGCCAATGCCCGTCTACATCAATTACGTCAAATAGAATACTGTCTCTGTCCTGAGTAATGTCTTCATGTATATATCTCATCAATCCATTGACAATGTTAGCCTGTGTAAAAGTATCGCCCAATTTTACAGCATTTACAATTTGATTCAACTTGCCATTTTTTGGTAATTCAGTGACCAGATAGTTTATTTGCCCCGATCCTTTGGCTGGTACAAATTTCAACAACGAATCGCGTATTATGGTTTGCTTTAAAGCCAATACAAACAAAGTATCATTGCTTACAAGCGTGGGAATATTGGTTGTATCTTTTTCGCTACAAATATTCAATGACCAATTGTTTATGGTTCCCCCATCTGCATCATAAACATCAACAACGTCCAAATTCCATATTCCATTGGCAGCTGTAGCATTCCAGCTTGATAATTTTCCGCCTGTAGGTAAAATTTTACCGCCTATGGCTGGTGGTATTGGAGAACATACAAGTGGAGAGCCGTCATCTGCAAAAGTGGCATTGATGTTTTTCAGATCATCACATTCCTGGTTGACCAAAATAACTTCCTTTCCTGCTTTTCTCAAGCTTAATGCCAAATCACCAATGTAATTGTGTGTTCCTACAACTTTCGCTGTCAATTCAGAGATTATTGCTGTACTTGTAATGTTCAAGGTGCTTGTAAAATTGAATGTGCTATTATTGGGTATTACAATAGGAATAATATTATCATAATTCGAGCACTCTTTGTTGATCGTCTGAAAGCTGAACCATCCTGTTACTAACCCAAAATCACATGTGTTACTCGGCCTTACTCTCCAATAGTAGATACCATAATTTTCCAATTTGACATCCACCAATCCAAAGGTGTCCTTGGTCTCTTGGCTCCAAACGATATTCTTTCCTAAAAAATCATCGCTTATTTCAACAAAATATGATTGTGCCTCTACAGCCGGTGCCCATGTCAATAATGGTTGTGTTGAAACAGATCTCTGGTAATTAAAGGGCTCAAGTAGTTTGGACTGCCCAGGGATTGATGAAGAAATGCCAATATTCAATAATTTTGTTTTGATGATAGCTCCCGATGTAGTTTCTATCGGAATTAAGTATGAGCCGGAGGGGATTGATTTTAATCCAAATACTCTAAGCTCAACAGAATCTGATGGAATTACAGGATTTTTATCAAATTCAATGGTCATTCCAATAGGCAAGTTTGTTGCTGCCAAGTTAACGGGAGAATTGAATCCTGTTAAAGATTGAAATTTCAACTTTGTCATTATGGTATCACTGCTGGATAGGGCACACAGTGTGTAATCTGATTCCGTTATATCCACTAGGTAATTAGGGAGAAGTGGTTGTTTGATGATAAAATTGACATTGCTGATATCAAAAAATACATTATTTGATCCCTTGATTTTGACTCTACACTGGTTAGAGGCATTGTTGGGAACATCTATTGTTGCCATACCATTGTTGTCAACTCCTTTGGCTAAAATTATGGGATATGTATTTCCACCATTCAAAGACAAAAAGATATCAACTTTGGGTGAATTAACTGGGGCGATATTGGTATTCTCAACATTCCACAATACCTGCACCTGACTTCCTATTTCCCATGTTAACAGTGTATTTGGCTGTGTCACCAAAAATGGCCCGGCGTTAGTTGCTACATTTAGTTTGACTGCATCAATCGCAAAACATCCACCGCCATCATGATTATCCCTTACCGCAACTCGAAAGTTCATGGTACGCGGTACCGACGGTAGCACTTCCCACTGACTTGCGGTATTGTTAATGATATTGCTTAGCCGGGGAAAAATTCTGGTTGGGCTACTGGTTGGTTTGAAAGATCTAAACACAGGGCCTTGTGTGGCAGTACTTGTAGGTGGTTGTGGTGTTAGTTCCTTATCATATTGTTCCCACTCATAGGTCAATACGTCTCCATCGGGATCTGTTCCTGTGGCAGTCAATTCAAAAGCTGTACTTTTGGGTATAAATTGATCTACACCAGCATTTACCGTTGGCGCATTGTTGTTTAGATCTATCTTTTCCGGGCAGGTGTTTCCGTTTTGAACAGTAATATATGTTGATATTTCATCCAAATTTATGATGTGAAATAAATCATCACTGTTATTCTGAACATTGGGATCACAAACTCCTGCATAAGCCATAATTGTGCTTCCGCTGCCTGTCTCATACGCCGTACTTTGAGAAACATTGCCCCCACACTCATTGTTAAAAGAATGATTGCCATTGAATTGATGTCCAATTTCATGAGCCACATAATCAATATCAAAACCATCACCTACAGGGCTGCCGGAGCCAGTCACACCCATTGCCTTGTTGTTGGAACTACAAACACTGAATAAGCTTGCTATGCCTCCGCCGCCGGTGCTAAAAACATGGCCTATATCATAATTAGTATTTCCAATTATGTTGTCAACAGTTTGTTGGTTTTCATCCAACATGGTACCTCCATCATCATTGGTAAATGGGTCTGTATTGGAATTTAGAAATATCAAAAGATCATTGTTGGCTATGATTTCAAAAGTAACTGCAAAATCTCTTTCATAGACTCCACTAACCCTTGTCATTGTGGTGTTCATGGCAGCCAGTACTTTCGGCTTAGTGCCTCCATGAAAATTAGCATATTCTCCTGTACAGCTCAAGGCAAGTCTATATTTTCTCAAAGTACAATCTGGAGTAGCTGATTTCTGAGCTTTGGTTTGGGTATCGCTTTTTCCTGTTACTTTACATTGGAATGCTTCTCCTTTGGATAGTTTTTCATTTTTCTTATAAGCAACATACGCTTGTTTTTTGCCCACCATGACTGGATCGATAAATTCTGTTTCGCTGTCAGTTAACAATATCATTGCATGAAATCCCTCTGGTGAAATATCACATCGAACCAATGATCCAGGATCACTAATAAGGTAACCTCGGTAAGAATGAATATCGGGATATTTTGCATTTAAAGATGAATTAAGGATATCTGATTGATATAATTTACAAAGTGCCAACTCACCATTTGCCCTTGGTAATGAGATTTCAACGGGTGCAGCTTTCATCTTTTGTCCAAACTCTGGACACAATTCGAGTTGGGCTTTCAGAAAGTTTTGATCTAATTCAAAAAGTGGTTTGGCTTTTAACTCACAATTACTCTTTAAAACAAGATTATTGATGTGGTTTATTGTGGTTTTTTTCCACCCACTCTGGCCAGATAAGATGTTTGAAGTGAACAAGCAGCTCAACAATAATGCTGCAGATAATGTCTTTATTAGTTTGTTGGTACTCATCATTGTAATTATAGCTGACTATTAATTTTTTACAAATGTCTATAATTGTGATAATAGATGCAGTTTTTTCTCAAATTTGTACTCAATAAAAAAGACAAAACACAAAATGGAGATTGCTGATTTGAAAAAATTGATCAACGAATGCTGGGAAGACCGGGCTTTAATCACCAAAACAGAATATAAAACTGCTGTTGAAAAGGTTTTAGACTTATTGGATAACGGTCACATCAGAGTTGCAGAACCAAATAGCGGCGAGAGATGGACAGTAAATGAATGGATTAAAAAAGCTGTTCTTTTGTATTTTCCTATCCGCCAAATGGAAACTTTCGAGGCTGGTCCAATGGAATTTCATGACAAGATTCCTCTCAAAAAAGATTATGCCGCTAAAGGGGTCCGCGTTGTTCCGCATGCTATTGCAAGATATGGTAGCTTTTTGGAAGCAGGCGTGATCTTGATGCCATCTTATGTCAATATTGGTGCTTATGTTGGAAGTGGAACTATGGTGGATACTTGGGCAACAGTTGGATCCTGTGCACAAATTGGAAAAAATGTACATTTAAGTGGGGGCGTTGGTATCGGTGGCGTTTTAGAGCCAGTGCAAGCGGCACCAGTCATTATAGAGGATGATTGTTTTATTGGCTCTCGTTGTATCGTGGTGGAAGGAGCATATATTCAAAAAGAATCTGTGCTTGGCGCTAATGTGGTCATAACCGCATCCACACACATAATCGACGTTTCTGAGCCTGAGCCTGTTACTTATCGGGGTTTTGTGCCATCCCGTTCTGTTGTAATCCCAGGGTCTTATTCCAAAAAATTTCCTTCAGGAGAATATCATGTACCCTGTGCTTTAATTATTGGAAAACGCAAAGAAAGCACAGACAAAAAAGTCTCTTTGAATAATGCGCTTCGAGATTATGGCGTTTCTGTTTAGTATTCTCATTTAATAACTTATTATCTCCTTGATGAAATATCCTTTTGTTTTAACTTTTCTCCTGTGTATTCTCCTATTCGGTGATTGTAGTGTTCCAAAACCAGCTGTCGCAACTCCCGAACCCGATGAGGTTGGTGCGATTGTTGAGAATGAGGAGGCCGCTATGGCTCCAATGGATGAGGAATTCGCCAATCAAGAAGTTTCTTTAGCTGGCGACACTGTCCTTCCTGTTTATAATCCTTCGTATCGACGTGAAATTGATTTGTTACACATGAGTCTTTCTGTCTCCTTTGATTTTTCAAATGAAACGGTTATTGGCAACGCGATACTTTCTTGTAAGGCTTATTGGTCTCCTGTTAAACGTTTTCGTTTGGATGCTCAAGGATTTGACATCAATGCGATTACCTCTTCAGGAAAACCTCTCGTTTATGAATATGATGGCAAAAATCTTTACATCAATCTCGAGCGTGCATATACCCGCAATGAATCCTTTGATATTGCCATAAATTATGTGGCACATCCTTCCATAAATTCTGCTGGCGGAAGCAGTGCGATAACAAGCGATAAAGGATTGTTTTTTATTGATCCAATGAATACCGATCCCAAAAAACCTACCCAAATCTGGACACAAGGAGAAACAGAACACAATTCACGGTGGTTTCCAACTGTAGATAAACCCAACGAAAGAATGACTGAGGAGATTTTCGTAACAGTTGATAATAAATATAAAACTTTATCCAACGGAATACTTCAGGACAGCAAACTAAATCCAAATGGTACAAGAACCGATCATTGGACAATGAAATTACCTCATGCGCCCTATTTGGTCATGCTTACCATTGGCGAATTTTATGTTCAAAAAGATCAATGGGAAAATGTCCCTTTGGAATATTGGGTTGAACCGGAATATTCTGCGGATGCTAAATTGATCTACAACAACACTCCTGAAATGTTGGGTTTCTTCTCGAATATCTTTGGCGTGAAGTATCCCTGGCCCAAATTGTCACAAGTAGCAGTAAGGGATTACGTAAGTGGTGCAATGGAAAATACCACTGCAATTATTTACGGTGAATTTGTACAAAAAAACGCAGAAGCACTGGCAAAAAATTCAAATGATTTTATTGTTGCGCACGAGATATCGCATCATTGGTTTGGAAATTATGTGACTTGCGAAAGTTGGTCCAATTTAACCCTTAATGAAGGATTTGCGAATTATTCTGAATACCTGTGGTTCGAACATAAATATGGTTTAGATAAAGCAGAAATGCATCGTTTGTCCGAAGCAGAAGGATACAAAGGCTCAGCGATGACTGGCGTGCATCCCTTGATTCATTATGGCTACAATAAGAATGAAGACATGTTCGATGCTCATAGCTACAATAAAGGTGGTCTGATATTACATATGCTCCGGAAATATTTAGGTGATGAGGCCTTTTTTGCTTCTTTGAAAAAATATTTAGAAAAACACGCCTTTACCTCTGTTGAAGCAGATAATTTGCGTCAGGCATTTGAAGAGGTAACTGGGCAAGATTTAAAGTGGTTTTGGAATCAATGGTTTTTAGCTTCTGGACATCCTGCAGTAACCACAACAAAAACTTATGATATAGAACAAAAGGTACTCACCATCGTTTGTGCACAAACACAAAATCAGCCAGAAGTGCCTATGGTTTTCCAGTTTCCAATAAGGATTGATATTTATGATAAAGCGGGTGTCAAAACATCCTTTGAGCGGTTTGTAAATGAACGGACTTCAGTATTTAGCTTCAATGTTTCTGAACCTTCAATCGTAGATATTGACCCAGAAAGAATTTTGCTTTGCGAAAGAAATGATGACGATAATTACCTGGATAAGAACCTATTGTTCCAAAAGTCTTCCAGCATTCTAGTAAAAATGGAATTGTTGCAAAAAGCTAGCTTGGACGAATCACATAATTTCACGACAGAAACATTATTGCCAGCCATTAACAGCGAAATTGAAGAATACTCGCAAGCGGCTTTTGTTCTATTGGATCCTCAAGATCCACAAATACGTGATTTGGTGGGCAAAAAAGCATTAGATATGACTTCGCCTGTACAACCAGTTGCTCTTCAAAAAATACTTGAGGTTGATACAAGTTTTATTGGCAAAAACTACAAAATTTTGCTACAAAGTGATGAGGCCAATGTGTTCTTCTTGGTTATGGATGATATGGTTCAAAAGAATCCGCAAATTGCGGTTGAGCTTGCCACGGAGAGAGAAACTACAGAGAATCCTGCCATAAGAAACATTGTGGCCATGACGTATGCACGTGCGGAAAAAACAGAAAAACTTCAATGGATGTCAGATGAATTTGAAAAATACTCGGGCTTTGAAGTTGTAGATTTTTCTAGAAGCTTTGGTTACCTGCTTCAAAAAAGTGGCGTTATAACATCCGGGCCTTTTTTGAATTCACTGGAAAAAACTGCTTTGGATCAAAGTGCTGATGTGGTCAAACGTTTTGCCTGTACAAACGCCTTGTTCCAGATTTTTGCTATGTCAAAAAATGAAATGTCACCTGACAGAATTAAGCAAGTGCAACAGTTAAAAGAAAGCTTGAAACGCATCGTTTTAGCTGAAACTGATGATGAGCTAAAATCTGCCTATGAAAACATACCTTTAGATTAAAACCTTATATTTAAGGCTTATTTAACTAATAGTTTCTTGCTTAATTGGGCTCTATAGATGCAATTTGCTGGAAAGATGGATCTTGTATGCAAGATCTGTGGAACACTTTCGTTATAAATACAGTTATATACTGATGAAATAGGGCAAGATAAAATGGCAATGACTGATAATTATCAACTTTTAATGACTAAGCTGGATGCTTTTATCCGGAAATTTTATGTAAATCAGATTATACGTGGGGCATTGTTGTGCACAGGTTTAGTGGTTGGCTCATTTTTATTGGTGAGCCTTTTGGAAAGTCAATTTTATTTCCACCCTTGGCAGCGCAAGGTTTTGTTCTATGGGTTTATGGGCGGCAGTTTATGGGCACTTTTCAAATGGCTCATTGAACCCATCATGCATTATTTCAAACTGGGCGAAACCATTACCCATGAAAATGCCGCACTTATTATTGGGCAACATTTTACCAATGTCAAAGATCGTTTGCTCAATATTTTACAGCTTCAGAAACAATCATACAATGCTATAGATGCGGCACTTATAGATGCCTCAATCAATCAAAAAAGTGAAGAAATTCGGCTGGTGCCATTCAAGGCAGCCATTGATTTGAAGAGCAACCGCAAGTTTTTACAATATGCCTTGCCACCTCTTTTTCTTTTTGGAAGTATTATGCTATGGGATTCGAGCTTGATAAAAGACAGCACTTATCGTCTCATTAACAACAACAAAGAATTTGTTAAACCAGCTCCTTTTAATTTCGTCATTAAGAATCCAGAATTAAAAGTCCCACAGAATGAAGATTATGTATTGTCCGTAACAACTACAGGTAAAATCATTCCTAATGAACTTTATTTGAGTTTAGACGGGCATGAATATCGCATGAAAAAAGAAGATAAAAATCAGTTTTCTTATCTCTTCATCAACTGCCAAAGACCGATGGATTTTAAACTGTCAAGCGGAGAAGTTTCCTCGATCGGTTATAAACTCGAAGTGTTGGCAAAACCAAATATTCAGCAATTTCAAGTAAAACTTGACTACCCGGCATATACAGGAAGACAAGATGAGGAGATCAATAATGTAGGCGATTTGGTTATTCCAGTTGGAACAATTGTAAAATGGAGCATCACTACCAAGCATACGGACAAACTTTACTTTTCCTTTGGACAAAAAGGTGTCATTGCTGATGCTGATCGAAAAGGACAAGACGATTACTATTTGAGTCGAAAAGTGATGGGCGACATCAGCTACAAAGTAGCAATCAGCAATCAGCTACTTCCTAAGGCTGAGTTTATCCAATACAGCATTTCAACGATACCAGATGCTTATCCCGTTATAAGCGTGCAAACTTTTGCAGATAGCCTTGACCGCAGATTAATGTACTTCGTTGGAAATGCATCAGATGATTATGGAATCCGTAGCATCAGTTTCAACTATCAAATTAAACGTGAAAAATCAGCTGATACAGCTGTTAAGTCTATTAAAATTCCAAATCAGAGTGGATTAAACTCGGGCTATAATTATAATTGGGATCTTCGTAATATTGAACTGAAACCAGGTGATGAAATTATTTACTTCTTTGAAGTATTTGACAATGACGGTGTAAACGGATCAAAAGCTGCAAAAACATCAGCAATGGTGTATAAAATGCCGACCGTTGAAGAGATGGAGAAAATCACTGATGAAAATTCCGATCAAATCAAAAAAGATCTTGAAAAGTCACTAAAGGATAGTCAAAAAGTAAAAGAGGACCTCAAAAAAATCAGAGAAAAGCTTTTGCAACAAAAAGAACTTGATTGGCAAGCCAAAAAGGATCTTGAAAAACTTCTTGAACGCCAAAAAGAAATCGAAAAACAAGTTCAAGAGGCAAAACAGAAGTTTGAAGAAAATATGAAAAATCAGGAAGAGTATGCTAAGCCTGATGAAAATACCAAAGAAAAACAAGAACAACTGAGCGAAATGTTTGACAAGGTTATAAGTGAGGAAATGAAAGAACTCATGCAACAAATTCAAGAACTCATGCAGCAATTGGAAAAAGAACAGACCTTACAAATGATGGATCAAATGAAGCTGGACAATCAAAAATCTGAGCAAACTATGGATCGCTTGCTCGAATTATACAAGTCCTTGGAGGTTGAAAAGAAAATTGATGATGCCATTAATAAACTTGATGAATTGTCTAAAAAACAAGAAGATTTAGGAAAACAAACTGAAGAAAGTAAAAAATCTCAAGAAGACCTTAAAAAGGAACAAGAGGATCTTAATAAAAAATTTGAAGACCTTCAAAAAGAACTCAAAGACATAGAGAAGAAAAACAAAGAACTGGACCAACCAAAAGATTTCGATAAACAAGAACAAAAGTCGAACGAGGTTGAAAAAGACATGCAAGATGCTAAACAAGAAATGGAAAGCAAAGAAAATAAAAAAGCTTCCAAAAAACAAAAGAAGGCTGCTGCAGGTATGAAAGAGATGAGTGATTCCATGAAATCTAAAATGGAAAGTGGCGAAAAAGAACAAAATGAAGAAGACCTCGACGCCATGCGCCAATTGCTGGAAAACCTCGTCACCTTATCTTTTGACCAAGAAGAGATGATGAAACAATATCAAAAAGTAGATGTAAACACACCTAAATACGTTGACTTAGGCCAGAAACAGAAAAGGATTAAAGAAGACTTTGTTATGGTCAAAGATAGCTTGTTGGAATTGAGTAAAAGAGTATCACAAATCGAAACCTTCATCGTTGATAAAGTTGCTGAGGTTGATTTCAACCTTGAAAAATCACTAGAAAATATTCAAGAGAGGCAGAAACCACAAGCACAAGATTTTCAGCAACGATCAATGAAGAACATGAATGATCTTGCTTTGATGCTGAGCGAAGCTATGGACGCTATGCAACAGCAAATGGCAGGACAAATGTCAGGCAATCAAAAATGTTCAAAACCAGGTGGCAAATCTTCAAGCAAAAGTGGAGATAGAAAACCAATGGACAAGATAGGCAAAGGACAAAAGGGTGCCTCAGAGCAAATGCAAAAAATGAGCCAAGGCCAAAAACAAGGTGGCGGACAGCCGAGCAGCAAAGATTTCGCTCAAATGGCTGCCCAACAGGCTGCTTTGCGCAAAGCCCTCCAAGATGTTCAAAAGGGAAAAAAAGAACAGGGCCAAGGAAGCAAATTACTTGAAGACATTATTAAGGATATGAACGAAATGGAAAAAGATCTTGTTAACAAGAAACTTACCAATGAAACTCTTAAAAGACAACAAGAGATTTTAACAAAACTCCTTGAGGCAGATCGTGCTGAAAGAGAACGCGAATACGACAACAAAAGAAAAGCAGAAAAGGCTAACCAAATAGAACAAAAGGTTCCACCTGCTTTACAAGAATACATCAAGAAAAAACAAGCAGAAGCCGAACAATACAAAACAATTTCTCCTGCATTGAGACCTTATTACAAAAATCTAGTAGAAGATTACTTCAAAAACTTGAAAAATTGATAAAAAAGGTTGTAATTGCATACTATTAGCGCAAGCTAATAAATCTTCTCGAAAAATTCCCATGAGCGTTGGCCCACTGCCGATAGCCTAAACCTTTATTAACCAATAAACTGGGAATGAAAGAAGCTCTACAAATGTTCCAAATATCATCAACGCCTAACAGCATCTCATTAATTGAACAATTCGTTCAGTCAATTGTAAAATTAGAAAACCTGAATGAGTGCCAACATGGAGACATACTTGTCTCTTTGACGGAAGCAGTCAACAATGCAATTTTTCATGGCAACAAATGCATTGAATACAAAAAGGTTTCTATCAGTTACAAATCGCAGCGCAATAAATTGTTCTTCCGCGTCTCCGACGAAGGCAGGGGCTTTGATCCTAAGTCAATTCCGGACCCTACTCATGCGGATAATATAACAACCATCGGAGGTCGTGGCGTCTTCATTATGAAGCAGCTTGCTCAGGATATTATCTACAAAAACAATGGCAGCACAGTGGAAATGGTTTTTGTAAAATGATTCCAATTGTTCCTGAAAATTCCATAGATTTTTTTGCGGAAAATATTGATTTTCAGTTAGATACACCAGATTCTGTTGCTACATGGCTGAAGTCTGTACTTTTATCAGAGCATAAAAGATTGGATGCTATCAGTTATATTTTTTGTGATGATTCATTTCTACTCGAAATAAACAAGACTTACCTCAACCACGATGACTTAACAGATGTTATTTCCTTTCCATATGAAAGTGATCCCGTAGAGGGAGATATTTTTATCAGTATTGATCGCATCAAGGATAACGCCTTAACCTTAAACAATAGTTTCATCAATGAACTCCACCGAGTAATGGTACACGGTCTGTTACACCTAGCTGGCTATGATGACAAAACTCCACTTCTCAAAGAGCAAATGACCGAGAAAGAAACTTTCTACCTCAATCAACGCACATTTTAATAATATGAACAAATATTTATTGATTGCCTTCTTGGTGTTCTGTTCTATTTCTTTAACTGGACAATATGTATTTACCAATCAGCTGAAACTACCTTGCACATCCATTAAAAATCAGGAGAACACGGGTACGTGTTGGTGCTTCGCAACAACATCATTTATTGAATCGGAAATCTTACGAATGGGCCAAGCTCAAGTAGATATTTCAGAAATGTATTTAGTAAAACAAATATACCTAGACAAGGCCTTCAATTACGTTATGCGCCAAGGAAAAGCGAATTTTAGTCAAGGCGGGCTTGCTCATGATATGCTCAGAGCAATGGATCGCAGTGGGATGCTTCCAGAGGAGGCCTATGGCGGCCGAATAAATTCTGAGCCTTACAATCATGTTGAATTAGAAAGTGCGCTGAAGGGCTTCCTAGATGGTGTTTTAAAAAGTGGAAAACCGTCAAATTCTTGGATTTTGGCTTCTGAAAACATCTTAGATTCCTATTTGGGAAAACCTAAAACAGATTTTAGTTACAAAGGAAAAAATTATACCGCGAAGAGCTTTTCAACACAATACGGTATTAATGCACAAGACTATGTTGAATTAACAAGTTATACACATCATCCGTTTTACACAAAATTTATTTTAGAAATTCCAGACAATTACAGCAATGGGGAGTTTTACAATTTGCCGGTTGATGAATTAATGTCAACCATAGACAATGCTTTAGAATCAGGTTACACCATTGCTTGGGATGGTGATGTTAGCGAACAAGGCTTTTCTGCCATGTTGGGCGTTGCAGTTATTCCGGATTCATTAGGTACCGATATTTCCAGAGGTCCTATTATTGAAAAGAGTATCACCCAAAACACAAGGCAAGAAAGTTTTGCAAATTTCAGCACAACTGATGATCATTTAATGCATTTAATAGGAAAAGCAATTGACCAAAAGGGCAATAAATATTATATCGTTAAAAACAGTTGGGGGGAAATTGGACCATATAAAGGAAATGTTTACTTGAGTGAATCATATGTCCGATTAAAGACTGTGGGCATATTATTGCATAAATCCGCTATGCCAAAATCTATAAGCAGCAAGTTGGCATTTTAATACTTTTTCATTGATTCTATTCTTTCCCGTAATTGCTCGAATCATAAAACGCCGAGGTATACAAGCCATAGCTTTGTGGCCATTTATTGTCAGTTCAAGGAAAATATTGAATCCTATTACTATCAATCACGAAAAGATTCATCACAGACAACAGCTTGAATTGCTGATTATTGGTTTCTATGTCTGGTATGGCATTGAGTACATCGTTCGTCGTTTCAAATACAGTAAATTTGAAGCGTATCGCAAAATCAGCTTTGAACAAGAAGCATATGAGATGGAATCAGATTTGACCTATTTAAAAAAGCGGCCCAATTACCGCTTCTTTAAATATTGTTACTCCTAAAAAGCTATTTAGTGATTACGCCACTTCAATTGCTTTTCCTGCACGTTTTCTTTCATGCTCTTTCAACAAAACTTTACGCAATCGTATTGATTTTGGTGTTACCTCTACATATTCATCTGATTGAATATATTCAAGAGCCTCTTCCAATGTAAAAATAATAGGTGGTGGTAATTTTACTTTATCATCACTGCCTGAAGCACGCATATTTGTTAGCTTCTTTGTTTTTGTAATGTTTACTATCAGGTCCCCTTGTCGGTTATTTTCTCCAATTACTTGTCCTTCGTAAACATCGGAGTTTGCTTCAATAAAAAACTTGCCTCTATCTTTCAGGTTATTCAATGAATAAGGAATTGCATTTCCTGATTCCATGCAAATTAATGATCCATTGATCCGTGTCACGATTTCACCTTTGTAAGGTTGATACTCAGAAAATCTGTGTGCCATTACTGCCTCTCCTGCCGTAGCTGTCAACAATTGACTTCTCAAACCAATAATACCTCGTGAAGGAATGTCAAAGCGCAACAACATGCGATCAGACTTTGGCTCCATTTGTTTCATTTCACCACGACGTTGAGTAACCAATTCAATTGCTTTTCCTGCAGCTTCTTCGGGTACATCAATGGTTAGTTCTTCTATTGGTTCACATTTTACGCCATCTATCAATTTTATGATAACCTGTGGCTGACCTATCTGCAACTCAAAACCTTCTCTCCTCATTGTTTCAATAAGTACGGATAAGTGCAAAACACCCCTACCAAACACATTGAAACTGTCGGCGGAAGTTGTTGGCTCAACACGCAGCGCCAAATTCTTTTCTAATTCTTTTTCAAGTCTTTCTTTTAGGTGACGTGATGTTACAAATTTACCTTCCTTTCCAAAGAAAGGAGAATCATTGATTGTAAACAACATGGACATTGTTGGCTCTTCAATATCGATACTTTGAAGTCCTTCTGGATTTTCATAATCTGCAATTGTATCTCCGATTTCAAAACCTTCGACTCCAACTATTGCACATATTTCACCAGCCAGTACTTCATCTGTTTTGATTTTATCAAAGCCTTCAAAAAGATAAAGTTCTTTAATTTTGCATTTCACTACAGTACCATCTCTTTTAACCAAAGAGACATTCTGTCCTGCTTTAAGCTTTCCTCTGGTAAGTTTACCAATTGCAATACGACCAATGTATGTGCTGTAGTCCAAACTTGTTACCAATAGTTGAGGTGTTCCCTCCGACACATTTGGGGCAGGAATGTATTTTATGATATCGTCCAAAAGAATTAGGATATCTTCAGTTTTGTTTCTCCAATCATGAGACATCCAGTTTTGCTTGGCAGAACCAAAAATTACTGGGAAGTCTAGTTGCTGTTCATTGGCGTCCAATGAGTACATGAGATCAAATACTTGCTCATGGACTTCATCAGGAGTGCAATTTTCTTTGTCCACTTTATTCACAACCACAATAGGTTTTAATCCCAGTGCTAAGGCTTTGGACAAAACAAAACGTGTTTGAGGCATGGGCCCCTCAAATGCGTCAACCAAAAGAATGACACCTTCAGCCATGTTTAATACACGTTCAACTTCTCCACCAAAGTCACTGTGACCAGGCGTATCAATGATGTTAATCTTGTAATCCTTGTAGCGCACTGCTACATTTTTGGCAAGGATCGTTATTCCTCTTTCTTTCTCTAGATCATTGCTGTCCATTATAAGCTCCCCTGGCTTTTCATGGTCCTTAAACAATTTACCGGCGAGTAGCAATTTATCTACTAATGTAGTTTTTCCGTGATCGACGTGAGCAATAATTGCTATGTTTCTGATTTTTTGCATAAATAGGTTATTGAAACCGAGCGCAAAGGTACAAGTATATACCTTCAAACACCGTTAAATAGTCACAACGGTTTGTTAATAAAAGAATAATGAGTTTTTAGCTTTTCGTAAAAAGTGTCTGAGTAACGTTAAGTACTCGGACTTGATAAAACTAAAGGTTGGGTTAGCCAACAAAAATAACCTAAGATCTTCCTATTGTTTTTAGCTATAGATCTGTCGCTGTGATTAATGTTTCACGTGAAACATTTAGCTGGATTTGTGCTTGGCCAAAAATTCCTCCAATATCACATTAAATTCTATAGGTCGTTCCATCATTGGTGCATGTCCACACTTATCTATAAAATGCAATTCAGAATCTTTAATAAGTTCATGAAATTTGTCCCCTACAAAAGCTGGGGTAACCTGATCTTGTCTACCCCATACCAACAATGTCGGCGCTGACAATAGATGAATCCTATCACCTAAGTTTTGTCTCACTGCTGACTTTGATGTTGCAACTATCCTTATCGCTTTTAATCTATCATTAGTAACTTCAAACACCTCATCTATTAATTCCTTAGTTGCAGTAGCAGGATCGTAAAAGGTATCTTGAGTTTTCTTTGTGATATAATCATAATCTCCTCTCTTTGGAAAAGTGCTGCCCATGGCACTTTCAAATAATCCACTACTTCCGGCTAGGGTTATTGTACCTATCCTGTCAGGTTTTTGTAAAGCATAAAGTATTGCTACATGACCGCCCAAACTATTTCCTAACACATGAACTTTGTCGTATCCTTTGTACTCAACAAAATCAACGATATGGTCAACCAATCCACCTACACTTACTTTTAAAATAGGTAAGTCCATAATTGGTAAGATTGGAACAATCACATTGTATTTATTATGGAAGCACTCTATGATACCACCGAAATTAGACAATGCTCCAAACAGCCCATGCAACAACAAAAGATTCTCCTTACCACCTTTCGTCTCAATATATTTAAACTTACCTTCCTCTATTAATGAATAATTCATACGCTATTTTAACCTATGTGCAGTGCAAATATATACAATCCTATCAAACATAAAACATTTAACATGTTTTAGATAAAATCTTGTGAAGAAAAACAATAGTTATCAACAAAATTATAGTTTACTAACAGCTTTATCAACATAACTACTGTAATACCACGTAATAATTAAAGAACCTAAAAGTAGCACTCCTGTGCCTTGATGCAAAACACCCCAAAGCAGCGGAATAGATCCCGTACAGTTAATAACAGTCAATATTCCTAAAACTATTTGTACCAAAACCAATACAACAGGGCTATAAGTTGCGCTAACAGATAAGCCAACATGAATAGACTTGTTGACTTTCCTAAAAAAAACATAGAATATCAACAAGGCCAAAACATAGGCAACAGTTCTGTGTACAAATTGTGTTAAAGCAGCTAAGGTAACATACTTATCATATTGGACAAAATGATCTAGCGACCAGTTATCCTTTTCCAATAACACCGACGGAAACCATTCATTACCCATCTTAGGCCAAGTGGGATATAATAATCCGGCTTTCATACCAGACATCACACCTCCCAAAAGTACTTGTACAAAACAAAAAAG
>Ga0105044_10006262_pt1 | contig 16351 bp, 14 predicted proteins | sample MAT01_FD_78092 | JGI IMG/M metagenome (GOLD analysis project Ga0105044, IMG submission 78092) | Freshwater microbial communities from Lake Fryxell liftoff mats and glacier meltwater in Antarctica - MAT-01 | ecosystem: Environmental > Aquatic > Freshwater > Ice > Liftoff microbial mat | place... | reverse complement strand
GATCTTCCCGCAAGCCACCGTGCCACCCACGTTGCCGCCAGCCATGGCCGACCAGCCGCCCACCCCTATGCCAGATCTACCGACCACGGAGCCTCAAACCATCCGCCAATATGTGGTGGAACAAAACGATACCATGTGGGATATCGCGGTGAAGTTTGGGGTCACCCTGGAGCAAATTGTTGGCGCGAACCCCGGCATCAATCCAGATTTGTTAGGCCTGGGTCAAACCCTCAATATCCCGCCTTCCACCTATGACCCGCCGGCCTTGCCCACCAGCGCGGCCGTCCCGTTGCCCAATCAACCCCAGGTCCCCAATGCGCCAAATCTGGCCAATGCCGTGCAGGGCTATGTTCTGGCCGATGCAGGGGGATTGCGTCTGCGCAGCCTGCCCAGCGCCGATGCCGAAATCATCACCCGGCTTGGCCCCAACACGCAATTGCAAATTTTGGGCGAAGTGGCCGGCCAGCCGTGGATTCAGGTGGTCACGCCCAACGGCACGCAAGGCTTTGTGATGGCGGCATATGTTGCTATTGGCGGGGGAACGATTTTGCCCACACTGGAACCCGCCCAGGGCCTCATCCCAACGGCCCCGTCGATCCCGGTGGGGCCGTTGGAATATCCCTTCCTGTCGGATGTCTCGGCACGCGTGTATGACATCTTCCGCAGTGGACAGGCGCAGGGTAATTCGCCCAATCGAGTGGTGTTGGTCGGCGACAGCAATACCGACAATCCCCAGTTCTTCGCGCCGTTCGACTACGGCAACTACAACCTGGGCAATTACCCTTATTTGCAAAGCACGGTCGAGTTCTTCAAAGGCTCCTTTGCCCAAAACAGCCCGGCAGCCAAGGGCGGCTTCAATACCACTCAGGTCCTGGCCCAGGGCGGTTGTGGCGATACCAATCTGGCCTGCGCGCTCAATCAGCAAAAACCCAGTGTCGCCCTCATTCTCCTGGGCACTGGCGACCAGCACACCTGGCAAACCTTCGAGGATCGCTACCGGCGCATTGTCGAGATCACCATCGCTCGCGGCGTCATCCCCGTGCTCATCACCAAGGCCGATGATCTGGAGTGCCGCGACAACAGCGCGCCGTGCGGCTTTATCAACGGCAAGATCGCGACCATTGCCGGCGAGTATCAGGTGCCGCTGCTGAACCTGCGTCAGGTGGTGCAGCCGTTGCCCGGCGGTGGCTGCATCGGCGATGGCTTTCACTTTAGCTTTCCACCCGATAACAAAAGTGCCTGGTTTACGCCCGATTATTTGCAATACGGCTACACCCAGCGCAATCTAACCGCGCTGCAAACGCTGGATGTCATCCGCCGCAAAGTGCTGCAGGGATAAAGATGGACTCCACCTCAGAGGTGGAGTCCATCTCCGTGTGCGCGTCAAACACGTTACACTTCGGCCCCGCAAACTCGGCAACACCAGCTCCACCCATGATTGATCAACCTCCCGCTCGGCACGATGCCTACCACGCCCTTCGTTTTCGCGATTTTCGTTTTCTACTGAGCAGCGCTTTTCTGAATGTGCTGGGCGCGCTCATCCAAAGCACGGCATTGGGTTGGGACATCTACAACCGCACCAATGATGTGCTCTTTCTCGGCTACGTCGGCCTGGCCCAGGTTATCCCGGCCATTCTGTTCTCGCTGTTTGCCGGCCATATCGCCGACAAATACGACCGCAAGCGCGTGGCACTCATTGCCCAATCCGTGCTCATGCTGTGCTCGATCACGCTGGTAATCCTGTCTATCACGCAGAGCTCAATCTGGTTGATCTATGTGCTGCTGTTTGTGCGCGGCACTGCCCAGGCCTTTAACGAGCCGGCCTACGGCGCACTGCTCCCTCAAACCGTGCCGCCCGATGCCATTGGCAGCGCCGTGACATGGAATATGACCGCGTTTCATGTCGCCGCCATCACCGGCCCGGCGCTGGCGGGCGCACTCATCGCCATCACCGGCAGCGCCACCTGGTGCTATGTGCTCGATGCCGGTCTATGGGTGCTCATCTTGCTAAGCGTGTGGCGGATTAAGGGCCGGCCCTATGAGCGCAGCACAGAAGACCTTTCGGTGCGTTCGCTACTGGCCGGCGCACGCTTCATCTGGCGCGACAAAGTGATTCTCGCGTCGATCACGCTGGATCTATTTGCCGTGCTGTTCGGTGGTGCCATCACCCTGCTGCCCGTCTTTGCGCGCGACGTGCTGCGGGTGGACGAGTTTGGCTATGGCATTCTACGGGCCGCGCCCAGCGTCGGCGCATTGCTGATGGCCGTGACCATGTCGCATTTGCCGCCGATGAAACAAGCCGGCCGCAATCTGTTGCTGGTCGTGATTGGATTTGGTGTGGCAACGATTGTGTTCGGCCTGTCGCAGTCATTCTGGCTGTCGGCATTCGCGCTGCTGCTCACCGGCGCGCTCGACAATGTCAGCATGGTGATCCGCGGCGCACTGGTGACCCTGCGCACCCCCGACGACATGCGTGGCCGGGTTGGGGCCGTCAACGGCATCTTCATCAGCTCATCAAACGAGCTGGGTGGCTTTGAGTCGGGATTGGTGGCCAAGCTCTTGGGGCCAGTGGCCGCAGCCGCCTCGGGCGGTGTCGCCACCATCGCCGTCGTGCTCGGCATCATGTGGATCTGGCCGCAATTGCGCAAGCTGGGCGAGCTAAAAGCGCCAGAGCCGGGGGAAGATTACCGAGATCAGATGCCAGAAGTCAGAGCCCGTTCATCTGAAATCTGATGTCTGACATCTGATCTCTCCTAAATCTTCCACAATAATGACATGCAGCTCCAGCGGCCCATGTGCGCCGTAAACCACGTTCATCTCGATGTCGGCGGTGCGGCTGGCCCCGGTCAATAAGACCACATTACTGCCCTCGTGGAAGGCTTGTAGGCCCTGCGAACGTTGGTGGGCCAGATAGTCTTCCAAACGCGGCACCAACTGACTGGTCTTGATAATGGCGATGTGAACCGGCGGCAACAACGAGGCCGCGCGCGTGCGGCCCTCGCCCATCTCCAGCACCAGCGTGCCAGTGGCGGCAATGGCGCAGGCCGCGCCGGTGATGCCCACATCGGCCGCCGCCAGCTCGCGCATTTGGCCGCGCATAATCTCGATGCCCATGCCGCGCACCTCATCGGCAATCCGAAACGGCAAGGCAGAGTCTTCCCACTGGGTGAGACGTTTCACGTGTTTGTCGCGCAACAGGTTGAGCAGGATTCGGCGCGCATCGGCCTCATCCTCAGCGGGGTGTGCCGTGCCGTGCACGCGCTCCAGCTCAGCGATGAAACGCAGCTTGAGCGCCGCGCGATCGCCCTCGACCCGCGCCACCGGCAGACGCGGCCCCACCTGCGGCCCCACGTTGGGGAACGGCTTTTTGAGCCCTTCTGTGCCAGCGCGCAATTTCTTTAGGATATCTTCGCGTGCTGAAGTCATAGCGATTTACGCTTCTTGTAGCGCTCATGAAAGCTCTCTTTGGCAAAGGCGGGAAAGTCGCGGCTCTTTGTCCACCCATTAAACGGCGGCGGCAACTTCGTGATCTGGCCTTTGCCATTCTTGATCAAATTCGTCGCCAGAACGCTCGCCCAGCCGCCCAACTTATATAAAGCCGGCGAACGCATGCCGATCTGAAATAACTTGAGTCCCATGCGCCAACCCCAGGTCTGGCCGCCTTGATCCACCAGATCGCGGCGCAGCTTGAGCAGCATATCTGGGATGGCAATATCGACGGGGCAGGCACTCTGACACGCGCCGCACAGGCTGCTGGCGTGCGGCAGGCTCGGCATCGCCGTCACCCCGGCCAACAACGGCGAGAACACCGCGCCGATGGGCCCTGGATACACCGCGCTGTAGGCGTGGCCGCCGATGTTTTGATACACCGGACACACGTTCAGGCACGCGCCGCAGCGAATGCACTTGAGCGCCTCGGCATACTCGGTGTTCAAAATGCGCGAGCGGCCGTTGTCGACGATGAGCAGATAAAACTCCTCCGGGCCATCAATCTCGTAGCTGCGCTTCGGGCCGGTCATCATGCTGACATAGACAGTCATGCGCTGGCCGGTGGCGCTGCGGGCCAGCAATTGCACCAGCGTGCCGAAGTCCTCCATGCTCTCGATGACCTTCTCCAGACCCATCACGGCCACGTGAATGCGCGGCGTGCCCGCACTCAACCGGTTATTGCCTTCGTTCTCGACCGTGACGATGGTGCCGGTTTCGGCGATGGCAAAGTTGACGCCGCTGATGCCCAGATCGGCATCGATGTATTTGCTGCGCATCACCTTGCGCACAAAGCGGGTCATCTTCTCCGGCTCGTCCGTCGGCGGCATATCGAGCTTCTGGGTAAGCAGCTCGCCCACCTGCTCCTTGGTCTTGTGCAACACCGGGAACACGATGTGGCTCGGCTTCTCATCGGCCAGTTGAATGATGTATTCGCCCAGATCGCTCTCGGTGCTCTCGATGCCATGCTCGTGCAAGGCGTGGCCCAGCTCGATTTCCTCAGCCACCATACTCTTGGCCTTGGTCACCCGCTTCACGCCTTTCTCTTTGCACAGGTCTACAACCAGCTTATTGGCCTCGGCTGCATCACGCGCCCACAATACGCGACCGCCGTTGCTGATCACGTTGGCCTCAAGCTGCTCCAACAACTCCGGCAACCGATTGAGCGCGCGTTCACGAGCACGCGCCGCCTGTTGCCGCAACGCCGGCGCATCAATCGTCTCGGCCATCGCGCCAATTCGGCCATTCACCGCCCGTGTGGTGCCGCGATCCAGCGCCGTTTGGAGCTGAATGTCGTGGAGGGCGATGAAACTATCTTGTTTGAATTTATCTTTCATTTTTGATCTTTCATCTTTCATTTGTTGCCTGTAGAGTCAGGCTTGGATTTGCCGAGACGGGCTTTTAACGTACGCTGCGTCGCACCAAAAATTGCCAGAAGTTCGTTTGTTTCTTGAAGCAATGGGGCCAGTTTTGCCGCTGGAACCAAGTCGGCTTCAATCAGTAATTCAATCCAAAACGCAGTTTCATCTATCTCTTCAATCACGATACCGAGCTTCGATAAAAAGTCCTTGTCCGAGCGAGCACGGCAAACCGCTCTGTAATTCGCCCCAACCGAAGTCCCCGAACGCAACACTTGCCGGCCAATAACTCTGTTTTCCTCGGCCTTGGGTAAAGATTGATACAGGCGCACAATCCGCAGCGCAAAATTCTTGGTGCGCGCCTTCATTTGCTCAGTTGTTGCCTGACTCATAAATCAAAGATGATAGATGACAGATGCAAGATGCAAGATGCAAGATTCCTAAATTCTTCCCGCCAACACCTCGGCCACATGCACCACCCGTTGCTTGCTGCCCTGCCGGCTCAGCCCGCCATTCATGTGCATCAAACAGCTCGCATCGCCGGTGATAATAATGTCGGCCTCCGGCACACTGGCGATGTTGCCCAGCTTGTCATTCATCATGGCCGTGCTGATGTCGCTCATTTTGATGGCGAACAGGCCGCCGAAGCCGCAGCACTGATCGGCACCGGGCAAGTCCACCAACGATAGATTGCCGACATGGCTGAGCAAGGCGCGCGGCTGTGCGCCAATGCCCAGGCCGCGCAGACCGTGGCACGCGTCGTGAATCATGCCTTTCACGGGCCGGTCGAGCTGGGTGCCAAGGTCGGTAACGCCCAGCACATCCACCAAATATTGAGTCAGTTCGTAGGTCTTGCCAGCCACCTCATCCGCCAATGTCTCCTCAGGCTGGCCCTTGAAAAGCTCATGATAGAAGTGCTTGACCATGCTCGCGCATGAGCCCGATGGCGTCACAATCGCCTCGGAATCTTTGAAGACTTCGAGAAAATGCCGGGCTATCTGGCGCGAATCCTCTTGAAACCCCGAGTTAAACGCCGGCTGGCCACAACAGGTTTGCGCTTCAGGGAAGTCCACCTGAACACCCAGTTTTTCCAAAATATCGACAGTGGCTTCCCCCGTGTCGGGGAAGATCATGTCCACAATACACGTCACAAACAGCGATACGCGTTTCATAAATCCTCACAAACATTGTAGAACGGCATCGGCCTCGCATGCAATAGGGGGAGGCCGAATTGCCATTTGTGCAAAATATGCAGCGGCGCAAAAGCAAGATGGACAATAATGGTTCCATGATGAAAGTTCTTGTTTGGGAAGCCCCGCGCGTGATGGCCCTGCGCGAGCAAACCCAACCCACCCCGAATGCAAACGAAGTCGTCATCAAAGTCGCCTATGCCGGCATCTGCGGCTCCGAGCTGGGCGGCTACCTCGGCCACAACAGTCTGCGCGTGCCACCACTGGTCATGGGTCACGAGCTGGCCGGCGAGGTCATCGAAACAGGCACCAGCGTTGATGCTGCTCTGAAAGGCCAACAGGTCACCGTGAACCCCCTCATCAGCTGTGGCGAATGCCGTTACTGCAAACAGGGCCAGAATCACTTGTGCATTAAACGCAAATTGATCGGAGCGCATCTGCCGGGCGCTTACGCGGAATATCTTGTCGTGCCGGCTGTCAATGTATTTCCCCTGCCGGCCGGCCTCTCAATGCGCATTGGTGCGCTGGCCGAGCCCACCGCCTGCGGCGTACGCATCGCCGAAGTGGCCGGGAATGTGAAAGATGAAGTTGCGCTGATCGTGGGCGCTGGCCCCATCGGCCTGCTCGCGCTTCAAATGCTGTTACTTCGCGGCGCCAGGGAAATCTATATCTCTGATCTCGGCCCAGAGCGGCTGGAGATGGCACAGGCGTTGGGCGGCATTCCGCTGAACCCCAAAGATGTCGATGTGGTGCAAAAGCTGCGTGATGTGACGGATGGCTACGGCGCTGCTGTCACTGTGGACGCCGTTGGCAGCGCCATGACCCGCAAGCAGTGTGTGCAAGCGGCGCGCAATGCCGGCACGCTGGTGTTGACGGGGCTGCATGAAGAGACCAGTGCCATGCCCGCCGCCGAGATCACCCGGCGCGAGATTGTGGTGCACGGTTGCTTTGCCTACTCGCCCGCCAATTTCGCCGAGGCAGTGGACTTGCTGGCGCAGGACAAAATTCGGCTCGATCCGTGGATTGTGGAAGCGCCCTTAGCCGAGGGTGGCCCATGGTTCGACCGGTTGATTGACGCGCCGGGCAATGTAGCGAAAGTGTTATTGGTGCCGGCCTTGTAAAGCTGTTGTGACTTTAGCCGGGATACCAAACATGGCGCGGATCGTCTGGTGGGCGTTGGTACGAAAATGCAGCGTCGATGAGTTTGGGCAGGTCATAGCGTGGTCGCCAGCCGAGCAGGAATTTGGCCTTGGTGTTGTCGAGCCAGGTGGATTGATACGGGCTGGGGATTTCAACCGAGGGCAGGCCGCGTGTGGCGTGCAAATACGCGGCCACTTCGGCATAGTTCACTGGCTCGTCCATGCTGATGTTGAAGGTGTGTTGCCGCGCGGCCGGATGATCCAGCGCCAGCACGATGGCCTCGACCAGATCAGTCACATGCACGAAATTGCGCTGTAAGGGCTTGCCACCAGCATCCAGCATAAGTGGCACGCGGCCCTCACGCAGATACACATCAGCTCGCGCATCGCCCACCAGACCGCGCCACAGTGGGCCGCCGAAGACATCGGGGCCAAACGACAGCGTGTATTTGAAGTCGTCCTTCTCCATGATCCACGGCGCGCGCAAGCAACAACCATTTAGGCCATACTGGATTTGATACTGCTCCAGCATGACCTCTTCCAGCACCTTGGACAGCGCGTAGCAACCCGGATAGGCCGAGTGCCTTTGGGTCTCGGTCACCGGCGCGGGATGCGCATAGAAGAAGTGGCCCATGGCCGCATCGCCACCGATCAGGATGAAGTGCTGAAACGTGGCACTGGCACGGCATTCCTCCAACAACCAGAAAAGGCCTTTCACGGCCACATCCATGATGTCGTCTGGCGTTTCCTTGCAGGTGGCTAGATGCACCACATGGGTCACATCGGCTATCGCCGTGGCCACATCCTCCGCATTCGAAAGATTTCCACGCACCACTTCCAATTTATCTTGCGGCGATAACAATCGATTGTGGCACAACGCCCGAATTACGGTGTCGCCAAAATCTGGCCGTTGCAACAACGCATCGATGAGATGACGGCCCACCTTGCCGGTTGCGCCGGTGACTAGAATTCGCCGCATATGGAAGTTCTAGCGGTTTACGCCGGTGAGCGTAATACCCTTGATAAAGTAGCGCTGAGCGATGAAGAAGACCAGGATCATGGGAATCGTCATCAGGAACGCCACTGCCATCATGTATTGAATCTGTGCGTCACCATACAGACCGCGAAACTGGTTCATGCCCAGGGCCAGCGTAAATTTCTCGGTGCTGCGTAAATAGATCAGCGGCCCATAAAAATCATTCCACACGCCTTGAAAGGTAAAGATGGCGACGGTGAGAATGGCCGGCAGCGACAGGGGAATGAAGATTCGCGTCAGAATTTGGAAGCGATTTGCGCCATCGATGTAGGCCGCGTCTTCCAATTCAGTGGGAATGCCCATGAAGAACTGGCGCAGCAGAAAAATGTTGATGGCACCGCCACCGAACCACGGCGGAATAATCAGCGGGTTAAAGGTGTCCAGCCAATTAATTCTGAAAAAGAAAATATACAGCGGAATCAGGGTAACTTGAGGCGGCAACATGATGGTGGCAATTGTGGCGATGAACCAGAAGTTGCGGCCGGGAAAGCGAATGCGCGCAAAGCCAAATGCCACGACGGTGGATGAAATCAGCACACCGGCCATCACCCAAAAAGTAATGAACACTGTATTGATCGTCCACTGCAGGAATTGCGTATTCTTATAATTCCACGCCTCTGGAAAGTTGGATAGCTTGATGACGCTGGGAATCAACACCGGCGGCCAGGTGTATGTTTCAGCGTTGGTTTTCACCGAGGTGCCGATCATCCATACCAATGGCAACAGGAAGATGGCCGAGATGAGGATCATGACCGTGTAAAGAATGACAGCCCGCCCCATGTTACGGCGCACGCTTTTGCCCTTGCTCCGCACATTTGATTGTGGATTGCGCTGCGTTGTAGAAATAACACTCATTTCTTCACCTCGTAATACACCAGCGCATCTGAAAATCTAAACAGGATCAACGTAAAGATCAGGATGATCGCGAACATCAGCCAGGCCATGGCCGAGGCCAAACCCATTTGCTGCCACCTGAACGCTTTTTCATACAGGTTCAAATTGTAGAAGAAGGTGGCGAACAGCGGCCCACCGTTGGTCAGCACAAAAGCCGTCAGAAAATATTGAAATGCAGCGATCACGCCGTTGATCAAGTTAAAAAAGATCGTAGGCGACAACTGCGGCAGCGTAATATGCCAGAACAATTGCGGCGCGCTCCCACCATCGATCTTGGCCGCTTCATACAGGCTTTCGGGGATAGCTTGCAAGCCGGCCAGAAACACCACCATCGTTGGGCCAATGCCCCACAGACTCAGCACGATGAGCGTGGGCAGCGCGGATTCGGTGCCGGTAAAAAATTGGCCTTTGGGCAAACCTAACGCGCCTAACAGTGAGTTGATCAAACCAAAATTAGGATTGAGCAACCAGCCCCACACAAACGCCGTGGCCAGGCCCGGAATGATGGTCGGCAAATAAAACGTGGTGCGAAACACGCCCATGAACGGCAGCTTCTGATTGAGCAGTAATGCGGCTCCCAGCGCCGTAATCAGCGTCAGAGGCACCGAAATAAAGCCAAATATCAGCGTAATACTTAGCGAGTGCAGCACCCGTAACGTGGGAATGGTGAACATATCCACATAATTCTGAAAGCCAACCCACTTGGGGGCTTTCAAAATTGGATATTCAGTAAAGCTCAGCACGAATGAGGCGATCACGGGGAAGGCGGTCCAGATTAACAAGCCAAGCAGGACAGGCAGAATGAAAATATAGCCATCTCGTGCATCGCGCCAGAAATTTTTGGAGCGTGTGGGCTTGGGGGCGGTTGCGGTCAGAGGTTGAGCTGCCATTGGTGACAATCAGAGAAATCGAACGAAGATCAAAAACGGGATCGTTTGCAAAGATACGAATTACCAGCGAAAGATCGAAAGGCTCCTCGTGCGCAACCGCACGAGAAACCTTTCGATCCGTTCAATCTTAATTTAGACCCAAAGTTGGATCTATCAGATCAGTCTGTTTTGAAGACTCGGCGCTACGGGGTGGCGGCGGCAGCCTTATCCAGACATACCTGAATTTCAGCGTCGGCCGCAGTCGTGGCCTCTTCAACTGTCGCCTTGCCACGCTGGATCGACTCCAACATGGCGTTGATCGCGCTGTTGACCTGGCCGCTATACAAGCCGCCGCACGCCACCGGATAGTTCTGCGGGAAGATGCCGATCTTGCCGCCATCCAGGAATGCCTTCATGTTCTTGGGGGCTTTGCCGTCATCCTTCAGAATGTCGGGGTCCGTGGCCAATGACTTCAGCAACGGGGCCGTTGAGCGCTGTGCATACAGTTCCTTCTGAATCTTGGTCGATGCCAATAGCTTCAGAAACTCCCAGGCCAGCTGCGGGTTCTTGGCATTCTTGCTGATCGAGAAGCCGTAGGTGCCCATGCCCGTGACATGCTTCTTGGGCTGAGCCGGGGTGAACTCGACATCCCACTCAAACTTGTCGCCGATTTTTTCGCGATACGTATTAATAAAGTTGGGGATGAAGAAGTTGACAAAGCACTTCTCGACAATGAAGCAGTCGGCGACATTGGCGCCCGGCAACGGGGTCACTTTGTACTTCGTCCACAGATCAGCATACCCCTGCAAACCAGCACGCGCCTCGGGAGTGCTGAACTGCGAGGTCTTGCCATCTTCGCTCAACACACGGCCGCCGTAACCCTCGATCCAGGGCACAAAGTAAGCCCACCAGGTGCCGTAGTCAAAGCAATACGTGTCCGGATTCTTCTCCATCAAGGTCGTGCAAGCGGCGATCAAATCGTCCCACTTCCAGTCGGCGGTGGGCAGCGGCGCGCCTGCCTTCTCAAACGCCGTCTTGTTGTAATACATCTGCACCGTGTCCAGACCCGATGGGATCATGTACACACCAGGCTTGAAGCCGACCCGGCCCAGACCCAGAATGCTTTCGTAGATGTCGTCCATATTGAAGCTGGAGTCGGCCTTGGCCAGTGCTTCCATATCGACCAGCAAATCAGCATCTACGAATGGCGGCACATACAAGTCGGCATTGAAGATGATGTCTTCAAGGTTATTGGCCGCGCCTTTGGCAAACATCGCCTCGGCAAAGTCACCCGCGCCGTGAACGTTGTACTTGAATGTCACTTTCGGATACTTGACATTGAAGTCGGCCTGCATCGTCTTCAACACGGCTTCCGGCGCACCGGAAACCGTGTAGATCGTAATTTCGCCGGTCGTGTCGGCCGAGAGTTCTCCAGACGTTGCGGGAGCCGCGGTGGCCGAGCCGGCAGCGCTTGTGGCTGGTGGTGCGGCAGCGGTCGATGCGCCGGGTTGCTGCACCGTCGGCGGCGCACATGCGGCCAACAATGCGCTAACGGTGGTCAATAGGATTAACGGACGTGCGAACTTCGGGAACATATTCAATCCTCCTTTACCTTGCGCACACTTCGAGAAGACTGTTGGACAATTCGCACTAACTGAACATCAGTCAGGCACAGACCAACAGGGGGAGAAGTGTGCAACATTCACATGGTATACATGCTGCACAATCTCGTCAATTCGATTCACGTTTGCTGCATACATTTGTCGGCTCAACAAGTGCGCGATTATGCGTTGCTGTCTATACTCGCCCCAACATGAGTACCACTCCTCAACCATTTTCGATTCAACATGTGGCTGTGATCGGCACCGGCCAGATGGGCCCCGGCATCGCCCAAACCAGTGCATTGGCCGGCTACACCACCGTCATCATCGGCCGCTCCGAGGCCGGCCTGGAGCGCGCCCGCAACCGCATCAAGGCCAACCTCGACGCCATGCTGCCCTACAGTTTGGTCAATCCCGAGGACAACGAGAAGATGTATTCGCGCCTGTCATTTAAGGTTGGGTTCGAGGCGGCCAGCGATGCCGATCTCGTCATCGAGGGCATCACCGAAGATCTCACCCTCAAGCAGCAGATCTTTGCTGAGCTGGAGACAATCTGCCGGCCCGACGCCATTCTCATCAGCACCACCAGCGGCATGCGCGCGACCGACATTGCCAAAAATATGCAACGGCCCGAGCGCATGCTGGTCGGCCACTACTGGAACCCACCGCACCTGTTGCCGCTGGTTGAGGTGGCACCGGGAGAGAAGACCTCACCCGATGCAACCAACGCCTTGATCGCATTCTTGCGCACGACCGGCCACAGCCCAGTGCTATGCCGCAAAGAGGCGCTGGGGTTCGTGGCCAACCGCATGCAGCACGCGCTGTGGCGAGAGGCGCTGGCCATCGTAGAGCAAGGCATTGCCACGCCCGAGGAAGTGGACGAGGCCATGAAAACCAGCTTCGGCGCGCGCACGCCCGTGCTCGGCATCTTCGAGCATCTGGATTTAGTGGGCGTAGAAACGTGCTATTCCATCCACTCGTATTTGCTGGCCGATCTGGACAACCAGAAAGGCCCCAATCGCCTGTTGCAGGAAAAGATGGACAAGGGCGAGCTCGGCGCCAAAGTGGGCAAAGGCTTCTACGACTGGTCGAAGAAGAGCGCGGCCGATGTGCTCAAAGCCCGCGACACGTTGCTATTGGAGTTGGCACAGAAGCGGCACCAGGCTGCGTAGGGGTAAAGATGTCTGACATCTTCTGGATGTCAGACATCTCTATAACGCACGACTAAACGCCTTCCAAAAACCGCGCGCCCTGCAAAATGCCGAGCTTCTCGCTATCAGCAGGGCCGTTGAAGTTGGCATCTTCCAGCTCGATGCACACCGCGCCGTTGTAGCCATTGGCCTTCAACGTGCGGAACACCTCGACCCAGCGGGTGACGCCGTGGCCGGGAATCGTATAGCGCCACGACATGCCGCCGAATGCCACCGGTCTGCCAAACGTCGGTGCCTGCTCGTGGCCATACTCATACAGCCCTTCGCTCAACAGTTCGGTGTCCTTACCGTGCACGTGCGCCACGCGGTCCACAAACTCGTTCAAGAAGCGCAGCGGATCAATGCCCATGCGCAACAAGTGCGAGGGGTCATAGTTCACGGCCATTGACTTCGACGGCACCGCCTCGAAGAAGGCGCGATAGGCCTCGGGCGTGCAACACAGCGCGCCCGGCCCCGGCCAGCCTTCGATGACGATGCGCGCATTGGCTTTCTCCAGCGCCGGAGCCAGCGCCTTGAAGCTCTCGACCATGTAGCCAAAGTTCTCGGCGCGCGGCAGCTCGGGCTTCTTGGGCAGCATCACCAGAAAGTAGTTGAGGGGGCCGAGCTTGGCATTGGCTTCGATCGAAGCGGCATTGGCGGCCACCGACTTCTCGCGCTCGCCTTTATCTGGCGAAATCATGCCATGCCACTCTTGCAAGTCGGCCGTGCCGATCTTCACGCCAGCATCCTGAATTTGCTTGCCAATCTTGTCGGCGTCCTTGCCAATGTCGATGGCCGACAAGCCGCTGTCCTTGGTCCACTTCAGCAAACTGGTGATGTCCTTCTGCCAGTCTGTGCCGCCACGTCGAAAGCCGATGGGAAAGTTCCCGGTTCGTGTATTCATATCAGTTTTTGCTCCTGTGTCTTGATAGTCGTCTAGATTCGCGGGATAAAGTTCAAACCCAATCCAGCGGCATCGTCACATCTTTCAGTCGAATCACGCGGCATAGTGCCGCAGTGCGTCTTCATCCCAATCTATACCCAGCCCAGGCCGCTCGGTCAAATGCCAAATGCCACCCTGAATCTTGGGCTGAGTGGCGCGCAACACCCCGAAGCCGACCGTTTCGGCCTCGGCCGGCGATTCCTCCACCATCATCAACCCCAGCGCGCCCACCAGCGGCGCGTGTAGATCGGGGTAGTAGTGCGGGAAGAGGCTGGCACGGCGTTCGAGTGCCGGCGCGATACCCTGCAAAAAGCCGGTGATGCCGTGCAACACCGTTGCGTCGGGCCGCAACACATCCAACGCGCTAAGTGCCTGCATCCCCTGCGGCGAGGTCATCGACTCACCAAATGCCACTTTCATCGGCCCACGCTCTGCCAGTTGCAAGGCCAATTCCCACTGCGAGGCCGCGAACGGGTCTTCCAGGAAATCCACGTTAAACCGTTCAATGGATTGCCAGGCTTTTAAGGCATCTTTAAGATTGTTAAAGACGCCGCTGGCATCGATGCCGATCATGGCCTCCCTGCCCACCACCTCGCGCAGAGCTCGAATGCGCTGCACATCCAGATCGTGATCCTCGCCAAACGGCACTTTGAAGCGCTGGTAACCCGCCTCGACCAATCGTTCGGCCTCACGTCGGATGGAGCCCACGGAGTCTTCGAGTTTGTAGTAGCCACAGATGGCCGCGCATGGCACCTGCTGTTGCGCCCCACCCCACACCCGCCACAGCGGCGTATTGAGCAGCTGGCCGAGCAAATCCCACAACGCAATATCCACCACCGACAAAGCCCGCGCCAGAATGCCGGTGTCGCCGGTCATGCGCGCGCCATCGCGCACACCCTGCCAGATGGCGCGGATGGCTGTGGCCGGCCGGCCCACCACCTGCGGCTTGATCTGCTGCTCGACCACAACCCCAATGGGCATGTTGCGCGTGAGAGCAAATCCGGTGCCGGTATGACCCCCTGCGGTTGCACGCACAAACACAAACTCACGTGAGGCAATGGTTCGGCCCCACACTCGCAACGGTTCCGGCAATGGCACAACCACCTTCCAGGTCGTCAAAGCTTCGATGGCGGAATCCAGTGAGGTGTTCATCAGTGGCATGGCGATTAATATCCAGGCTTTAAGCTAAATTTAAGGAGTCATTTGTGGCATTCCCGACTCGGCCACAAGTTGCAAGAGCAATTGGGCCGGGATGGCGTGAGCCTCCGCGTTCGGATGGTTTAAGCCATTTGCGAGCATGTCGTCGGTGTTAATTCCGGAGATCGCCATGCGCTCCCACTCCGCATACACATCTGCAACCGGCACCGTCATCTCATTGGCCACCTGCCGAACGGTCTGAGCATACGCAGCCAGCGTGCCGCTGTTTTGGATCGCGGACATGCCCTCTACCAATTGCTGATGCTCCAGCGCAACATGGGCGTTATTGCCCTTGTTCATGAAACTCGGCGTCAGCACAACCACGCCACTGTCCGTCTCGGCATGAATGCGCGTGATGGCTTGCCGCAGCGAATCGGCAAACACCAGCAGGCCGTCCGAACCCTGCCACGCATCATTCAAGCCAAATGCAATCAACACCAGATCAGGCTTGTGCTGCAACACATTGCGCTCCAAGAGACTTAGCGCGCCGGTCGCGGTCCAACCGCCAAAGCCGGCGTTGATGACGCTGAAGATGCAGTTGGGGTAACTCGCCTCCAGCAGCCGCTTGAAGCGGGCGTGATACACCTCATCGTGGATCTGCTCACCCAGCGCCGTGCCGCCCTGCGTCACGCTGTCGCCGAACGCGACGATCAACACAGGTGCTGCACCGTTATCGTCGATCTTCTCGGCAATGCGCGTGTGAAACCGAGTTAACTCTTGCAAATTGTTCATGCTTTCACTGCTGTGTTGATCTTCGGCATCACCTGTTCGGCAAACAAACGCAAGCCGCTGTCGTCGGGCGCGTCCACAAACCACAACATGAAGTGGGTGAAACCCAGCTCGACGCACTCCTGCACCCGCGCAATGACTTGCTCGGGCGTGCCGGCCAGCCAGGTGGTGCGAAGCTCTTCGGGCAGCTCATCGGTCTCGCCATTGGCAAAGGCGATGACTTGTGGATTGGGTGTGCCGCCAGCCGGCGTCTGCGCCACCGGCGTCTGCGCCACCGGCACCAACGCCAACATGCGCTTCAACTTCTCGCGCAATCCATCCAGCGTTGGCGCAACCAGCACCTGGATTTCCAGTGTTTTCTCCAATGTCGCGAAGTCGCGGCCCTGCACGTTGCACTCCGCTTCCAGCAAGGCCAGTCGGCGCTTCAGCTCCGCAACAGGCACCGGCACCGTGTTCCATGCATCAGCGTATTTGACCGTGGCTTCCACAATGCCCGGCCACACCTCGCCCATCCAAATAGCGGGCCGTGGCTGCTGCAACGGCTTTGGCGTGCACACGGCATCCTTCACATGGTAGGTCGGGCCGTTCACGGTAATAGGCGCGTCGGCGCTCCACAAGGCCAATGTCAAATCAAGGCCTTCGATCATCTCGGCGATGCGTTGCTTGCGCGCCGTGTCGATATCGCCCTGCAAGTCGTGCAGGCCATAGGCCAGAAATTC
>Ga0105044_10006257_pt1 | contig 16356 bp, 15 predicted proteins | sample MAT01_FD_78092 | JGI IMG/M metagenome (GOLD analysis project Ga0105044, IMG submission 78092) | Freshwater microbial communities from Lake Fryxell liftoff mats and glacier meltwater in Antarctica - MAT-01 | ecosystem: Environmental > Aquatic > Freshwater > Ice > Liftoff microbial mat | place... | reverse complement strand
CGTACTGCATCATTTCCTGTGGGGGTGCACCCATTTCAGTCCTCAAGCAGTACATCCAGCAACAAGCCGAGATCGACTGATTGCTCCCTCCGGTCACCCGCCGCTTCACCACCCCCCAAGCCTTCGGCTATGGGCGGAGCACTGCGACGGATCTTGGCTAGATATGTTGACCTAAGGTTTGGCGGTTAAGCTCCAAGATGGGGCAAAACAGCAGTGCTTCATCGGGTTGGAGCTTTTGCTTAACAACCTGTTGCATAATTTCATAGGTGGCATCACAGCTTTTTTGAGCTCCAAATGCACGCATAATCGTTTGAAACCAAAGCAAGAAGCACTCCCGTAAGGTTGTGGGGTCATCCATTAACATGGCCACTGCCGAGTAACGCAAAACCCTCATGGTATCTCGCTTCCACTTAACAGCTAGGTTCTCGCCACCCTGCAAAAACACCTGAGGATGTCGAGCTTGTAGGGTAGAAGAAGCTTGTTGAACGATGGCGTCTTCTAATCCTTGAATCGTTTGGTAGGTCTTGAATCGCATGGGAAATGTTTTGGCATAAGTTACCAAAAACTCTAACTCTGCATCGCTTGCGTAACGACCATCTATATCAAGACTAAGCTGTTTTAACTGACTAAGCACAGAAACGCCTCCAGACCAATAAAGTTATGTAAAGTATTGAGCGGCATAAACTATGAAGCTATGTAACATTATGCCCAGTTGGGCGATAAAAATAACGTCAAAAGCATTTTGAACGCTTGTTTCTCACCAAGAGTCCAGAGAATTTTTTAAAATCTCTGAAAAGAGTTTGTCGGGCTTTAAACCCAATAATGAGAGGCTTCAAGGGGAACCCTAGATAGATTCCATATCCCCAGGGCAAGCTTAATTCTTTTGTGGGAAAGGAAAATTATGAGGGGTTCTCCTAGCAAAAGAATGCTCTCCGCAATCTAAACAGGAGGCTCTTCTGCGATCATGGCTGAAATTGTATGGTAAAACATAAAATCTTCCTGTTTTAAGGGCTACAGTTCTTGCTAGGTAGTCCATCGGTTCTAGTGATCGCCTACGACCCAGAAGAGCCAATAGGATGGGGAGAGAACTTTTCTGCCATAGCTATTTTGGAGAGCTACGTTGGAGGATTTTTAGAGCCGAGGATTTTTAGATCCAATGACTGGAGAATTTGTGTCAAAAATCCTCCAACATTGCGTTTCTATTTCACTTCTTTGTTTCACCCTCGCGTAAACTGTCCTCTGCTTGAGGCTTGCCATATCCAACTAGGGGTTGGGGCTAGATTTTAGCTTGAGTTGACTTCGTTTTAGAAGCCTTTACTTTGGGAGAAATATCTACCAATATTCAGATCGGTTGAATCTTCAATTTGTTTCATCATCGAGCGGGTAATAATTTTCCCTTGCTCAACTAGAACTTGCCCGGTAATGGGATGGAGCAAGTTTTGGTCAGCCCGGCGGCCAATTAAAACTTCGATATCTTGCAGTGAGTTGATATACATACCAGGGGGCAACTCAACGACCACGCCATTCCCCAAGACTCTTGCTTGACAGGCTAGGCGAGAGTTGGGTTTGCAGGTTGTAATGACCTCAAGGGTGCGTTGCTCCCGTCGATTAATGGATGACAGGTCATCCATCCCATCTTGGACATAGACATGGCAGGTGGCGCACATGCCACGGCCACCACATTCGCGCAAAACGTCCAAATCTTTATTTAATAAAACGGAGAGTAAATTACCGTTTGTTTCAATAGCGGTTTCTTGATTAATGGGTTGTAGCTTAACAATCTTGACCATTATTTTCTCCTAGGTTCGGAAGTCTTAATGAGGCGGTAATAGTGTTTTTTGGCGGTCATCGAGCACACTTTGTTTGAGCATGTCGTTGAAATCGCGAATGACCTTAGAGCACCTGTCTACAAAGGCGGCTATCCAATCACGAACCCATTGCAGTTCCTCAGGGTTAAGCGTTGGGATGGGGTTTGGGTTGGCCGCTTTAAAGCTAAATTGCGCAGATCGATCAACTTGAAATTGGGTTAGCCAGTCACCTGCTGGGCGTGTGGTTTTCCAGTAGTTGGCTACTACGATGGTGCCGAGATAGTGGGTTGTGAGTTGGCTAATTTGGTTGAGAGCTTCTAGGGTTTCTTTGGGGGTAAAGGGTTCAGGGGGTAACTCCGGCCCCGATGCTGGCGCTGCCGGTGGCTCTGATAGCGGGGTCGATAATGGAACCACTGGAGGAATATCGGGTGAGGTTTTCGCTACCGGCGCGGTGGGGCGCGGCGGGGGTGGGGGTTGACCGGGTCGAGCCGTGGTTTGAGAGCCATTCTGAGAGACGGGAGCCGGAGGGATGAGGCGATTGGGTTGGGTCGTGCTTGGCTTGGGGAAGCCTGATTTGGCGGTCCAGCGGTTTTGCTGGGTGAGGGTGACATTGCCTGCAATCAGTCGAAAAGTGGCGATCGCATTGGCTGCATCTTGTTGGAGTTCGTTTTGGAGCAGGATCACCGCTGTTCGGTAGTTAGCTTTGATCAGCTTTTCTTCGGCCAACACTAGCAAAATGATGCCATGCTGCAACTTGTAGATGTAGACTTGATGCCCTGTAAACTGAAATTCAAAGGAGCCGAAACCACTGGGGGTGGTGTCAACGACCTGCTGAATGCCCTGGGCGAGCGCCTCCTTCTGTTGGAAATTGAGGGCTTGATCGACCCCGAAAAAATAGGGGCGCGATCGCCCATCCATCAGAGCGACGCCTGCGACACCAGGCAGATTGAGAAAATCTTGAATAACCTCCCGCTTCATAAGATGCTCTAATACATAGATAATGCTATTAGGAGGGTTGAGTATCGACTGCCAAACAATTTCAAACGCCTCCCCTATTGTGATCGAATCTTTTCTATTCTGGGCTAAGTACTTTTTAGGAAACCCAAGAATAGTCGTTTCTTAGAATATTCTGGAGCTGAACAATAAGTTAAACGTACCTAATTTTTTGGATCGGCGCTGGCTACGGGCTGGATTCTGTTGATAAATCTTTGGAATCAAAACGTGTCTTTACATTCTAGGATTGCTGCCATGTGGTTAAGCCATCCTACTCTTGTCTGTCTACCGCTTCATTCCATGTCATCCCACAAATTCTCCGCATCTTGCGTTTACTCCTTATCTCGCTTCTACTAAGGTTATCGTTCTAACCCGGATAATTTTAGGGGTGTGCCTCCTTGTCTCTAGCTCTAATCCCGTTTGGGCTTATCACTCATGTCTGATCTTCCTTTTACCTTGGACCAGCTTCGTATCCTCAAGGCGATCGCCGCTGAGGGAAGCTTCAAACGAGCCGCTGATAGCCTCTATGTTTCGCAGCCCGCTGTGAGCTTACAGGTGCAAAACCTAGAGCGCCAACTTGACGTGCCACTGTTCGACCGAGGCGGTCGGCGGGCCCAACTCACAGAGGCGGGGCATCTGTTGCTGAGCTATGGCGATCGCATTCTCTCCTTGTGTGAAGAAACCTGTCGCGCCATCGAAGACCTACAAAATTTGCAAGGTGGTACCTTAATTGTAGGAGCCAGCCAAACCACGGGCACATATTTACTCCCACGAATGATTGGTATGTTTCGGCAACGCTATCCTGAAGTGGCCGTTCAGTTGCATGTGCATTCGACCCGGCGAACCGCTTGGAGCGTTTCAAACGGGCAGGTGGATCTAGCCATTATCGGAGGTGAAGTGCCCCCCGAACTCCAAGAATCTTTGCAAATTTCCCCCTATGCCGAAGATGAACTGGCTCTTATTTTGCCCGCCAGCCATGCCTTTGCCCGCCATGGCACCATCCAAAAAGAAGATCTTTATAAACTCCAGTTCATTACCCTTGACTCCCAATCAACTATTCGTAAGGTCATTGACCAAGTGCTAACGCGCTGTGGCATTGAGACGCGCCGCCTCAAGGTCGAAATGGAACTGAACTCTATCGAGGCGATTAAAAATGCCGTGCAATCTGGTCTTGGAGCCGCGTTTGTGTCTATCACAGCCATTGAAAAAGAGCTACAAATGGGGGCCATTCGCCGGGTTCGGATTCAGGATGTGGTAGTTAACCGGATGCTATCCGTTATTTTTAACCCCAATCGCTACCGCTCTAAGGCTGCTCAAGCCTTTTTGAATGAAATTTTGCCCCAATTTAGCCTCTATAAAAGCCAGGTCGCTGCGGCAGAAAGCATTCCCGATCCAGCGAGTGAGGCGAAAGAGGGCAATCGCAAAAAGCCTGGAGAATCGTCAGCCATGTCTCTAGAAACCCGCGTTCCTTAACCTCATAAATGCTGGAAATGCTGGAAATAGACGCTGGCAACCTACATTATGGAAACCGGAGACGCTCAATTGACGCAACTGCGATCGCTCCAGACGCACTTCAGAGCATAGAGCTTGAGATGAAATAGGGGGGCGATGAAATAGGGGGGCGATCGCCCCCTTCTTCCGTTACGGTTGAAACGTCTCCATGCCTTACCCGCAAGCGCTTAGCATGGAATAACGCTTTAGCATGGAATAAACGGATGCTAAGACCTAGTTGTAACTCCACATAGGGAGAGTTTTGAAGCGAGGGGAATGGGCAATTGGAGAGTATGACAGCGTGGGAATGACCCTGGATTTTCGGAACGTCAATATGCTGTGGGCGTCCATTGTGGCCGAAACCCTCAGCCGTTTGGGGTTAGAGCAGGTCGTCATTTGTCCTGGGTCACGGTCGGCTCCATTGGCGATCGCCCTTGCCCAACACCCTACCCTCAACACCATCCCGATATTAGATGAGCGCTCTGCTGGCTTTTTTGCCCTCGGGTTGGCGCAGCAATCGAAGCAAGCCGTGGCCTTGCTTTGTTCATCGGGCACCGCCGGAGCCAACGTTTATCCTGCGGTGATCGAGGCGCATGAAAGCCGAGTGCCCCTGCTAGTGCTCACCGCCGATCGCCCCCCAGAATTGCGCGATTGCAACGCTGGGCAAACCATTAACCAGCAAAACCTCTATGGCCGTTACCCCAACCTCTACCTAGAGTTAGCCCTGCCATCTTTAGCCGCAACCCAATGGGCTTATCTGCGCCAAACCCTATGCCAGAGCTGGCAACGGGCACATTTCCCAGTGCCTGGGGTGGTGCATCTCAATTGCCCCTTCCGCGACCCCCTATCCCCTCAGCCCGATCCGGCAACCCTCGCCCTCGCAGAGTCGTTTGATCCACAGGTCTTTTGGGGAGGCCTAACGCCCCCAGATCGATCACCAACTTTAAGACCCGCTTTAACGTTAGAGGGTTTAGGGACGGTAGCCCTAGCGCAGCAGTGGAACGACTGGCTCGATCCTCAAATAGGCTTGCCAGAGGCGGGGGTGATTGTGGCGGGGCCTGCCCAACCGCGATCGCCCCAGGCTTATTGCGAGGCGATCGCCCACCTTTCGCGCACCCTTGGCTACCCGGTGTTGGCTGAGGGGCTATCGCCCTTGCGCAACTATGCCCACCTCAACCCAGCGCTCATCTCCACCTACGATGCCATTGTGCGGCACCCAGAGTGGGCGATCGCCCTCGCCCCCCAGGTTGTCATCCGGGTTGGCGAAACCCCCACCAGCAAAGCCCTCCGCAGTTGGCTGCACGAAACTCAGCCATTACAGTGGGTGATTGATGCGGGCGATCGCAACCTCGACCCGCTCCATCTCCGCAGTACCCATCTCCCCACCCACCCAGAAGCCCTCGCCGCCGCCATCCCAAATGCCCCAGCACCCCGGCCTCCTAGTGCCTACTATCAGCGCTGGCTAGAGGCCGAGACCCAAACCCGCACAGCCCTTGACCAAGCCCTAACCGCCGCCTCCTTTGGCCTAGGGGGCAAGGTGGCCTGGCTGGCCTCCCAATGCCTCCCCCCCCAGACGCCCTTATTCATCGCCAATAGTTTGGCGGTGCGCGAGGTGGAATGGTTTTGGCAATTGGGCGATCGCCACATTCAGCCCTACTTTAACCGGGGAGCCAACGGCATCGACGGGACGCTATCTACAGCCCTAGGCGTAGCCTACAATAACCGCCCCAGCGTTTTGCTGACGGGGGACTTAGCCCTGCTGCACGACACCAATGGCTTTTTATTGAATGCTAAATTTCGCGGCCACCTCACCATCGTGTTGGTCAACAACCAAGGCGGTGGTATTTTCCAAACCCTACCCATCGCTGACTTTAACCCACCGTTTGAGGAGTATTTCGCCACCCCCCAAGCCATCAACTTTGCCGAGTTGTGCCAGGCTTATCAAGTGGCTTACGAGCCGATCGAATCGTGGGAACACTTAGCGGCGGCTTTAAAGGATTTGCCCCTTGCTGGCATACGCCTGTTAGAAATACGGAGCGATCGCACCCAGACCGCACAGTGGCTGCAAACAATATTCCGAGAAATTCCGGAAGCCCTCCCCCCTAACGTGAAGGGGCGATAAATTTTCTAAGCCACTGGTTGACGGACTTAGAATCTAGCCGTCACACTTAACCTATATGCCGCTATTGTAGTATGCCGCTATTGTGGTATGCCGCTATTGTAGTATGTCGCTAGTTGTAACGCTAGAGATTAGGGCAGTTATAGGGTCGCAGTGTCTTCCATATCCCATTGTTCTTTGGGTTGGTCATTGACTCCCATTCAGAGCATTATGAAAGGTCGTGATCATGCTTCCAACCATCCAAACCCATCCAAAATTTCATCCCTTGACGCCACAAATTCTGCTCGGCCATCTAACCCAGCAACCTCTAACTGAAGCCGATTTGACGGCAGATTTCTTGTTTTTGGCGGCGGCCATCACGTTACTTTCAGGGGTGATGGAGATCGATGGATCGATTGAACCCGAAGAATCAGACCACCTCCATACCGTCATCAATGCCTGCGTAGATCCCAAAAGCCCGTTGTATGCGCTTGTGCAAGATCTGGTTTTAGGGGTTTGCACCCATCAGGTTTACCTCGACCCCCAACAGTTTTTGAGCCTCGCAGATACCCTTGATGCCTCGGCGCGGTTGTTGCTGCTGGGCTTGGGGTATACCATGGCAACGGTGGATGGCCACTTTAACTTGCGCGAGCAACTGTATCTGCGGGGTATGGCGCACCGATTGCAGGTTTTGCCCCGGCATCAGCTTGTGTTAGAGGCGATCGCCACCCAGCAGCCCATCCACGACACCGAAACCCTCCTCGACCTCTTTTTGCTGTTGCACCCTGATCGCTTCCAGCAGCAAGCTATCCTGCGTACCATTGCCCGCACGATCCACAGCAATCTCCCTGAACCAGCGCTTCCCTAAGCAAACCGACTGCAACGGCGCAGATCCACTAACCATGAGATTTCCTAAGCGACAGCTATCTTAAAGACTCGCAGGAAAATAAGGTACCCGCTGATCAGACTTTCTCTCTGCGGGAGACGCTGCGCGAACGACTTCGCTCAGCCCTCGATCACGGAAGGTTGAGCGAAGTCGAAACCTAGGCACCTAGTAGACCATTAACCCGCTGATCCCTGAGCCGTCGCTTTTCGCATTGCCCGTCTTCCCTCTTCCGAAATTAGAGGGGAACAATCAGCGGGGCGAAATTAGAGGGAAGAAATCACACTTTCTACTTTTCTACCCAAACGGAGACAGATCCTCCGTTGCAATAAAACTCGGCCCAGCCGTACTCATTCGTGGTGATGGGGTCTGTAATATGTCCTGTGAGGTCATAGAACATAGTATGGGGCTTACCCACCTCCATCCATTTGTTGCCAGCGGCTCCATCGCTCATAATCACCGCCATCGCCTTGGGATGCTGTGCGCTGCCTAGGCGAGTCCAGCCGATGGTGTTGTAGTGGTCGAAGTAGTCGTATTGCGGGCCATAGGCATAGTGCTGACGAGCTAGCAATAGGCGATCGAGGATGTCTTTGTGGGAGTCCATCCAAATTTCATACCCCTTATCGGTGTAGTGGGCACCGTAGTAGTCGGCGTAGAAAATGCAAGGATAGCCCTCTGCCCGCAGCAAAATAATGGCATAGGCCAGCGGCTTAAACCAAGACTCCACAACCGCTTCTAACGCTTGGAGCGGTTGGGTGTCGTGGTTTTCGACGAGGGTTACGGCAAACAATGGCAATTCCTTCATCAAGGTGCCATCGAGGATCCGCCGCATGTCGTAGTGGCCGCCAGATTTACTGGCCACATGGAAGTGATGGTGGAGCGGTGCATCAAACAAACTCATGCGCCCGCCTGCGTTGGCGATGTACCAACTGAGGGTGTCGAAGTTGGTCGTCCAATATTCTCCGACGCAGAAGAGGTTGCGCTGGGAGTGGCTCTCTAAATCATCGAGCCAGTCATTAAAAAAGTCTCCTTGAATATGCTTGATGGCATCTAACCGAAAGCCATCAACCCCCACCGTGTCGAGCAGCCATTCTCCCCAATACTTCAGCTCTCCTCTCACTTCGGGATGGCTCATATCGAGGTCTGACCCCATCAAATAGTCGAAATTACCCCGCTCTAGGTCTACTTTGTTATCAAAGTGCTTTCCTTGAATCTGCCAAATAGCTTTGAAGCTAGGGTCATAACTGTTGTGATCAACCGCATCAAAATGGTGCCAATGCCATTTCATGCTGGAGTATTTGTTATCTCGTTCAGGAAAGTCAAAGCCTGTCCAACCTTTGATCAGGCGAGCGTCCCCTAAAGTCTGGTTGCGGTTGTTCGGATCAACTGGAGTGGCCTCAAATTCTTCTTCATAATCAGCAGCCATTTTGTGATTAAACACAACATCGGCATAGACTTGAATTCCCGCTTGGCGGCAGGCTTGTATCGCCGCAACATAGTCATCCTTGGTGCCGTATTTTGTCCGAATAGACCCTTTTTGGTTAAATTCTCCTAGATCAAATAAATCATAAATGCCGTAGCCAACATCATGACTGCCGCCAATTCCTTTGCAGGCGGGGGGCAACCACAGCGCGCTGATCCCAACTTTGGCTAGGGCATGGGCTTCTTTCTCGAGGGTTTTCCAGTGGGTGCCATCATCTGGGGTATACCAGTGAAACCACTGCATCAGAGTCCCGTTGAACTCTGCCTCACAGGTTTTGTCAGTAATCTCAGGGAGATTATCTTGAACCCATTCTTTGAGGGTCTCTTGGGCGATTTTGACAGTATCTGGAGACGGTTGGGGGCCGAGAGCCTGAACCTTTTCTTTGAGTTGCCAAAATGGGTTGGGCATAGCAATACCATTGAATGTGGGCTTTGAATGTGGGCTTTAGAATTTGAGAACCTGGGGCAACATCAGGGCGATCGATCAAGGTAGATCGATAAAAGTGGGAAACCCTTGAGAATGCAGAAGGTTAATGGGTGTTTAGGTTCGACCTCTAGCCGCAAAGTTTAAAAAAGATACCCCCTAGAGATGGGTGGAATGCTCTCATCGCCAGTGGCGCAATTTTCGATCCTGCCTAAATGCCTGTGCTTCAGGGGAATTTGAGGCTGGTTCTCTTTCTTCGTCAAGGGGACAAATCAGGGGCTTTGGGCCTGCCGAATGTCTTATTCTGATCACACGAACCGTTGTCAACAGTCTTTGAACGGCTATCTCGAAATATAACTACAGACCGTCGCCTCTTATTTCTGATAGATGCTTCTGGTGGATGCTATTTATTTGGTTATTGGGTGCCCTAACCGATTCTGCCAAGGCTGTAGCCACCATGACTGCTGTTTTAATACCCGATCGCCCACTCTCCGCCCCGTAGCTTATTCGACGAGCCTTACGATTGGTTTTGATCGACTCAGGCGTGGGCTTTAGGTGCCTGATGATTCTGAATGTTTTTTGCCGATGCGAGGTTCTGTTCCGGTCAGTAAGCGTTGGATATTGGCGCGGTGGGTGACGAGGACATAGATCCCAGCGAGGAGGCCAAAGAGGGTGGATGGGAGCGGTTGTTGGAAGGCCACCATGAGCAAGGGAGCGGCGATCGCCGTCACAATAGACGCCAATGACACGATTCGCGAAACCCCCAGCACGAGCAACACAATGCCGGTGGCGGTGAGGCCCACTTGCCAGGAGAGAGCCAATAAAACGCCCAAGCTCGTGGCTGCTGATTTGCCACCCTTGAAGCCTAGCCATAGAGATTTGCTATGGCCAATGACTGCGATTAAGCCTGCTAGCACGGCGGCCCAATCGGCTTGAGCGGCGAGGGCAGGGGTTGCAAATAGGGTGCGGGCTAGGGCGATCGCCACCATGCCTTTCAGAAGGTCAACCAAAAACACCACCAATGCAGGGCCTTTCCCTAGGGTTCGTAGCACATTTGTTGCCCCTGTTGAGCGGGAGCCATGCTCACGAATGTCGATTCCTTGAAGTAATTTTCCTGCCCAGTAGCCCGTGGGAGTCGCTCCCAGCAAATAGGCCACAACTAGCACAATGCCCCAGGCTATCCCAGCATTCATGGTTCGTGTTTTCTCCGTGGTCGCAGGTTAAGTCGTCGCAGGAAGGAGTCGCAGGTTAAGTCGTCGTTGTTTTATAAGAATATAAGGAGGGGGCGCGCAGAGGTAGTTCGTTGATAGAAATTGATAGACTGCACCTTAAAAAGCCGATCTCTTAAGCGATCGCCTCTTATCGGCTGTAATCAACTAGACTGCAATCAACTAGACTGCAATCAACTAGATTGCAATCAATAAAATGGGGATCGTTCTGCTGCAACTGGCTATTCATTTTTGCTGCCCCCTGCCCTGAACCCAAAATGCTCTCGATTAGTAGGGCATGGGCGGCTTCATGGGGTCGATGGCAAAGGCAAGCCACAGGGGGAATTGCAAGAGCGAAAGATCTACCAGGCCTTCTGACTCGTCGATGATGATCAGGGGCAAATATTTTTGCTTTACTAGGCGATCGGCGCGTTGGGAAACGGGTTCTGGGGCATCAAACAATGTGACCCCTTGGTTGGTGCCAAAATCCATGCGGCCAATGCCGAGGCAATCTTGTAAGCCCCGCCGCCATTCGCCTAGGCGTTCGGGTGAGTCGGAGAGGACGAGGGTACGAATGCGATCGCCATACATCCGATTGAGGACTGAAATGGCAGCAGACGCCACCAGAATATTTTGCAACCGCGACCCCATGGTGCGAATGGCACCGCGCCCGCCTTGCTCAAAGAACCACTCGGCCACGCGCTCGGCGTGAATCGGCTCGAAGGTTCGTCGCAGTTGCCAGGGTGGGCCGTAGTAGTCGGGGGTGTTGCGGTATTGATCCAACTGCTTGCGAATCATCCGCGCTGCATCTTGGAAATTTTGCTCCGCAAATTGGGGCTTGGGGGCTTCATCGGGCACCTCTGGCTCGCGGGCTACCCGTCGAGGGGCTTCTGCCGCCGGGGGTGGGGCTAACTTGAGATCATCGGCGGCTGCGACTAGATCTTGCAAACTCCCAACCAGATATTCCTTAAAGCCTTGAATTCGGATGGCTAAGTCTTGGGAAGTGCCGGCAAAGGTAGTTCTCATTTCAGCCCGAATTCGCTCTTGCCGCCGTTCTAGTTGCTCAATGGCGATTTGGAGGGCTTGTTTCCGCTGCTCTAACTCGCTCAACCCCTCAGAGACCAAGCGACCGACGGCACTCTGGGTTTGGGCAAACTCGGTTTGAAGCTGGGCAACCTGCTGACGCAACCGCGCTTCTTCACGCCGGAGGGCAGAGACCCGGTCACCTAACTCGTCTTCGGGCAGATCACTGAATGCTGTATCTGCATCTTGGTCTAGGTCTGAAGGTGGTTCATTGCCTCCACCGCCACTCCCTACGGCTACCATCGGCATACCCTCCGCGTTCTCCCACTCTGGGTCTGTTTCGCTGATTAGCTCTGCCAGCAACGGTTCTACACTGCCTGGTTCTACACTGCCTGCTGCTTCCGATAAGTCGGCGTCTGTGGGCTGGGGTTCTGCTGGGGTTTCAGGAGACGCGGTGGGTGATTCGGCAGGACGAGCCTCAGCCCACGGATCGCGCTCTGGCGGTGGAGGGGCGATCGCCCCTACCAACACTTCGGGTAGAGGTTGGGGTTGGTAGTTGGTATTATCTGACTCTGAAGCTGCCGTCATTGGCTCTTCCATAGGATTTTGGCTGGGGAACTCATCCGGGTTCATGGTGTCGTTCAGGTGGGGGGTAATCGCAGGTCAGTGAGATGGGTTAGCCGAGTTAGCCAGTTCATCGAGCTAGCAGGCTAACCGAGTGGGTAGCGCGTCAACAAAATAAATTAGCAAATAAGATAAGCAGAATCAGAAATCAGGAAATCTTTGGCTATTCAGCATCGCCAGTTTCTCAAGATTAGGCCGATTTTTGAATTAGGCAGATTTCTGAGCCGCTAACGTGGCTCGGGGCACCCGCTGCTCTAAGCAGGTTGCCAACATTTTCGGATCAAACAGCACCGGAACAAAGTGAATGCTTTTGATTTCCTTGAAGTAAAACAACGTTGGGGCGGGTGACCAAAAAATTTCCCAGTTTTGCCAAGCCGCATAGGGGAACCGGCGGATTAGGGTGCGGCCTCGGCAAATGTCGAGATCCGTGGCGGTGAAGCGCAAGCGCAAGGTTGCAGCTTGGATGAGTAAGAAAATGCCGAAGAGGGCGATCGCCCCCCCTACCCACACATTCCACCCGGCCAGCGCTGCCCCCAATAGCACCACCACCGTCGGCAGCGTATAGCTCGGAGCAAGTTCCACCGTTTCAGGGGAGACCGGAACATTGGGTGCAGAATCTCCGGTTGATATAGAATCTCCGGTTGATACATTGTTGGGTTGAGTCGTCACCGTATCTTCTCCTGAAAAATAACCGTTAGGGGGCGATCGCCATTCGCCGTTGCCAACCGCATACCTACCCCGTTCCCAAAGATTTCCTTTCCATTCTAAAGGGTGACGTTCCTGCCGCAGCAGCGGAGAACCTGTGAGGATCGTAAAAAACCAGACTATTCCGCCCCAGCCCCGATACACTTAAAACATGATTCAACTAAAACATGATGCAACTGCTTGCTAATCTGGCGATCGCCTCCTCGGCTAGTTAAAAATCCTACGAGCAATTCCACGGACTTGCTTTGCTCTATGAATAGGCATCTTTGCTTTTCTTAGAGAACCCCGGTCTTAGAGACCCCGGATACATCCAGCCTGCGGTGCTTTTGCTTCATGTGTTTAGTCGCCCACAGCTCCACCTAAAATTCAAACTTGATTTATGGTTCTGAAATACGCTTATTACCCCGGATGTGTTGCCCAAGGGGCGTGCCGGGAGTTGTACCAATCAACCCAAGCCCTTGCCGATGCCTTGGAGATTGAATTAATTGAGCTGAAAAAAGCATCGTGCTGTGGGTCAGGCACCTTCAAAGAAGATTCGCAATTGATGGAAGATACCGTCAATGCTCGCAACATTGCCCTCGCCGAAAGCCTGAACCTGCCCTTGCTCACCCATTGCAGCACCTGCCAAGGGGTGATAGGCCATGTAGACGAACGCCTCAAAGCTGCCCAAGAAAATGATCCGGCCTATCTAGAGCAGGTCAATGGGCTACTCAAAAAAGAGGGTTGTTCGCCCTACAAGGGCACCTCAGAGGTGAAACATTTGCTATGGGCATTGGTGGGCGATTATGGCCTAGAGGCACTGGCGCAAAAGGTGACCCGCCAACTCAGCGGCCTCAACTGTGCGGCTTTCTATGGCTGCTATCTGCTGCGAGCCCAGGATCACATTCCCTACGATGATCCTTACAATCCGCAGTCGATGGAAAATGTGTTTCGGGCGGTAGGCGCAACCCCGGTCTATTACCGAGGCCGAACCCAGTGCTGCGGTTGGCCGCTCTCTAGCTACGCCACCGAGCAATCGTTTCAGATGGCGGGTGGGCATATCCAAGAGGCGATCGCCGCCGGAGCCGATTGCATCGTCACCCCTTGCCCGTTGTGCCACCTCAACCTCGACTCGCGCCAACCAGAAGTCGAAAAAGTAATCGGCCAACCCCTTGGCCTCCCCATCCTGCACTTGCCCCAACTCGTTGCCCTTGCCCTCGGCGTTTCCCCTAAAGCCCTAGGACTCGATCGTCACATCGTCTCCACCCATCCCCTCTTAGAAAAGCTCGCCCAAACTGCGCCCTTAGCCAGTACGGCTGTTTAGATTTCGGGATGGCTGTTTAGATGCGGGTTCACTAACCTTGCTACTCTCTAGAGAATAGGGAGAGGGTCTACAGTGAAAGAGGGCAGAAGATCTAATTTTTGCCTTCAATCTATTTTTTAGCCTTCAAAGATGCCTTTGTAGATTGTTTTTTTGAATCTGTGAGTTTGGCTCTAGATTCCACTAAAAAGTCTGGAATATCCCACAACTCCTTGTCGTCTAGCTGGTATTGTTCGCATACCAAACTTAATCGCGTTCCTGAGATAGCAAGAGTGTTGATCGAGTGGGTGAGATCACCTTGAAAATGGAGCAAGGTATTGGTTTGGGGTTGAATTTGCCCTACCTTTTGTTTACCCCGGTGCAGCACCAAGTAGCCGCCCTCTGGTTCACGGCTTTGGAGGTCAGGATGCGGTGCTAGTTGCCGCTGCAGCAAGCGTTGAGAGGAGCGCTGAGGGGATCGTTGGGATGCCGGATGCGCTAGCTCGGCATTTTGCGAGAGATCGGGCACTTGGATGTAGAGCACGCTGACCTCATCAGGCGGGGCAATGGTTTTGCAATAGGATCGGAGGGATCGATCAATATGAGGGTCTACACGAGAGCCTTGTTTTAATAGCAACGGGTTGAGGTAAAAAGCATTGCAGGCAGCCAAAAGGGCGCGATCGAGGTAGGGCTTGAAATCAGGAAACTGGCGTTCGACCTCGGCAATGCCTGCCCGTGTGAAGACAACCGAAAAGCCTTTGGTGCCCACAAAATCGCGGTTGAGGTTATTGGTGGTGAAGTAAGGGCAGGCTAAAATTGCGCCGCGCAGGCTGTTGAGGTAGGGCAATGGGAAGGCGTTGGGTTGGAGGCGGTAGTAGGGCACGATGGGGTCTAGGCGTTTTAGCGAGGATGGGTGGCGTAGAGACGGAGGTTCCGCGAGACTGATAAGATGGTCAAGCGCTGACCCCGTAGATCTTCGACGATGGTTCGACGGTTAATGATCGGTTCTGTCTTAATTCTTCAACCTCTTTTCAACACTCATCATGCTTCAAGCCGGAATTGTCGGATTGCCCAATGTTGGCAAATCAACCCTGTTTAATGCGGTGGTGGCTAACGCCAAAGCTCAGGCGGCCAACTTCCCATTTTGCACCATTGAGCCGAATACGGGAATGGTGGCGGTGCCGGATGAGCGCTTGCAGGCTTTAGCCAAAATCTCTAGCTCGGCAGAAATTTTGCCAGCACGGGTAGAGTTTGTAGACATTGCGGGATTGGTGAAAGGAGCCAGTAAGGGCGAGGGCTTGGGCAACCAGTTTTTGGCCAATATCCGCGAGGTGGATGCGATCGTCCATGTGGTGCGCTGTTTTGAGAATGATGACATTATCCATGTGTCAGGTTCCGTTGATCCGGTGAGCGATATTGAGGTGATCAATCTAGAACTGGCGCTGTCGGATTTGGCGCAAATTGAAAAGCGAATCGATCGGGCGCGGAAGCAAGCCAAGACGAGTAAAGACGCACAAGCGGAGGTCGTGGTTTTAGAGAAGTTGCTGCCTGTTTTGAACGAAGGTCAATCGGCACGGACGGTGGTGCTAGACGATGAAGAAGAGGCCATGATTAAGACCTTGGGCTTGCTGACCCGCAAACCTGTGATCTATGCCACCAATGTTTCTGAGGATGATTTGGCAGTGGGGAATGCGTGGGTTGAGCAGGTCAGGGCGATCGCCATTGCCGAAAATGCCCAAGTAGTGATCATCTCTGCCCAAGTTGAATCTGAATTGGTTGAGCTGCCCGAAGACGAACGCGCTGACTTCCTAGAATCGCTAGGAGTACAGGAAGGAGGACTCAAAACCCTGATTCGCGCCACCTATGAATTGCTGGGGTTGCGTACTTACTTCACCACAGGCCCCAAAGAAACCCGTGCCTGGACGATTCATGCCGGCATGGTTGCGCCCCAAGCCGCCGGGGTCATTCATACAGATTTTGAGCGCGGCTTCATTCGTGCAGAAACGGTTGCCTATGCTGACTTGGTCTCCACTGGCTCGATGAACGCTGCTAAGGAAAAAGGCTTAGTTCGCAGTGAAGGAAAGGAGTATGTGGTGCAAGAGGGCGATGTCATGCTCTTCCGGTTTAATGTTTAAGCTTGGTCTTAATTCTCTTGGCTTTAAGTCTTTTGTCTTTAAGTCTTTTGTCTTTAAGTCGTAACTACTCAGCCTTGAGCACTGGAGCAACTGGAGCGCCCATGAATAAACTCACCAGAGCATCCAATAGATCAATCCCTTGTTTCCTCAATGTCGAGATATAGCCCCGAATGCGACAGAACATCTGCGCACCCTTTGGAGTG
>Ga0105044_10006256_pt1 | contig 16358 bp, 19 predicted proteins | sample MAT01_FD_78092 | JGI IMG/M metagenome (GOLD analysis project Ga0105044, IMG submission 78092) | Freshwater microbial communities from Lake Fryxell liftoff mats and glacier meltwater in Antarctica - MAT-01 | ecosystem: Environmental > Aquatic > Freshwater > Ice > Liftoff microbial mat | place... | reverse complement strand
CATTTTTAGTATTAGGCATCGATGATTTCGATGCCTTTTTTTTTGCCTTTTTCCATAAAAATGGAAAATGTTTGTTCGGGAAATGGGCCTTTTTATAAAAAACAGGCCGAATTGAATGGTTGAAATAAAAATAATTGAATAATAACAGTGGTATATATTTATGCTTTGTTTGATATCTCTTTCTTGGTCCCACTATTGCTAAAGAACAATCAAAGCTTCGAACGCATCGTTTTTTTGATTCAGTTAGGGCAATTCAGGCAAGAACATCCAGGAAAGGAGAGTTTATGGAAATTATCATCATCTTGTTGGCGTTGGGTTTGCTCATGTTTGTTGCCTATCGAGGGTTCAGTGTCATTCTGTTTGCACCGCTCTGTGCGCTGTTTGCAGTATTGATGACTGACCCGGGACTTGTACTACCGTTTTTCTCCAATATTTTCATGGATAAAATGGTTGTGTTTGTGAAGCTGTACTTCCGGTCTTTCTTTTGGGAGCTATTTTCGGCAAAGTCATTGAGATGTCAGGTTTTGCCAAGTCAATCACTGCAGCAATGATCAATATTGTCGGTGCCAAACGCGCCATGCTGGCGATTGTTCTGGTCTGTGCCGTATTGACATACGGCGGCGTCTCTCTGTTCGTTGTTGCTTTTGCTGTCTATCCGTTTGCGTCAGAATTATTCAAGGCGGCAGACATCCCCAAACGACTTATTCCAGGTACGATTGCTCTGGGAGCGTTTACTTTTACCATGGATGCCTTTCCTGGAACTCCCCAGATCCAGAATATTATTCCAACCACATTTTTCAAGACCGATACATGGGCCGCACCCTGGTTGGGTCTGATCGGCGGCATATTTGTATTTTTTGCTGGCATGGCATACCTTGAATGGAAACGCAGGCAGGCACATAGCGCTGGCGAAGGTTATGGAACAGGCCATACAATGGAGCCTGAGGCTTTTGCAGACTCCGCACTTCCAAGTCCATTTCTTGCCGTAGCCCCGCTGATTTTGGTAGGTGTAATGAACAAAGTCTTTATTACGATGATCCCGCTCTACTACGGCAAAACCTTTGATTTTGCCGCCAGCGGCCTGAAGGAAGTTGCCAAAGTTCCGCCTGTTACGGTCGGTTCAATCAGTGGTGTCTGGGCTGTTGAAGGTGCTTTGCTTTGCGGTATTCTTCTTGTTCTTGCCTGCAGCTTTACCCGTATCAAGAAAAACTTCAACACCGGCATCAATATGTCAATCGCAGGTTCTCTGCTTGCAACCATCAATACTGCTTCTGAATACGGTTTCGGTGCTGTAATCGCCTCACTTCCAGGCTTTACATCAGTTAAAGAAGGTATCGGAGCCACAATCACCAATCCTCTGGTCAACGAGGCTGTAACTGTTACAACGCTGGCCGGTATCACCGGTTCCGCATCGGGCGGCATGAGTATCGCTCTGGCTGCCATGGGCCAGACTTATCTGGAACAGGCACAGAAATTCGGCATTGATCCCCAGGTTCTGCACCGTGTTGCCTCGATGGCCAGCGGCGGCATGGATACCCTGCCTCACAACGGTGCTGTTATTACACTGCTGACCGTTACCGGTCTGACCCACAAGCAATCTTACAAGGATATTTTTGCCATTACATGCATTAAAACCCTGGCTTGTTTCCTGATTATCGGCGTCTACTACCTGACCGGAATTGTTTAGTCAGTAGAACAAGACCCGAAAAATAGTCATTAGCAGAATGTCAAACAATGCAACAAATACAACAGGAGTAACTTTATGGACAAAATCATAGACATCAAAGATGTGCAGCAGTACTTCAAAGACGGCATGACCATACTCTATGGCGGTTTCATGGGAGTTGGTACACCCGCCGGGCTGGTAGGGGAGTTGCTGGAACACGGAGCAAGAAACCTGACAATAGTCGGCAATGACACCGCCTTTCCTGAAACCGGCGTAGGTCCTCTGATTGTCAATAAGCGGGTCAGTAAGTTGATCTCTTCGCATATCGGCACCAACCCTGAAACCGGACGCCAGATGATCGCCAAGGAAATTGAAGTTGAACTGGTGCCCCAGGGGACTTTAGCAGAGCGTGTTCGTTGTGGCGGTGCCGGTCTGGGTGGTGTGCTCACCGAAACCGGTGTTGGCACTATAGTCGAAGAGGGCAAAACCAAGCTGACATTTGATGGTAAGGAATATCTTGTTGAACGTCCTATCAGGGGCGACATTGCTTTTATCAAAGCCAGAAAAGCCGACCGTTTGGGCAACCTGATCTATGAAAAGGCTTCTCGTAACTTTAACCCGCTAATGGCGCTGGCCGCAGATCTGGTAATAGTCGAAACAGACGAACTCGTCGAAGTCGGTGAACTTGATCCGGAATGCATAATCACCCCGGGTGTTGTAGTGCACAAAATAGTCGTTGCAGGGAGGGGCTGATATGGATGCCAAACAAGTAATCGCACGCCGTGTAGCCAAAGAACTCAAAGATGGCTACGTAGTAAATCTGGGAATTGGCCTTCCTACCCTGATTCCCAACTACCTGCCACCAGGTATCAATATTACCCTGCAATCTGAAAACGGCTTTCTCGGCCTTGGGCCTTTGGTCGGTGATCCTGTCCCAGGGTTGGTTAATGCAGGCGGACAGCCGTGTGGAATGTTGCCTGGCGGAGTTTTCTTCGACAGCGCCATGTCCTTTGTTTTGATTCGTGGCGGGCATGTGGATGCAACCGTCCTGGGTGCCCTGCAGGTTGATGGTCATGGTAATCTGGCAAACTGGATGGTGCCTGGCAAAATGGTTCCCGGAATGGGCGGAGCCATGGACCTGGTGACCGGTGCCAAACATGTCATAGTGGCCATGGAACATTGTACCAAAGACGGCAGTGCCAAGATTCTCAAAGAATGCTCACTGCCGCTGACTTGCAAAGGCAAAGTTCATATGATTGTCACCGAAATGGCGGTCTTCAGGATTGATAACGGCCTGATTCTGGAAGAACTGGGACCGGGTGTCAGTATTGAGGATGTGCGCAAGTGTACGGAAGCGGACTTTACTGTCAGTCCGAATTGCACAATGCAGTCGGAAGGCATAGAAGAAGCCACATGTGGTTGTGTGGGAACGCCTGGAGGTGGAGTATGAGAAATGTAGTAATTGTAGCAGCAGTCCGTACCGCAGTTGGAAGCTTTAGTGGAGCTCTTGCTTCCATACCTGCAGTGGAACTGGGCAGGACAGTTATAGAAGCTGTAATTGAGCGAAGCGGTATCGCTAAAACTGATATTGATGAAGTTATACTGGGTCAAGTATTGCAAGGCGGTTGCGGGCAGAATCCAACCCGACAGGCTGCTATTTATGCCGGTCTTCCGGACACTGTTCCGTCCTACACTGTTAATAAATTATGCGGATCAGGCTTGAAAACAGTTGCCCTGGCAGCACTTTCAATTGCTGCAGGTGAAGCAGATGCCATCATTGCCGGTGGTATGGAAAGCATGAGCCAGGCACCATACATACTGGAGCAGGCCCGTGGCGGTTACCGCCTCGGAAACGGAACTCTGGTTGATGCTGTCATAAAAGACGGTCTTACCGATGCTTTTGATGACATTCATATGGGAATCACAGCTGAAAACATCGCAGCACGATATAATATTACCCGCGAAGAAGCAGATGTGTTTGCTCTCGAATCACAACAGAAAGCGGCCAAAGCCATTCTGGCCGGCAGGTTCAAGGATGAAATTGCACCGGTTTCCATAAAACAGAGAAAAGGCGACCCGATCATTTTTGATCAGGATGAATATCCAAAATTTGATGCCACCCTGGAAGGTCTGACAAAGTTGAAACCTGCCTTCCAGAAAGACGGCGTAGTAACTGCCGGTAATGCCTCCGGTCTGAATGACGGCGCAGCTGCCATACTTCTAATGAGTCAGGAAAGTGCCGAACAGAAAGGGATCAAGCCGTTGGCCAGGATTGTCAGCTATGCATCTGTAGGACTTGATCCAAAGGTTATGGGACTAGGTCCGGTGGATGCTGTCAGAAAGGCGCTCAAAAAGGCCTCTCTGACAATCGATGATATCGAGCTGTTTGAATTGAATGAAGCCTTTGCCGTCCAGTCCATCGGTGTCAATCGCGAGTTAAAGATCCCTGCTGAAAAGATCAACGTCAACGGCGGCGCCATTGCTTTGGGTCACCCGATCGGTGCCAGCGGTGCCAGAATTCTGGTAAGTCTGTTGCATGAAATGCAAAAGCGCGACCTGAAACTGGGACTGGCAACACTCTGTATCGGCGGCGGACAGGGCATTGCAGTTATTATTGAAAGATAACTTATCTATCTAATTTGACAATAAAAGGAGAATATTATGTTGAAGGGAAAAGTTGCTCTTGTAACCGGTTCTACCAGCGGTATTGGATATGGAATGGCAACCGCACTTGCTGCACAGGGTTGCAATGTCATGATGAATGGTTTTGGTGATCCTGCTGTGATCGAACAAAGACGTTCCGATCTTGAGAAATCTTATGGAGTAAAAGTTGTCTACAATGCTGCGGATATGACCAAGCCGGCAGAAATACAGGCACTGGTGGAAGATACCGCCAAGCAGTTCGGCAGTGTTGATATTCTGGTTAATGTGGCCGGTATTCAGTATGTTGCACCGGTTGAAGAATTTCCGCTGGAGAAATGGGATGCAATTATTGCTATCAACCTTTCTTCGTCATTCCATACAATTCACCATGCTTTGCCATATATGAAAAAAAACGGCTGGGGCAGGATCATCAACCTTGCTTCCGTACATGGTTTGGTGGCATCAGTAAATAAGGCCGGATACTGTGCAGCCAAGTTCGGTCTGGTCGGACTAACCAAGGTTGTGGCACTGGAAAATGCCGGTAACGGAATTACCTGTAACGCCATCTGCCCCGGTTGGGTTCGTACAGAACTGGTAGAGCCGCAGATTATTGCCCGCGCAGCTGCATTGGGTGTGGAACTGGAAGAGGGTGGCCGCAGCATGCTGGCTGAAAAGCAGCCTTCAAAGCAGTTTGTTGGAGTAGATCAGCTGGGAGCAATGGCAGTTTTCCTCTGTTCCGATGCAGCAACACAGGTTACTGGAGCGGCAATCCCGGTTGATGGCGGATGGACAGCACAGTAGGCGATTATTTCATTTGAGGTTTTTGTGATATTTATTGCTGATAGTATGTGCGTAACAGGCTGGTAAAAGGCAGGCGTTCATCCAGGGCACGTTTTGTCTGAAAGCAGTTTTTTACCAACACATAGCTTGCAATGAATTGATGCAAGAGTCTCTCTTGTAATCTGCCAAACAGAAATGGCCCGGGAAACCGGGCCATTTCTGTTTGAATCTAACATGTTGCCACCATTTGCAGAACAAAACTGGATAATGGTGTCAGTGGAAGATAATGGTGTCAGGGCTAAGACCTGACACCTATGAATTCTGACACCTATGACTTCTCTAAAACAGCGAGCCCCTTCTCAGATGCCATCTTCCTCAACCGAGCCTCGGCCGGCCAGCGGTCGGAAAAACTTGGTGCCTGCTCCGCAGACGGGGCATTTCCATGTTTCAGGAAGATCTTTGAAGGCTGTCCCGGTAGGGGTTTTGTTTTTACGATCGCCTCTGTCCGGGTCGTAAATATAACCGCAAGTCTGCATCTGGCACTGATACATCTCTTTTCGATCTGCCATTTTTCTGCTCCTTTTCTGTAGTTCCGGGGACACCATACTTAATTATCATTCCCTTTTGGTCCCGGTTTTCCTTGTTTTAAAGGGCGTTCAAGGGTTGATTCCAAACGCTCAACAAATCCTTCTGAACCCAGTGGTCTACCGGTTCGCTCGTGTTTTCGAATATTGTTTGCCTGCTCTTCTTCGCCCGCTCCAGCAAGAAAAAGTCTCCAGTCTCCAGCAATTTCCAATAGTGGCGAAACTTTAACCAACTCGTCGTCCACGCCTGCAAGGTGCGCAGTAGCACTGCTCCATGGCCAAGATGCGGCGTCTGCTACAAGGTGTGCGCGTACTGGATTCATTTCAACGTAGCGGGCAGCAGCAAGAAGATATGTTTCTTCCATCGGGAATGAGGCAAAACGACCCTGCCAGAGATGACCTCGCCAGTTCTCACGGAAGTTTATCATACGGCTGTATCTACGATGTGTCTCCCCGATCCCACGACGCAAGCCGTCATCATTTTCCGGAACAGCAACGATATGAACATGGTTTGGCATCAAACAGTACGCCCATATCTCCACACCACATTTCCGGCACCACTCACTCAGCAGAGCAATATATGCCCTGTAATCCTCATCATTGAAGAATGTTGGCATTCTTCGGTTACCCCGTTGAGTTACCTGATGGGGAATTCCTGCAGCTATAACACGTGCAATTCTGGCCATGAGCGGAAGTTAATACAACCCAATAGCTCCGTCAAGGAATAATTAAGTATGGTGTCCCCAAAATTCCCGATAATTAAGTATGGTGTCCCCAAAATTCCCAAGTATGGTGTCCCCAGAATTCCCTTCTTGTGATGGTTCCTTATGATGGTTATAGTTAAGAACTGACCTATTGTGATGGTTCTTGTTAACTTTTGAGTCTTTACCCGACTGTCTTTCTGAACCGCATGATTGCGACAGATAGTACCGTAAATCCTATGATTCCAAGCGCCAGCATCTGATCCCATAAAATCCAGAATCCGGTCCCTTTCAGGAAAATACCACGGATAATCACCATGTAGAAACGGAGCGGATTCAGCATGGTCAGCCATTGCACCGGTTCGGGCATGTTCTCGATCGGGAAGGCGAAGCCTGAGAGCAGCATGGCCGGGAAGATGACGAAGAAGGCGGTCATCATGGCCTGTTGCTGGGTCTGACTGATGCTGGAAATCAAAAGACCGATGCCGAGCGAGCTCATCAGGAAGAGGGTGGTGGCCAGGAAGAGCAGCAGCAGGCTGCCGCGGATCGGTACGTCAAATACCAGTGCGCTGACCAGACTGATCAGGGCCACGTCGATATAGCCGATAAGTACAAAGGGGAGGGTCTTGCCGAGGATGAACTCGCTTTTACGGATTGGCGTGACTATGACCTGCTCGATGGTGCCGATTTCTTTTTCCCGCACAATGGCCATGGAGGAGAGCAGCATGGTGATGACAAAGAGGATGTTGGTGATGACCGCTGGAACATAGAAAGGTGGGCTTTCCAGGTTTTCGTTGAACCAGGCCCGGCTGGCCAGCTGCACCTGGCCGATGCGGGGCGCATTGCCGCTGTGCTTCTTGATGAAATCTGCCTGCAGCCGGGTGTTGTATTCATTGGACAGTCGGCCCAGATAACCCATGACCACGCCAGCCGTGTTGGAATCGCTGCCGTCCAGTAGGGCCTGCACCGACGTGTTTTCTCCCCTGGCCAGTTGCTAGCTGAAACCGTGCTCAATCTTGATCACCACACGCACCTAGCCATAGTCCAGCAGTGCGGTGGCCTCGGTATCGTAGTCAATACGCTGAGTCAGCCGGAAATGCCCGGAGGAGGTCAGAATTTCTGTAAGCTCACGGCTTGCGCTGCTGTTGTCCCGGTCCATAACAGCAGTGGGGATGTTGCGAACATCCATGTTGACCGCATAGCCGAAAATAACTGTCTGCAATGCAGGCAGCACAAACAGCACGATCCTCATGCGCGGGTCGCGAAAGACCTGGATGAATTCTTTGATCAACATGGCTCGGAGACGTTCAAACATTTTTACAACCTTTTGCTTACGATTCCTTCTCCCTCTGGGAGAGGGGCAGGGGTGAGGGAGATTCTGATCTTTCTTGCAGCAATCTGTAAATATGCTCAAGGACAGATTCCGCATTTGTTTGTTGATTTCGCAGTGTACGGGCAAACGTGAGAATTTCTTGTGGTACTCTTTTGGGCATTAAAGGATCCCTCATCCGGCCTTTGGCCACCTTCTCCCAGAGGGAGAAGGGACTGGCTAAACAATTTTCTTCCTGAACTTCCTAACTGCCACGGCCATCACAATCAAACCGAAGGCAACCAGAAACAGCATTTCAGGCCAGAGTACAGCCAGTCCCACATCTTTCAGATAGATCCCGCGCAGTATAGTGACAAAATAGCGGGCTGTGATGATGTGGGTCACTGTCTGAATCGGCAGCGGCATGTTTTCTATCGGGAAAATGAATCCGGAGAGCAGGAAGGCCGGTAGTACGGTGGTGACAATGGCCAGCTGGCTGGCCAATAGCTGGCTTTTGGTAATGATGCTGAGCAGCATGCCGAAGGAGAGGGCGCCGAACAGGAAGATCATTGCCAGTGGAGTCAACAGCCAGAGACTGCCTCGGATCGGCACGTCGAAGACAAATTCTCCGACGCCGATGCAGAGCAGCAGGTCCAGAATGCCGATACAGAAATAGGGGATCATTTTTCCCCAGATCAGTTCGGCGGCTGTTACCGGCGTTGCCATCAGCTGTTCCATGGTGCCGGTTTCCCACTCGCGGGCAATGCAGAGTGATGTCAGGATGGCGGCCATGATCATCATGACAACAGCGATCAAGCCGGGGAAGATGAAGTTGCGGGAAACCATGTCGCTGTTGTACCAGACACGCGGCACCAGTTCCAGTGACGGCACTTTCGAGTGTGCTCCGCTGCGTTGCAACTGTTTCAATGCAATCTGACGTGAATAGGTCTGGGCGGTTGCGTCGGCATATCCCAGGGCAATGGTGGCTGTGTTGGGATCGCTGCCGTCCACTATTACCTGGACAACGGCCGGTTCACCCAGAGATATTTTGCGGGCAAAGTCAGACGGGAGCACCATCGCAATCAAGGCGTCACGGTTGTCAATAGCCTGCTCGATCTGGTTGTAATTGGAGACATGTTCTTTTAGGTCAAAGTAGCGGGAACCGTTGAAACGGCTTATGAATTCGCGGCTTTCAATGCTGTTACCCTGGTCCCAGACCACCAGCGGAACCCGGTCCACATCCATGGTCAGGGCGTAGCCAAACAGGAACAGCAGCAGCATCGGCATGCCGATCCCCATCATCAGACTGCGTGGATCACGCAGGACGTGCAGGAATTCCTTTTTGGCAACGGCTTTCAGTCGGCGCAGGTTCATGGTTTGTTAATACCATGGGAGGATAAAAATGAAAGAAAAATCAGCGATAAACCTCATCATGGCTGCCAATGTCGAGCAGGATTATCTCATTCTCGGTGATCAGCAGGGTTAGCGTAATGCGGTAACTGTAGGTAAGGCTGATTGCGTGACATCCCTTGAGTTTGCCGGTTAAAGGGTGCAGACGCAGGTGCGGCTGGAAATGGTCCTGTTGCAGGTCGGCGATGACGGAGCTGAAGCGAGTTTTGAGGTCGGGATGCTTTGAGAAAAATTTACGTGCCTGTCGCAGGAATTGTTCCGATGTTGTGATTGTCAACACCGGCTATTCCCCGTCGAGAGCTTTTAAAAGGTCGTCAGGTGTTGTAAATTTACGAACTTTTCCCTGTTTAACCTCGTCCAGCGAGGTGCGTACGCGAGCCAGATAACCCTCATTAGCCTCAGCCACCAGTTCCTGATAGCGTTCCTCGGTAAGCACCACGTACTGGGGTTTGTTGTTTCTGATTATGTGTACGTCACCCTGTATGAGCAAGCTGTCAACAGCTACGATACCCCGACGTTTAATGTCCTGCGCTGGTATGGTATTCATTTCGATACTCCTAACGGTACTTATTTTAATACTTGTAAGAGTATCATTTGGCAAAAAGTTGTGCAAGAAGTTTGGAGCTTCACACCCCGATATCCTCATTCCAAAGCTCTTTCCAGCTTCAGTTGCAGTGCTGATAATATAAACCTAAAAACGGATTTTGAACCGCCGAACTTTCAAGTGGTTTTCATCCGGAAAAGGTGTTTTTTATTCTGGCGGAGTTAATACAATTGATCTGACTGGAATTATTATCACATTTGGCGGAATAGGGAAGGGATTTGTCTTGTGTCGGGGAAGCGGCTGCAATGCCTGCAGCACCCCGCCTTTGATGGCAGGGTGCCCTGATCCTGGAATTTACATACTGTCTACTCCCCAGACCGTAAAGCTGGCCCCGCTGCTGTTCATGCCGATGCGCGGCACCGGGTAGCTCGACATACCGTCAACTCCCAGGAGGGTTGACACCAGAGAGGCGCTGCCCCAGCCCGAGCCAATGCTGTACTTGTTGGATCTTACGGTGCTGTAAAAGTTGGAACTGTTGAGGATTGTATCTGCCTGGTACCAGACGGCTATGGCGTTACCGGCTGCATCCATTTTTACATGTGTGTCGGCAACAAACGGGCTTGTGTTATCACTGGTTTTTACAGATGTAGCCCATGTTCCTCCGGAAAAACGATTGGTAAAGGTAAAGCTGCTGCTGATTCCGTCCTGCTGCTCCCAGACAGTTATGGCATTTCCGCTTGCATCTATGGCCACGTCAGGACTGTAGCAGTTACCTGATATAGTAGGATGGTTGGAAATCAGCGTGTCTGTACCCCAGCTGCCTTGCGGTGTGAAACTGATGGCCCGGATGCCGCCCTGGTTCCAGTCACAACAGCATAGCCATTAATGTTGATGGCAACGGCGGTTTGTCCGTAAATACTGGTCACATTCCCGGCTATGCTGTTGACTTTGACGATAGTTCCATTCCAGCCGGTTGCAGTACTGAACCTTCTTACCATGACATCCATCGGGCCGTTTGAGGTGGAGCCATCGTCCTGCCCTTCTGTCCAGACCGTCATGCCGTCACCGTTGGTATTCAGGGCAATATGCGGGGATGCTAATGATAACGGCGTTGTTGTCAGTCGGTCCGCGGGCGACAATCCTGTAAAATCCGGAAATCTGTTCTACCCAGACAACAATAGCGCGCCAGTTTGTATCTACGGCAACGTCAGGATCATTGGCGATGATGGCGTCCTGATTACTCCAGAACTGAGCCTGCGGAGCAGAATTGATAGCGGTGATTGATGAACTGAGCAGGGTTGCACCGCTGTTTATATCGGTGATACTGACGTTGGCGGCTCCATTGGTCAGAGTTACCTGGATATTGTCAAACAACAGATCGAGACCGGTATGATTGGCAGTAAAGATCTTGTATGGCTGGTTATGGGTTTGGGTGTGCAGTTGGGTTCTGATTGAGTGTGAGGTGTGAAAAAAATGCGTAGCTTGTCGGCGCGAGGAATACCTTGTTATAGAATTATTATGGTTGTTTATTAATATGTTGCAGGTCGTGTTCCTCAATCATGGCGATAAAAACATCCTCAAGAGTTGGTTGAATACCATTGATAGAACGCTCCTGCTTCAATTCTGCCGGCGTTCCAATGGCAACCAGTTCTCCACGGTAGATCATGGCCAGCCTGTCGCAGTACTCGGCTTCATCCATGTAGTGGGTGGTGACAAAAACGGTCACCCCTTTGTCAGCCAGCGAATAAATCAACTGCCAGAACTTGCGGCGGCTGAGCGGGTCAACGCCTGAGGTTGGTTCATCCAGAAATATGATCGGCGGCTCATGCAGGATGGCGCAGCCAAGGGCCAGCCGCTGCCGCCAGCCGCCGGACAGTTCACCGGCATTGGAGCTGCGGCGCTCGGTCAGGCCTGCCATTTCAATCACCCATTCGGTTCTCTCCCGTCTTTTTTCGGGCGAAAGCCTGTATACCCCGGCATAAAAGGCGATGTTCTCTTCTACGGTCAGATCCTCATAGAGCGAGAAGCGCTGGCTCATGTAGCCGATATTTTCCTTGATCTTTTCCGGTTGGGTGGCAATGTCAAAGCCGGCTACGGTTCCGCTGCCTGCGGTTGGTGCCAGAATGCCGCACATCATGCGGATGGTGGTTGACTTGCCAGCCCCGTTTGGTCCCAGAAAGCCGAAGATCTGCCCACGCGGCACTGTCAGGCTGACATTGTCAACGGCGGTAAATGAGCCAAAGCACTTGGTCAGATTGTTGAGGGAAACAGCATCCCCTTCTGCTGCAGTGGCTGGGGCATTGCGATGACTGAGTTCGGCAGAAGATACAGAAGAATCTATTCTGCTGATCACATAATCTTCCAGAGAACAGTTGTTGTTGGTCAGTTCAACAGGTGTGCCGCAGGTCAGCAGCTTTCCGTTATGCAGCAGGCCGACCCGATCACAGCGGGCCGCCTCATCCAGGTAGGCCGTGGCCACAATGATGGTGACCCCTTCACTGCGCAGCTCATTGAGTATGCGCCAGAAATCGCGGCGTGAAACCGGGTCAACACCATTGGTCGGTTCGTCCAGCAGCAGCAGTTTCGGTTTATGGATCAGGGCGCAGCATAATCCCAGCTTCTGCTTCATGCCGCCGGACAGTTTGCCGGCCTGACGGTCTGTAAAGGGCGCCATACCGCTGAAAGCCAGCAAGTGCTCGGTCCTAGCAATTCTTTCAGATTTTGGGACATCAAACAGATCGGCGTAAAAGCGGATGTTTTCAGCGACGGTCAGGTCTGGATAAAGGCCGAAACGCTGGCTCATGTAGCCGATCTCACCTTGTACCTGAGCCAGTTTAGTACTCAGGTGTCCAAGTATCTGCGCCTCACCCTCGGTCGGGTCCATGACGCCGGTCAGCATGCGCAGGGTCGTGGTTTTGCCGGCACCGTCGGAGCCGACCAGGCCGAACAGTTCGCCCTCTGCAATTGAGAGTGTCAGGCTGTCCACTGCGGTCAGGTCATTGAAGCGTTTGGTGAGATTTTTGGTAATTACTGTCATGTTATATCCAACTTTTAGCTGAAAATATTCTTTCTCACTCTGGACATAATCGCTAACTTTGAATTTTAGTCCCTTCCCCTTCAAGGGGAAGGTTAGGATGGGGATGGGTTGTTTTTTGGTAGCTTGCCCCGGACTTCAAAGCTCCCTCATCTGACCTTCGGCCACCTTCTCCCAAAGGGAGAAGGGATGTGGCTAACGCTTTTCGTTTTCCAGGATTATGACCGCATCAGCAGGCATGCCAGGTTTGAGTTCCATTTTGGGATTGGGTAGAGTGATTTTGATCCGGTAAACCAGCTTGACCCGCTCTTTTTCTGTCTGAACATTTTTAGGTGTGAACTCGGCTTGAGCAGAGATAAAGCTGACCTTACCTTCAAAGGCACGTCCAGGCCAGGTGTCAGTTGTTATACGGGCTGATTGACCAACCTTGACTCGACCCAATTCGTTTTCCGGGATGTAGGCCCTCAGCCAGACTTCATCCATTTTTCCGATGGTTAAAACCGGAGCTCCAGGGGTCAGCATTTCACCCGCTTCTGCGTGTTTGGAAAGCACAAGTCCATCCAGTGTTGATGTTAATACAGTTTGAGACAGCCTGGTCTCGGCGATTGAAAAACCGGCACCCGATGATTCGGCACGGGCGCGTTTTTCTTTAACTGCATCCGGTCTGGGACCGATACGCAGCAATCTGAGTCGCTCTTCAGCCTCACGGACAGCGGCAGCAGTGGCGTCGCGGCTCGCACGAACAGTATCCAGTTCCTTCTGCGGAATAACCTCCCGTTTGAAAAGCTGCTCCATACGTATGGCATCTTTTGCGGCCCTTTCTGCATCGGCTTTTACGCGGGCCAGGGCCGCTTCTCCCTGGGATATTTCCTCACGTCTGCTGCCGGCTTGAAGGTCAGCCAGACCTGCCTGTGCTGCCCGGTGGTCCGCTGCCCGGGCATTGCGTTCATCACGCAGTTCGTCATCATCCAGGCGGGCCAGAATCTGTCCTGACTTGACAGATTCACCCTCATCCACCAGTCGCTGTGAAAGTCTGCCGCCTACTTTAAAAGCCAACTCGACAGAAGTGACTTCAATTGTTCCTGATACTTTTAACTCATTCGCAATTCCGGATTTATGACGTGTCATCAAAAATACAACTGCAGCGATTATCAGAATACATATAAGAACGATGACCGCTTTTTTGTTCATGAACAGGTCTCCTTTGAGTCGTAGCCCTGATGTACGTTGAGCTTCCGAGTGAGCTGCAACGAAAACTGGCCCGCAGTAGTTTTGTAAGAGGCTCATTTGCAATTAATGCCAGTACTTTCAACGTGTGTCAAGCAGGCATGAAAGTTCAGAATGCAAAACAGCGGATGAATTTGCACATGCAATTTGCTATGGTATTGTCAAGGGTATATTCATAATGAATTTTTCAATTGATAAAATATCTGTTCTGCTGGACAGGCACAATAAAGCTGAATTACCAGAAGACGGCAGATCCAGGGCCGCAGTGGCGATGGTGTTGCGGCAGGGGGAGTGTGGAGTAGAGTTGCTGTTTATTCAGCGCGCAAAACACGAAAAGGACCCCTGGTCAGGAAATATCGCTTTTCCCGGCGGAAAAGCTTTACAAGGTGAGGGGTTGCGCCAGGCCGCAGAGCGGGAAACCGCTGAGGAGATCGGTCTCGATCTGGCAGAGGCATTGTATTTGGGGCGTATGCCGGAAGTAGTTGGATCTTATCTTCCTGTTCGGGTCACCTGCTTTGTTTACTGGCTGCCGGGGCCGCCAGGTCGGCTGGAGCTGAATTATGAAGTTTTTGATATTTTCTGGGCAGGTCTGAATGATATTATTGCCGCAGAAAGTCAGATTCTTTCGACTGTGAATTTTGGAGGTGAGGCCTTTGAAACACCGGCAATAAATCTTTTGTGGCCCGGAGCACCTGTATTGTGGGGATTGACGTACCGTTTGACCAGGCAATTCATAGATAGCTGCCTATTATGCTGATCTCGTGCTTGCTTTTTTCATTAAATTGGGTTACTGGTAATACCAATATTGATTAGTTAATAACCAGTCAGTTATATTGATCGCAACTCAAATTTAACAGGAGGTAATACCACATGAGCGAAAGAACAGGAATCATCACATTCAAAGGCAATCCATTGACATTGGTCGGACCGGAACTAAAGGTTGGAGACAAAGCACCAGATTTTGCCGTAGTTGATAATGGATTGGCACCTAAATCATTGGCTGACTATGCCGGCAAAATCAAAATTATATCTGCCGTTCCGTCGCTGGATACACCTACCTGTGACACAGAAACCAGGCGCTTTAATCAGGAAGCCGCCGGATTGCCAGGCAATGTTGTTTTACTCACGATCAGCCTTGATCTTCCATTTGCCCAGGCTCGTTGGTGCGGCGCTGCCGGTATTGATAAGGTCGTGACACTTTCCGACTACCGCGACCGTTCCTTTGGCAACGCCTATGGCGTGCTGATCAAGGAACTGCTCCTGCTGGGGCGTGCAATTTTTGTTGTGGATGGGGATGACGTAATCCGTTATATCCAGATAGTACCAGAGGTTGCTTCTGAACCTGAGTATGCTGCAGTGATTGAAGCTGCTAAAAAATTACTCTAGGCTTGCAGATGCTTCCTGAAAAAAAACTAATTCGGCATTAAGGTCAAAGGAAAAATATTTATGAGTGCAGGAAAAGCAGGTATCGGTTTCGGTACAAAGATTATGATTCTGGTGCTTGTCAGCAGTATCGGACTGGCAACTATTTCATGCGCAATCGCTTTGAAATTGTATGTCGACTCATACCACAGCTTTATATATATGTACAAAAAATCACAGTTTACGGATTTTGACATTGCCTCCAAAAGTGAGGTGGAAGTTGCTACCACCATGCTGCAGGGGATTACAGAACGTCAGCAGAAGGGCGAAATGTCTCTGGATGATGCCAAGAAGCTGGGAGCTGACCTGTTGCGTGCCATGAAATACGGCAAAGAAGGTTATTTCTGGGCAGATACAACCGAAGGTGTCAACGTGGTTCTGCTCGGTAAACCGATTGAGGGAAAGAGCCGCATTGATCTTAAAGATGCCAAAGGCAAAGAACTGATCAAGGAAATCATTGAGAATGGCAAAAAGCCGGGCGGTGGTTTCACTGACTACTGGTTTCCTAAGGCAGGAGAGACAGTACCTGCACAAAAACGTAGCTACTCGCTTGAGTTCAAGCCTTTTGGATGGGTTATTGGAACCGGCAACTATGTTGATGACCTGGATGCCATGGTCAAGAAGGCTGCCGATGAGAGCATGAAAAGCCTGAAAAGCGGTATTTATATGATTCTTGGTGTCACTTTAGCACTTGCCATCATCATCTCAATTGTTTCTGTCTTTGTTACCAGGCGACTTCTGAGAGCCATCGGTACGGAGCCTGCTCATCTGGCTGAAATTACCCATCAAGTTGCTGCAGGCGATCTGACCTATCGTTTTGAAATGGACAAGGGTGGCGTCTATGAAGCCATGCGTCAGATGGTCGTACAGTTACGCGATGTTATGGACAAGGTCAATAGAAGTTCGCAGGATGTTGCTTCCGCATCGGTAGAGTTAAACAGCAATGCCGAGCAGATGGCCAGTGCTTCACACGAGGTTGTTGGGCAGGCTAACACCGTTGCTACCGCCAGTGAAGAGATGTCTGCCACCAGTATGGAT
>Ga0105044_10006252_pt1 | contig 16368 bp, 15 predicted proteins | sample MAT01_FD_78092 | JGI IMG/M metagenome (GOLD analysis project Ga0105044, IMG submission 78092) | Freshwater microbial communities from Lake Fryxell liftoff mats and glacier meltwater in Antarctica - MAT-01 | ecosystem: Environmental > Aquatic > Freshwater > Ice > Liftoff microbial mat | place... | reverse complement strand
TATCCAATTCGAGTATCCATTCCGGTCATGTATTCTATCAATTGAGAAACATGTTTCAATTTTGCTCCTCCGCCCGTTACTACGATTCCAGCAATCAGTCTTTTTTCGTATCCTGAGTTTTTTATTTCGTAATAAATATGCTCAATGATATCCTCCATTCTTGCTTGAATAATGTTGGCAAGATTCTTCAAGCTTATTTCTTTCGGCTCTCTTCCTCTTAAACCAGGAATAGACACAATTTCGTTGTCCTTGCTTTCGCTAGACAATGCGGAACCAAATCTAATCTTCAGCATTTCTGCTTGATCTTTTATGATTGAACATCCTTCTTTTATGTCTTCTGTAATAATGTCGCCACCCAAGGCTATTACTGCTGTATGTCTTATTATTCCTTCTTGAAAAATGGCGATATCTGTTGTTCCTCCTCCAATGTCTATCAAAGCAACTCCCGCTTCTTTTTCTTCTTTACTCAATACCGCTTCTGCAGAAGCTAAAGGTTCTAAAATCAAATCTGAAGCTTCCAAATTTGCGCGTGTTACGCATTTGTAAATGTTTTTCGCAGCAGCAATTTGTCCAGTTATAATGTGGAAATTCGCTTCCATTCTTATACCACACATCCCTATTGGGTCTTTTATTCCTTTCTCGTTGTCTATGATATATTCTTGAGGCAAAGCATGAATTATTTCTTCACCTGGCAGCATCACCAATTTGAACATGTCTTGGGTTAATGCTTCAATATCAAGTTGGCTAATTTCATTGTCGTAGTTATTACGCATCAACACTCCATGGTGCTGAATACTTTTGATATGTTGACCTGCAATGCCAACATTCACAAATTTAATATCAACTCCCGATTTGTTTTCAGCCTCATCAACTGCCGCTCTAATGCTTTGCACCGTTCGTTCAATATTAGATACAACACCTCGTTTAACACCGATTGATGTTGATCTTCCGTAGCCAAGTATTTCTATTTTGCCGTGTTCATTTTTCCGCCCTACCATAGCTACAATCTTGGTAGTGCCAATGTCTAAACCTACAATGATTTCTGAGTCCATCGTTAATTGAGTGTTGTTTTAGTACAAATGAGTTGATTGTGAAATTTGAGGTTGATCAAAGAATAGTTTTTCCAGCCAGCCTGTGGTAATCCCTTTAAATAGAAGAGCTTTAATTTCTTAAGCTTCTCTTTAATGTTAGATTTGTCTCCAATCAAGATGGCATCTGCACCAAGTTTGGGTATCATTTCTATTTCTCTATCTTGCCTAACATATAGTTGTTCGGTTAATTCTAATAGGAAAGTGTCTTTAGAAATTTCTGTCGCTATTTCAAATAAATCATCCGTTATCGCTCTTTTGGCAATTGAGTCATTCTTGTTAATGGCTTCTACAGATGTATTTAACTTGTAATATGGGTCGAAAATAAAGCCGGTAGCTACGGGAACTCTAGCAGTATATTCAATGCTTTCGGGCATAAATTTCCCATTAACATCTATGTAATAGCTTTCACCTGTTCCGTCAATCACTCTTAGTAAAGGTATTTTTTGAGTAATGTTGATGTTTAATTCTCCATTAATTTCAAAATACACCGAAACAGAATCTATGTTAGGTTGCTCCGAAATTGCTTTTTCAATTTCCATAGTATTAATGTCTTCCAAAAGAGTGTTTTCAAGAACGAAGCCTTTGTTTTTTAGTATTTCTGAAGCATCTGCTACGTTAATAAAATGCAGACTCGTGTCTCCTACAATATTTATATTCACTTTTTGACACACAACGCTTTTCTTCTGGCTTTGAATGAAACCAAGAAATACAATCATCAATATGAATGCTGCTGATATTAGTATGATTCTAACTGCTTTCTTTTTCATACCAATTGATTTTTAGCAGTTAAACTTTCTTTTATTGGGACTACAAATTGATCAATATCTCCTGCCCCAAGAGTTAATAATACTTCTGGCTCTTTCTCTAGTAAAGTTGCAACAAGTTGTTCTTTGTTGCATAACATTTTATTTTCGATTTTTATTTTTTCGAGCAATGCAGTAGAGGAAACACCTTCAATTGGGAGCTCACGAGCAGGATAAATTTCTAAAAGAATAACTTCATCCAATAACGATAACGAAGCCGCAAACTCATCGTAAAAATCGCGCGTTCTTGTGTATAAGTGTGGCTGAAACACACCTGTAATTTTTTTGTTTGGATACAATGCACGCACAGAAGTAATACAAGCGGCTAATTCTGCAGGATGATGTGCATAGTCATCAATATAAATGCACTTTTCGCTTCTTACAATGTATTCGAATCTACGTTTTACTCCTTTAAAATTTTCAAGTGCTTTTCTTATGGATGCATCTTCAACACCCTGATAATAGCATATTGCAACTGCCGCCAGCGCATTTTCTACATTGTGAAAACCACCAAGTCCAAGTTGTAAATTCTCAATAACATGTCCTTCAATGGAAATAGAAAAATGATAAATGTCTCCTACCAATGTGCAATTTTGTAATGTTATATCTGAAGCAATGGAAGTATGGTATTTCTTTGAAGCATCCATCCATTTTTGGCCCATTTCAATTCCGGCCTTTGTGATTAAAACACCAGATGGATTCGTTTTTTCAGCAAATAAATTAAAAGATTCAATTAAATCTTCGCGTTTGCCATAAATATCTAAATGGTCAGCATCTGTAGAAGTAATAATAGAGCTAAATGGACTTAACTGTAAAAATGAACGGTCATATTCATCTGCTTCTACCACCATTATAGAATCTTTATTGCCCGGTAAATAATTGCTCGCATAATTCACAGCAATACCACCTAAAAATGCAACAGGATTCATTCCTGCTTCTTGAAGAATATGAGCAATCATGCTAGAAGTGGTAGTTTTACCATGAGTGCCAGCAACCGCAAGGGTTTTATGATTGGCTGAAATAATTCCTAGAATTTGCGCTCTTTTGTAAAGTGTAATACCTTTTTCTTTCAGGTAATTCAGTTGCACATTGTCTTTAGGAATTGCAGGTGTATAAATTACAAGAATCTCCGTAGGGTTAATCTCTGCTTTTAGTATATCTGGTAAGGTTTCTAAAGTGTCTTCATACGTCACATACATGCCTTCTGAAGTTAATTCTTCTGTTAAGCTTGTAGAAGTTTTATCATAGCCGCCCGCTGAGATTCCTCTGTGTAAGAAATATCTCCCTAAAGCGCTCATACCGATGCCTCCAGCACCTAAAAAATACACGTATTTTACCAGTTCAAGGTTCATCTTTTGGTAGGTATTAATGCGTAAATTTCATCTACAATTTTGCTAGCGGCATTTTCACGTCCCATCTTTGCAGCATTTTCTGTCATGGTTTGTTGCTGTTGCACATCAGTTACGAGTTTCAACATATCTTCCACTAAAACAGCACGGGCATTTTCATCTTTAATCATTTTAGCCGCACCTGCATTTACTAACGTTAACGCATTTTGAGTTTGATGATCTTCTGCTGCAAATGGAAACGGCACAAGAATGCTCGGTTTTTTAACCAAACACAATTCCGAAACGGCTATTGCACCGGCTCTGCTTACCACTAAATCTGCACAAGCATAAGCCATGTCCATTTCTTTTATAAAATCAAATGCCTGAATGGCTGATGTTTGTTGACTTGCCACTACCTCTTTTGCTTTATCGTGAAAAGGTTTCCCAGTTTGCCAGAGCAGTTGTATTCCTGCAGTCTTAATTTTATCAATGCTGTTTGCAATACTTTCATTGATTGACAATGCACCCAAGCTTCCTCCAATTACTAAAACGGTAAAAATTTCAGGATTTAATCCAAAGCGGAATTGTCCTTTACTTCTTTTACCTTCTTGTTCTATAATTTCTTGGCGAACAGGATTTCCAGTCACTATCAATTTTTGCTTTGGAAAGAATTTTTCCATTCCATCAAAAGCGACACATATTTTATTTACTCTACTCCCTAGAAATTTATTGGTAATTCCTGCATGAGCGTTTTGTTCTTGAATTAATGTTGGAATTTTCTTGGTAGTGGCAGCAAATAGTAATGCTCCACTTGCGTAACCTCCAACTCCTATGGCAACATCAGGCTTGAAATCAGAAATTATTTTAACTGAATTTCTCCACGCACCTATAAATTTAAAGGGAACCATTAAGTTTGAAATACTGAAAGACCTTTTAATCCCAGATATAGAAAGACCAATGATTTTATATCCTGCAGCTGGAACTTTTTCCATTTCCATTTTCCCTTTGGCACCAACAAAAAGTATTTCTGCCGTGGGTTCTCTCCGTTTAATTTCATTCGCAATGGCTACTGCAGGAAAGATATGTCCTCCTGTGCCACCTCCTGATATGATGAACTTACTCATTTTCTGCTACCTCCTCTCCTTGTTCTTCCTTCACACAAAAACGACTCACACACAAAATTATTCCTATAGATATGCTGGTAAACCAAATTGAAGTTCCTCCCATGCTTACCAATGGAAGTGCTTGACCAGTAACGGGAAATAAATTTACGGCAACTGCCATATTTATAAATGCTTGAAATACGAGCATCAAACAAATACCAACAGCAAGGAAAGTGGCAAAAGTTTGTGGACTATACCGCACCATTTTTATCACCCTGAAAAGTAAGATGAGGTACAATAGCATTAATAAAGAAGCTCCAAAAAAGCCATATTCTTCCAAAACTATAGCGAAAATAAAGTCAGAATAGGGGTGAGGTAGGAAATTTCGTTGCGCACTATTTCCTGGTCCTGTTCCAAATACTCCACCGTTTGCGATGGCAATCTTGGCTTGTACAGACTGATAATTAGATTCTGAATCTCCGTTTCGGAAGTTTTCAATACGTGCTTTCCAAGTTCCAATTCTTCCAGGTAGATCGAAATTTAATGCAATTACTATAAATAGCGCAAATCCTATTACACCTATAGCTATAAGCATAAAAATGTATTTTAAATTTACCCTTCCAACAAAAAGAAGTACCAAACAAGTGGTAAATAATATTGCTGCTGTTGAAAAATTTGCCGGCAAAATCAAGATACATGTTAAGCCTATAGGAATCATTAATGGAACAAATGTTTCTTTGAATTCTTTAATTTGATCTTGTTTTCTAGATAACAATCTTGCTAAATACATGATAAGCGCAAGTTTTGCAAAATCTGATGTTTGGAACGTTACATTTATCAAAGGCACATTAATCCACCTACTTGCATCATTAATTTCTCCACTAAACAACGTAATTGCCAATAAGGGAAAAGCCACCCAAATAGCAAGTTGACCAATTCTTGAGAATATTTTGAAGTTGGCCAAATGCGTGAAATACATCATAAACAAACCACTAATAACTAAACCTAAATGTTTAATCATGTAATGTTCGGTATTGCCGCCTTGTTTTGAATAAGCCAATGAGCCAGTAGCACTGTAAACTGCCAATACAGAAATTACAGAAAGGATAATCACCACGATCCAAATGGTGCGGTCTCCTTTTGCGTAAATTTTCGGTATTTTAATAGTGCTCATTGTAATGTTAAGTTATAATTCTCTTACTGCTTGTTTGAATTGGCGACCTCTGTCTTCATAGTTTTCAAACAAATCGAAACTAGCACAAGCCGGAGAAAGTAAAACAGCGTCTCCTTTTTTTCCAATTAAGTAGGCAGCTCTAACAGCCTCTTTAGCGCTTTGAGTATCCACAATTTGGTCTATTACTCCCTTAAAGGCGTCATGTATTTTTTGATTGTCTTTTCCTAAGCACACGATAGCCTTTACGCGTTGTTTTACCAAATCGCTGAGCATTTCATAGTCATTGCCTTTATCTACACCTCCAACTATCCATATAATTGGACTGTTCACACTTTCTAGTGCGTACCAAGTTGAGTTTACGTTGGTTGCTTTAGAGTCATTAATAAACTCTATACCGTGAACTTTAGCCACAAATTCGAGTCGATGTTCGATGTTTTCGAAATCCATTAGGCTTTCGCGCACAACTTCTTTGCGGATATCAAATACTCTTGCAGCAATTCCTGCAGCCATAGAGTTATACTGATTGTGTTTGCCTTGTAAGGCGAGGTCAAAAATAGACATAGTAAATGGATCGGGTTGTATGTTAAATTGAATGTGATTTTCTTTGATAAAGGCACCATTTTGCTGCTCTTCGGTTAGTGAAAATGGCAACAGCGTTGGAACTATTTTTGAATTTTTTAAGGATGATGCGGTGATAGAATCGTCTTTGCAATAAATAAAAACACCGTTTTTATCCATGTTTTGCAATACCCTCAATTTTGAGAAAACATAGCTGTCTAACTCATAATTATATCTGTCGAGGTGGTCTGGTGTAATGTTAAGCAGAATGGCAACATCTGCTTTAAATTCATACATACCATCTAATTGAAAGCTACTGAGTTCTAATATGAAATAGTCGAAATTAAATTCAGCAACCTGTCTGGCAAAACTCTTTCCTACGTTACCTCCCAAACCAACATTAAAACCTGCTTTTTTGAAAATATGATAGGTAAGAAGCGTGGTTGTTGTTTTTCCGTTAGTTCCAGTAATAACAATAAGTTTTGCTTGCGTGTAGCGTGCTGCAAACTCAATCTCTGATATTACTTTAATTCCTCTTTTATAGGCTTCAATAATTAGTGGTGCCTTTTCGGGAATTCCGGGACTTTTAACTATTAATTCTGCCGCAAGAATACGCTCGGTGCTATGTTTTTCTTCTTCAAAGGGAATGTTATATTTCTCTAATTCAGCTTTGTATTTGTCTGTGATTTTACCTTTATCTGAAACAAAAACCTCCCAACCTTGCTTTTGAGCAAGCAGAGCAGTTCCAATACCGCTTTCAGCAGCACCAAGAATTGCTATTTTAGGAGCTTGTGTTTTCATTACCTAAGTTTTAAAGTTACAATGGTCAATACAGCTAAGGCAACACCTACAATCCAAAAGCGAGAAACAATCTTTGCCTCATGGAAGCCAAGTTTTTGGTAATGATGGTGCAGTGGCGCCATCTTAAAGATTCTTCGTCCTTCTCCAAAGCGCTTTTTAGTAAACTTGAAATAGCTTACTTGTAAAACAACACTAAGATTTTCAACTAAATATACACCGCAGAAAATAGGAATGAGCAGTTCTTTTCGCAAAGCAATGGCAACTACAGCAACAATTCCACCTAATGCCAAACTACCTGTATCGCCCATGAAAATTTGAGCAGGGTAGGAGTTGTACCATAAAAATCCGACACAAGCACCAACAAATGCACTCATGTAAATTACTACTTCCCCAGAATCGGGTATGTACATTACATTTAAATAATCTGCAAATATTAGGTTACCAGATATGTATGCAAAAACAGATAATACAAATCCAATTATTGCGGTTGTACCTGCGGCCAATCCATCTAATCCATCTGTCATATTTGCACCATTGGATACTGCAGTTATGATAAATATTACAATTACAATATAAATGAGCCAAGACCATTTTTCATATCCTTCTCCTAAAAATGAAATCAATTTGGAATAGTTGAATTCATGGTTTTTTACAAAAGGAATGGTAGTAATGGGAACTTTAACATCTACATATTTTGCTTTTTCTTGTGCAATAAGTTCTTGAGAAATCTTTTCAGGTAAAGCATTACTTAAAGTAACTGTTGATCTTGCATCAGAGCCTACAATTTCTCTCCGCATGGTAACATCTGGATGGTAGAATAATGCTGCACCTACTAATATTCCAACACCAATTTGGCCCACTATTTTAAATCTTCCTGCAAGGCCTTCTTTGTTTTTCTTAAATACTTTAATGTAATCATCCAAGAAACCAATAAGTCCCAATAGAACGGTCGATACTAGTAAGATTATGATATAAATATTATGCAGCTTGGCAAAAAGTAACGTAGGAATAAGTATACAGGCTAAAATGATTAAACCACCCATAGTTGGTGTTCCTTGTTTTGACATCTGTCCTTCCAAACCTAAATCTCTTATCGATTCTCCCACTTGTTGCACTTGAAGAAAACGAATAATCTTTTTACCCAAAATGAGCGATATTCCTAATGAAGTAATAAGCGCCATTGCAGCTCTAAACGAGATAAATTGGAATACACCAGCTCCTGGAAAGTCCAAGAATTTATCGAGATATTGGAATAAGTAGTACAACATCAGATTTCCAAGTTATTGAAGGTTTCTTTTAATTCTTCTAAATCATCGAAAGGGTTTTTTACTCCTTTAATTTCTTGATACTTCTCATGTCCTTTTCCCGCAATTAGAATAATATCTCCACTTTGAGCCAGTGCAAATGCGGTTTTTATTGCTTCTTTACGGTCCGTAATTGCGAGCGATTTTCTGCTCAAAGAAGCATCAATCCCTTTTTTCATTTGCGCTATAATCTCATTTGGCTCTTCAGACCTTGGATTGTCTGATGTTAAGATTACTTTGTCGCTCAATTCTGCTGCAATCCTTGCCATTTCTGGCCTTTTTGCCACATCACGATCTCCTCCACAGCCAACTACAGTAATTACTTGCTCATTCCCCGTTCTTATTTCTTTTATTGTGTTTAATACATTTTTTAAAGCGTCTGGAGTATGCGCATAATCCACAATTCCTGTTACATTATTGGAAGATTGTAAATATTGAAACCTACCTTCTACACTTCTCAAATCGCTCAATGTTGTAAGCACGCTCAACTTTTCTTTTCCAAGTTCCACTGCTGTGGCATAAACTGCTAGTAAATTGTAGGCATTAAAATTCCCAATTAAATGCGTCCACACCTCGTTCTCATTTATTCTTAACAGCATTCCACTTAATTGCTTTTCCAGAATCTTGCAGCTATAATCAGCACTTGGACTTAACCCATAAGTTTTTACTTCTGATTTTGTTTCACTCGCCATTACAGGTCCATTTACATCATCTTTATTAATGATAGAAAATGAATCTGAACCTAAGTGATTAAAAAACTGCTGTTTAGCATGAAGGTAATTCTCAAAAGTTACATGGTAATCTAAATGGTCATGCGTAATATTTGAAAAAACACCTCCTTTAAATACTACTCCTGCAATTCTTTGTTGGTCAATTGCATGTGAACTAACTTCCATAAAAGCATACGTGCAATTAGCTTTCACCATTTTATCGAGTAGCTTATGTAATTGCACCGCGTCTGGTGTGGTATGTGTGGATGGAATTATTTCTTTATTTATTTGGTTTTTAACGGTTGATATTAATCCGCAACTATGACCAAGATTTGTGAGTAATTCAAATAGTAATGTTGTAATTGTAGTTTTACCGTTTGTTCCAGTAACTCCTATTAATTTTAATTTTTCCGAAGGATTATCGTAAAAATTACCTGCCATTACGCCTAAAGCAAAAGCAGAATCTTTCACCACAACATAGCAAATTCTTTCTTCTATTTGTTTGGGTAGATGCTCGCAAACAATCGCAATTGCTCCTTTTTCTAAGGCTGTTTGAATAAATACGTGCCCATCAGAAACAGTTCCTTTAATGGCCACAAACAATCCATTCTTTTCTACATTTCTAGAATCTGCCGTTAAAGACATAATAGCCGTATTGGTAGAACCATGAAGTTCTACAGCACCTGCTTTATATAAAAGGTCTTTTAACAATCTCATATTTACGTGAGTTGTAGTGTTATTTGTGAATTCTTAATGAAGCGTGCCCCCGCCGGCAGTGATTGTTTTCTAACCGTTCCTTTTCCTAAAACTTTTACTCTTAAGCCACTGTTTTCTAAAAGAAACACAGCATCTCTCAATCCCATTCCTGTTACATTTGGCACTAAAGAAGCTCCATTTCCTATATCATCAATTTTAACTGACTTTCCTGTTACTTCCGTTCTTACCCATTCATTTTCTTCTGTACGAATGGTTTTCACACCCATTTTAGCAAAAAGATTATTGAAGTCTGAACCTTTACCATTTTTTACCTGAGGGGCATCGTATGCTAAAGTTGGCATAGAATTCTTGTCTTGAATTTCTATGCTTTGTGCATACACTTTATCAGCAACTTCTTTAAAAACAGGACCTGCAACAAGATTGGCATAATACACACCGTTTGATGGTGCAGTTATTACGACTATGCAAGAGTATTTAGGTTTATCAGCCGGAAAGTAGCCAACAAAGGATGCTTGATGAGATTTGGCACTTCCTTTATAACCGCCAGCTCCTTGTGCAATTTGGGCAGTACCCGTTTTGCCTCCTATTTTAAAATGTTCGTTTTTTAAGTTTTTTGCAGTTCCTCTTTCTACAACTTGCTCCAACATGGGTTTTATTTTAGCAATTGTTGCAGGTGAACAAATTGCTGAATCTATAACAATGGGTGAAAAATGCTCCACGACTTGTCCATGAGACCTAATCTCCTCAACAAATTGTGGTTTCATCATTCTTCCATTATTGGCAACTGCATTATAAAAGGTTAATAGTTGTAAGGGTGTAATGCGAGATTCGTAACCTATTGACATCCAAGGCAAACTGATACCAGACCAATTGCTTCCTTTTGCTTCTTTAATCATAGGAGCTCCTTCACCAGAAAGCTCTATTCCTAAAGGTTGGTGTAGATGGAATTTCTTAATTCTATCTATAAATTTCTGAGGATTAGAAATGTAAGCTCTATTTACAGCTTGAGATATTGCAGTATTAGAGGAAAGAACAAATGCATCGTGGAGAGATATTTTGCCATAACCACCTTCATGCGAATCTATCATAACGCTGGTTCTAAAAGTTACCCTTCCTCCATGCGTATCCCAAATATCACTCGGTTTTGCAAGCCCATCTTCAAATAACGCCATCAGCGATGCAAGTTTAAAGGTTGAACCGGGTTCTGTGCTGCTTCCTATGGCATAGTTATAATTTTCATAATAGCTGCTATCTGCCGTTCTTCCCAAATTCGCGATTGCTCTTATGTATCCTGTTTCAACCTCCATTAAAATTACACAACCAGATTTTGCGTTATGTGTTTTCAATTGTTGTAGTAAAGCATTCTGAGCCACATCTTGCACTCTAACATCTATTGTGGAAACAAGGTCTTGTCCTTCTCGTGGTTCTACTTCAAATTTATCGTTTACTGGTTTCCAAACTCCTCCAGAAATTTGTTGCATCAATCTTTTCCCTTCAACACCAGCTAAATAATCATTGTAAGCACCTTCGATTCCAATCGGTTTTATTCCCACTTGATACCTTCCTAAAGTGCGAGATGCGAGTTGTTTAAAAGGCATTTCTCTCCTGCTTTTCTGCTCTACTACAAATCCTCCTTTGTATCTTCCTTTTCTAAGAATCGGGAATTTTTTCAATGCTTTTAGATCATTAAAACGAATATCCTTCTTCAATAAATAGTATCCGTTTTTTTTACGGTATTCCCTTTTTAATTCTAATTTGTATTGTTCTTTTGATTTCTCAGGAAATAATTGAGAAAGACATAAGGCCAGTGAATCAACTTCTTTTGTAAATATTTTCTTTAGATATGGAACCCGAAAATCCATTCTGATATCAAATATTGGAATAGATGTGGCTAAGAAACTTCCATCAGTAGAATATACATTTCCTCGAATAGCTTCTATGGGCTGCAATTTTATAGTTGCTTTATCCTTTTTTGAGAGCCAGAATTCTCTATCGATGACACCAATAGAAAATGCCTTCCCTAGAATTGCAAGTCCAAATATGCAAATCGCGACGTAAAGCAAGCGAAGCCTCCATAATATGTCTTTTGGCGTGCTCACTTTTCTGTAAGATTAGAAGAATTGATGTACAGTTTGTGCGGAGGAACTTTTGCCTCCTTCAGCCCAAGTGGTGCCACTAATTGTGCAACTTGACTTTGATTAGAATGAAACATCAACTCAGATTTAAGACTGATGTATTCGCTTCTAAGTTCTTTTAAATCTTTAGTTGTTTTAGAAGTTTCTCTTACAGTTCTTTCGGCGTTGTAAGTATTAGCGATGTAAAAACCACCAATTACTGAAAGGTACAATGCAAATGGAATATTTCTCACGGAGCCATCTTGACTCAAGAAACTTCCGTCTAATATGTGCATGAAATAGGCAGTAAAGGGGTTTTTCTTTCGAACTACCTCCTTTTTTACACCACTTTCTTTCTTATCTTTCAGCTTGTTCATTCTATTTTCTTTGCGCTATTCTTAACACGGCGCTTCTTGATCTATTATTCGTATTTATTTCTTCTTCTGTTGGTCTAATTGGTTTTCTGTTCACCGCCTCGAAAGGAGTGTTAGAAACACCAAAAAGATTTTTCTCTGCTTCCCCTTCAAACTTTCCACTTCTTATGTAATTTTTCACTAGTCTATCTTCCAATGAATGGTAACTCAACACTACCAATCTTCCTCCTGTTTCTATCAACTCTTCGCATTGCATTAATACTGCTTTCAAACTTTCTAATTCATCATTTACTGCAATTCTTATTGCCTGAAACACTTGAGCTGCAAATTGATGTTCTTGCCCTTTTCTGGAAAATGGCTGTATAAGTTGCAGCAGTCTTCCTGTTGTCTCAATCTTATTGTCACTTCTCACATTTATTAAATGCCGAGCTAATTTTCCAGCAACATTAATCTCTCCGTATGTTTTAAAAATGAACCTCAATTGCTCTTCCGGCCATTCTGCTATTATTTTTTTTGCAGTTAAGGTTTGCAATTGATTCATTCTCATGTCTAGCTCATGATCAAAACGAATGGAAAATCCTCTATCAGCTTCATCAAATTGATGAGAAGAAACCCCAAGATCCATCAGTATTCCATCTACCTTAGTTATTTTATAGAGTTTTAGGTAGTTTTTCAAAAATTTGAAATTCTGTTGAATGAGCGTAAACCTATCATCGTCAAAGGCGTTTTTTGCAGCAGCTTCATCTTGGTCAAACGAAAAAAGTTTTCCGTTGGGAGATAATTTTTCAAGAATTGCTCTGCTGTGCCCTCCACCTCCAAAGGTGCAGTCAACATAAATTCCCTCTGCATTGATGTTTAATCCTTCAATACAAGTATGTAAAAGAACGGGAGTGTGATAAATCATATATCACCTGCATCATTTCCCAAGCTGCCCATCACTTTTTCTGCTAGTTGAGAAAAACTATCTGTATCGAATTCAGTTATTACTTGGTCGAATTTACTTTCAGCCCAAATCTCAATTTTGTTGAGGTTCGAGGCCATGATAATATCAGATTGAATGCCTGCATAATCAGATAAGCGCTTTGGAAGCAGAATTCTATTTGCTGTGTCTACTTCTACAGAAATGGCCCCATTATTAAATAAACGGATAAATGAGTCATTGTCTTTATTGAACCGATTCAGCTTATTTAAACGCGCCATCGTTTCGTCCCACAAATCCATCGTATATAAAACAAGGCACTTCTGAAATACACTTCTATTGATAACAAAACGCTCACGCAACGCAGCAGGAAACTGTTTCATGAGCCCCACAGGCATCATGATTCGGCTCTTCGCGTCAACTTTACAAGCGTATTCACCAATGTAATTGGTCATTATCGAGATAGAATTATTTGAGGATGTAAATATATTATCAAAAAGTTATCATTTTACCACATTTTAACACTTGTTAATAAAAAAAACTTAAAATCAATGTTTATATATCATAAGTAACTTATAATGAATATATTGTGAGGTGGTAAAAAGTGGTGAGAAATCTTACATTAGGCTTCTTGAATGTTTTTTTGAAAGATATTTTTTATAGTTTGTCACTCGATTCCTCATATTTCAATAAAAACTGTATTTTTGAGCATTACCATTTGAAATACTTGATGCAACACGAACTAATACAAGAAGGTGAGTTTAAATATGTTACCGCAGGAGACGGACCAGTGCTTCTCATTTTGCATGGCCTATTTGGTGCTTTAAGTAACTTTAATGACGTAGTAAATCGCTTTAAAAACGATTATAGAATTGTAATTCCTATGATGCCCATTTACGAATTGCCCGTAAATGAAACTCACGTGAAAAGTCTTGCTGATTTTATTCATCGTTTTGTGGAACACATGGAGTTTTCTAAAATCAACATCCTTGGAAATTCTTTAGGTGGTCATGTTGCCCTTGTTTATGTGCTAAATCACATGGATATGGTAAATTCAATGATACTTACTGGAAGTTCAGGTCTATATGAAAATGCAATGGGTGGCTCTTTTCCAAGAAGAGAAGATTATGAATTTATAAAAAATAAAGTTGCATATACCTTTTATGACCCTGAAACTGCTACTAAAGAATTGGTTGATGAAGTTTTTGAAATAGTTAATAATAAGGAAAAATTAATCAGAGTTCTGGCCCTTGCGAAGTCCGCAATCAGACATAACATTGGCGAGGACCTTCATAAATTAGATCTACCTTCTTGTCTCATTTGGGGAAAAAACGATAATATTACTCCTCCTGAAGTAGCAGAAGAGTTTCATAAACTGCTTCCGCAATCTGATTTATTTTGGATTGATAAATGTGGACACGCTCCTATGATGGAAAGACCCGAAGATTTTAATAACCTTCTAGAACCGTGGCTCCAAAAACTTTTTAAGCTACATCCTTGAAAATAGATACTTCCACCGTTTCTCAGCTTGCTCATCTGTCTCGACTTTCTTTTGATGCCGCACAAAGTGAAGTAATGTGCACCGAATTGAATAAAATGCTCGATTTTGTGGAAGTGCTCTCAGAATTAGATACTTCTCACGTTGCCCCTTTGATTTTTTTAAATGATGCGTATCAGAACTTAAGACAAGATAAAGTTATTGAAAACGCAACTCAGGAAGAAATTCTTAGTAATGCTCCATTGCATAACGACTCCTTTTTCATGCTTCCTAAATTTGTTGGAGAATAAATTTATTTCCTTTCTTTTTCGTTTCTCGCTTCAAAGTTTTGAATTAATCTCCACTTACCCTTTTTAAATTCAAAAGCATCGGTTGTAAAATCAGGACTGTAAAATTCGAATTGCCCTTCCAAACTTGCTTGACTTGGAGCAAGATGATCAAAAACAATTTTTCCATTATTTTCTTGCAATCTTAATGACATCGTAACGCGCTCCGCATGTTCAAAAAATACACGATGCTGTATTTTTTTATTATATTCGAAAATGGGAGCTCCAAATTGAATTTCATTTTTATTATTGAAATAAAATACATCAATTAATTTTTTATTACTAAAAGCAGTGTTCCCGTCCCAACCTAATAACATATAATATTTTTGCTTTTTATATTTTACAGTCCATAATTTATAATACAATGCACCAAACCATTTATTGATTTTCAATGCTTGACTGCTTGGTTTGTTTATTTCTGATGAATTATCAAGCAATTCCTCAACGGTATATTCTTTTGTTTTAGGATTATAAAATTGAATAAGACCCCCAAATAAATAGGTGTCATCTTTTTTTCTTAAGTTGAAAGTAATTATTCTGCATTTTTCATCTTCAGATTGTAAACTAGAAATGCTTTTTACTTTTGAAAAGTCAATTTGAAAATTATTTTTATTTTCATTTAAAATAAATAATGTATTTTTTTTTACTTCATTAAAAGCTATACTCCGTTCAATTTCAGAAGTATCTGCCAGCATTTTTTCTGACCAAAATATTAAGGAATCTAATTTTTCTTGACCATTTAATTGATGAAAGAAAAATATAAATAATAGATTGAATTTAAAAATTCTTGTTTTCAAACCAGTTACCTTTTGTGTATGTTCCATAAATAAACCCATTAAATTCGGTATTAAAAAATGGATTATTTACAGCTTTACTTTTAGCAGTTGATTTCTTAAACGAATTTCTTTTATTTAAAGTGTGCACAAAAAAAGAGGCAGTATTTCCTTTGTTAATGCTGTTTTCCTGAAGATTTAACATCTTTCTTGGTTCATGACACAATTTATTAATTATTGTTGCAAGTTCAACCTTATGTTCAAGTAAAATTAAACTTAATGACCATAAATTCTCTAATGTTGCCATTCCAAAAGAAGCTAACTCAAATTCAACATCTTTCGTTTCATTATTTTCAGGTTGATGTCCAGAGCAAATCACATCAATTGTTCCATCTTTTATTCCTTCAATAAGTGCTAATCTATCTTCTTCTGTTCGCAAAGGAGGTGAAACTTTTAAATAAGAATTAAAATCCAACAAATCATTTTCTGTTAATTTTAATTGGTAGCCATAAATACTGCACGCAACTTTAATTCCTTCTTTTTTCGCATCTCTAATTAAATCAACCGATCCTTTTGTTGAAATACCATTTATAAATACCATTTCGTTATGGTACTGATAAATATATTGCTTTTAATACACCTAATTCTTCTGCAATGGATGGAATTCCTTTTATTCCTAATTGCACATTTACAGCGCCTTCATTTATTTGTCCACTTATATTTAATGAAATATCTTCGGCATGAATCATTAAAAGTTTGCTTGTTAATTTGTTGT
>Ga0105044_10006250_pt1 | contig 16371 bp, 9 predicted proteins | sample MAT01_FD_78092 | JGI IMG/M metagenome (GOLD analysis project Ga0105044, IMG submission 78092) | Freshwater microbial communities from Lake Fryxell liftoff mats and glacier meltwater in Antarctica - MAT-01 | ecosystem: Environmental > Aquatic > Freshwater > Ice > Liftoff microbial mat | place... | reverse complement strand
CGCGTGGCAGCGCGGCAAGGCCCGCGCCTTGCAAATGGTGGCGAAAAAAGGCGGCAAAGAGACGCCGATGGCGCTGTCGCCGGACACCTTCGGGGTCCAGTTGCTCCGCGCCGACACCGGCAGATAAGCCGGTCTTTTCCGCCAAGGTGCCGCGCGGTTACGTCAACCCTCCCATTTTGCGCCCGACCCAGTAAATCGTCAGCAGCCCCGATGTCTACCTCCCCTCTCCGTTCGTTGTTTGTCTGTCTTCTCCTCCAACTCACTGGGGCCATTCAGGCCGCGCCGCCAAAGATGGGGCGCAGCGGAAATTGGTAGGTTCTGTTCCAGTCAGTTCAACAAAATAGAAAACTCATCAACCTACTACTTATACACTCCAGGCAAAAACCGAACGCACATCAGCAGCAATACTAACAGCTATTCCTTATGATCAAAAACAACATTCTATTCGCACTCATTCTTGCCGTCTTCCCCTCCCTTGCGCTGGCTGCCAGTCCGTCCAAAAGCCCCTGGGATCCATGGCCGGCCGGCGAAAGCCAACCGCCGAACTTCTGGCCGGCCGCGGATGACTTCGGTCCGACGCTTCAGGCCCAAAAGCTGAATCGCGCTTTCCCAGAAAATATGATCAAGAGCGCGGCCAATTATGACAAGGCCACCGCGGGAGATCCGATGTTCAGCGACAAGACTCTCTGGCCGATGCTGGGGGGTAAGGAATATTTCCTCAAAGAAGCCTGGCCCAAGACGCGGACGCTGGTCTGGGCCAAACCCGGAACCGCAGGCAATCCCAAATCCCGCAAACCCGAGGATCTGGTCGTAACAGACCCAAAAAACTGGCTTGAGGATGGCAAGCCGGCTACCTCGCTATGGGATCAGGATACTGATCTGGTGCTGCCGCCGGCTGAGAAGCAGTATGAACTGAGCTTCCGAGACTGCGGGACCAAACAGATCTACCGCCATATCACCGTCGGCCGCAATGCCGCCTTGACAGGTGGCGGCGACGGCGTGGGCCGGCAGATCTTCGGAAATGTATGGATCAAACGCGGAGGGAGCATCGGCAGTCAGGGGTCCACCGGTTTCCTTGGCAAGCAGCATGTCTTCTATCGCAACGACAATGACGAACACGGCGGCGACACCCAGTATTACGGATTCGACAAGCAGGACAACCGGTCTATCGAGTTCATCGGGACCAATGGCACTGGCGATGAATTCGGGATCAATGGCTGCATGGTGATCATCGGGCAGGACAGCCGCATGACTCCCGGCCGGGATGCCGAGCCGCGAATCACCAAGGGTGGAACCCTCGTCCTGATGGATGGAGCGTATTTCGGTAACTGGATCGACAACTTCGGGCACGTGGACCTGAACGTTGAGGGTAATGTCTGGGGCGGCTTGCCTGAACGTCCGCTGACGCGCAACTGCGTCTGGGCTTTGTCATTCAAGAATTTCACGAGCGCCGGATTCACTAATTCGCAAGGCAAGGTTACCCCTTACGGACGAGTGGTATCTGCGCGGATCCATCCGGGAGGAAGTCTCAAAAGCTTCAGTGCCGTCGGGGCTAACGCCGGACATTTGGTGGTGACGTCTATGGGCGAGCAGGTGTCTGCCCTTGGCGCGCGCGACCTGCCAGGTTCATATGGTTGGGTCTTCGAGCGAGAAAAAGCCTCGCAATACCCTGACCGGATCGATCGCTACGCTTGGTTTGATAAGTTGCCGCGTGGCCTGGACATCGCTATTGAGAAGAGCGTTGTCGTGGAAAACGTGGAGTTCGACCACTTCCGCAAGGGCGGAATCATGGTGGATGACATCGCCGCAGCGCAGAAATGGAAAGGCGTTCAGTATGGCAAACACAATCTCACTTCCAAGGATGCACTGCTGGCGCCGCTGCCAAAACTCGGCAAGAACGGCAGCTACTGACTTTGAAGATCAGCGTGATGAAAAATGCGAATAGGAATAGATGCCGCGACCATCTCTGTAAGATGACCCCTCACTTCATTAAGCAACCCCCGCTCCCTTTCTCCGCGGCACCGTTATTGACCGTAAATAAACTACCGTGAAATCGCATATACTGACCCGCAGGTTCCTCGCATTGCTCACCACCACCGCCTGCTTTTTCCTCTGTGCCAAGCCTGTCTTTGCTGCTGATACGCCCGGTCCCGTCGCGGCTCATGACCTCGCCGCACCCGGCGCGCACAACCCCGGCTATGACCAGAAAAACCTATGGCCGGAAGACGTGAAACAGACGGGTAATTTCAAGCAAAAATGGCAGCTCGCCCGTCTGCTGGTCTGGGCAAGGACCGGAGATTTTACCGGCCCGCTGAAGGATCCCGCCAACTGGCTGGAGAACGGCAAGCCAGCAGTGACGGAGCCCGACGAGAACACCGACGGCACGATGTGAGCAAGTGGGACTTCAGAAAGTGGCGGAAGCAACCGAGTTTCCCGGCAACTGTCCACCACCAGAACGTTGACGCTCCCCGCCGACCTGCGAAAGGAGCCACCATGTTCAAGCTGCTCATCGTTGCCGCTCTCTCGCTCCCCGTTGGTGCATTGGCTTTGATAAATCCATCGCTTCAGCCGCTGCAGGTCTTCGACCGCTACGATGCCATCGTGCTATTCACCATCACCAGCAGCGACGATCAGGCCCGGACCGCGACGCTCAGCGTCAGCGAATGCCTGAAGGGGACCTTCCCGGCCAAGTCCGTGACCGTCGAGGCCAAGGACGAGAAGCTCGCGCAATTCTTCAGCTCCTTGATTACCAAGGATGCGGCTTTGGTGGCCTTCATCGGCAAGCGGATCGGCAAGCGGCAGGTCAACGAGATCCTTTTCTATACCGGCGGCGGACATTGGGAGAAAGGCGAGTTGGTGGACAAGGACGACCTCAGCCGCTGGCTCTGGACCGAGGACACGGGCGAGGCCTATTTCGGCTGCTTCAACGGCCGGGTCGACCGCCTGCTGGAGATGGTCAAAGACCAGAAGCGGGAGCGTTTCTACTTTCCCGACAAGCCGTTCCTGCGCTTCAAGCCGGATGTCGTCGTCGGCAAGCTTCCGGGGCCTTCACGCGGGGTCGCGCTCTATGATTGGAACGGCGATGGCGCTCTCGATGTGTATGCCTGCTCGCTGGCGGGGGACCGCGCCTACGTCCAGGTCGGGCCGCGACAGTTCGAGGACCGGACCGATGCGCTCGGACTCGCCGGCGTCTGCAGCCCGTCGGTCAGCTTCGCCGACATCAACGGCGATGGCTTCCCCGATCTTCTCGCCGGTGGCACGCTTTATCTGGCTGATGGCAAAGGCAAGTTCGCCAAGACCCGGCTCCTGCCAGTGATCGGCAATGCCAGCCTCAAGATCGCGATGTTCGCGGACGTCAACGGTGACGGCTATCCCGATGTGCTGGTTTCCATGGTCGGGGGCGGATTGCATCTGTACCTCAATAGCGGCAAGGAACCATTCAGCTTCCGCGATGCCAGCGAGGAGGCGGGCTTGCGGACTGCCGGCGCCTATCAGGACAGCACGGGTTTCGTCTGTTGGGGGGATTGGAACCAGGACCATCGGATCGATTTCTATTACTCGGCCAAGCGCGGGGTCCTGCTCACTCAGGACGAGGATGGTCGTTTTGGTCCGGTGAAGACCTTTGCTGGCTATGACTTCGCCTCCAGTGCAGGCGAAGAAGGTGCCGCTGGCGCCGGTTGCTTCGCGTCCCTCTGGCGGACCGACCGCAACGACATCGTGACCACAGCCGAAGGAGGCATCATCCTGCTCGGAAATGAAAACGGCAAGATCTCCGACCTGACCAGCGAGGGCAACGAGCTCAGCGAACAGACTCCGGCGATGATGGCGGTCATCGCCGAGGATCTCAATGCCGATGGCACCCTCGATCTCTACACCCTGACCCGCAATCAGGTCGCCAACATCTTCCACGACAATCGCGGCTATGGCTCCTTCATGGCCGATCATAAATACGATCGCGACATCTATCATGGTCCCGGTCATCTGCAAGGTGCCTGGGGGGTGGCCGCAGGCGACATCGACGGCGACGGGGCCAATGATCTGCTGCTGGGCGGACATGACGGGACTGTTTCGCTGCTGATCAACGACTCGCTAAGCCTGCGCGTGCCCACCGAGAACCCGCTCTATCACGACCAGATACGCCAGCATGCGCGCTACCTCCGCGTCCAGGTGAAGGGGCGCACGGGCGTGCTCGGGGCCGAGATCACCGTGACCGATGCGGCGAAACGGATCGTTGCCCGGCGCACCATCGGCACCAATGTCGCCACCGGTTGCCGCGGACCGGATGCCTCGACCATCGCCGTGCTCTGGCCGGGCTCCCATCACCTGCATGTCCGTTTCAGCAATGGGACGGAAAAGACCCAGGACGTGGACCTGAGCCAGGCCGTACACACAAAGCTTGTCATCTCAAACGATTGATGAATCCTTCGCACTGATCCACCCCAACCGCACCAGAGAAACCCATGAGCTTCACCCGATCATCCCATCCCACCACCCGCCGACTGATCGTAGTCGGCCTGATCTATGTCGGTCTGGCCAGCGCCGCATGGGCGGCGGAGGCCGGCGGTTACGAGGCAGCGACCGCCAATGATCCTCACTTCAGCGATCGTAGCGTCTGGCCGGAGAATCTGCAGACCGACAAGGCTGCCTACGCCAAGGAGATCTGGCCCAAGGGCCGCGTCCTGGTCTGGGCAAATCCCGACGCCAAGGCGAGCAAGGGACTGAATCCTGCGGATCCGGCGAATTGGCTGGAGAACGGCAAGGTCGCCAATGAGCCGCTCGATGGCACCTGCGACGTGATCTTTCCGACAGCCAGGGTCAGCTATGAGGTCCATGGCAAGAAGGATCCTTGCCAGGTACGGCATATCACCATCGGTGCCGGCTGCTCCCTGCACGAATGGCAGATCGGACATAGCGGCAATACCTGGGTCAAGAAGGGCGGTGGGTATGCCTTCGGCTCCGGCGACTGCAAAGGGGGAAAGCATACCTTCATGCGCAATGACAACGACAAACCGGTGATGGGGAGCAACGGCACCAATGTGCAAAAGGCCAACGACGCGTCGGTGGAATTCATCGGTGCTGGAGGGTGGGGGGCCTATGACGACATGATGTTCACCAGCGGCACCTGCATCGTCGGACCTGACAGCACGCTGCTCTGCGGCGACCGCTCCAACCAGGCGGTCTTTCCGGGATCGCGGCTGATCGTCATGTCCGGTGGCACGTTCACCAAGCGCGCGGCGCAACCCTGGGGCGCCGATCTGCTCATCGGCGAAGGCGGCGTGGTGCAGGCCGGGACCGCGGAGCGCCTGATCACCAGGGACTGCTTCATCTCCCTCAGCTGGAAGCCGCGCAACCGCGCCAATCCGCCAGGCTGGGAGCGCAACAAGATCTTGCATCATTTCGGCATTCAGGACAACGGCGACGTCAGCATGATCGTCCTACCCGAGGGCAGGATCGAGGTCCATAGCAGCGAGGGGAAGAAGGCCCGTCTGGTGTTCCAGCTCAACCGCAAGCCACCGGATTCGGCGAAATACACCGAAGAAATGGTCAAGGACCTGCCGCATAAGATCGACGTAGCCTTCCTCGGGGCGAGCGTTGTTCCGCCCGGAGTCGAATTCCGAGACGTCAACGAAGGCGGCATCATGCTCAAGGATCCGTCGGTCCGGGCCAAATGGACTGGGGTGACTTTCGGCGACGGTGAGGGCAAGGTGGACGAGCTGTTCGCCCCGCTCGGTGATTTCAAACCGCACATCGACGTGCAGGGCTGGGACACCAAGAAGCTCTACAAGAAACGATCGGCTGCTATGGGGGCTGCATGCACTGGAGCATTTCCGGCTGGCGACCTTTCCTTCCGAGTCAGCGAGCATGACGATCCGGGACTTACCGGCGCTGGGTGCTTCGCGCCCCTGTGGACTGAAACCAGCACTGATCTGGCACTGCCGGGAGACACTGGTCTGACGCTGATTAACAACCGCGATGGCAAGCAAGTGGATGTGGCTGGCGCAGGGAATGAGGTCCATCTCACCGCAACGGGCAGCTCGCCACGCTGGTCGAGGATCTAAATGACCGTTCACTTCATTAAACGACCCTCGCTCCCTATGCGCCTTTCACCCCCCCGGCACCGCTCCGCGCTCCGGCGCGTGCAAAGGCCAATTCCTAGCAGGAGCGCCTGGGTGCTGGACACGAGCAACAGGAAATCTTCAGCGCTCTACCTCAGCCGCGTACTAAACTTAATGACTCCCACCTTTCCCGATGCTAACTAACCTAATCTGCTACGACTCTCACCTGGCCGTGGTGCCGATCTTCGTCAATGCGGGCGCGGCGCTGCTGCCGGCCATGGTCGCGGGGCTGGCGAGTGTGGCCGCGCTCATCTTCAAACCCAAGGAATTGCTGACTCTCTTCCGGCGCAAGCCTTACCTGCCGGTGTTATTGATCGCCGCAGTTGTCGGGAGTTACTTTGCGTGGGGCTTCTTCACGGGACATCACGAGACGCCGGTGAAAAGCGCCGTGGTGGCGTCCGTGCAAAGCTCGACGACCGACTGGTCGAAGGTCGCGCTGGAAATCATCCGGCAAGAGGAGCGCGCGAAAGCCCTCGGTGGCGTGTTGCCCCCGCTCGCTCCGGCTGCGCCCACCGCTTTGCCAAATGAACCGGTAAAGAACGCCACGGCGCTTTACTATCGCGGCGGGCCGGAGCGCAGCGGGTTTGCGGGCGGTGCCTCACCAACCGGACTTGTGCCACTGTGGGAGCACACGGAAGACGGCACGATGTATCTTTCCTCGCCGCTCGTCGTCGGTGATTTGATCTTCGGAGCCTCATGTTATCTCGATCCGCCGGGCAGTGTCGGCACGGTTTTCTGCCTCGATGCCGCGACCGGCGAGAAGCGCTGGCTGACGGATACGAAAGACGGCAAGGCGGAGTTCAAAGGCTTCTTTAGTTCGCCCGCACTGACCGCGGATGGCACGAGTCTCGTCATCGGGCAGGGCTTGCATCTGGACGCCAATGCCGAACTCGTCTGTCTCAATGCCAAGACCGGTGCGGTGCGCTGGCTGGTGAAAACGCCGCTGCATATCGAAGGCTCGCCGGCCATCGAAGGCGACATCGCCGTCGCCGGCGCGGGTGCCATCGAGGCCGGCGCGGACCACAAGCCGCAGGGCGATCCCGCCACGATTGGCAATCCCGGCTACGTCTTTGGCGTGCGCATTTCCGACGGCAAAGAGCTGTGGAAGTATCCGCTCAACGACCCCGAAGGCTCGCCCGCCATCGCGGAGGGCATCGTCTATATCGGCAGCGGCATGAATGGCTCGGCGGTGGCCGCACTCCGCATCGCGCCGGACGAGGAACTGAAAGCGAAAAATCTCGACCGCCTCGTGTGGAAAACGGAGACGCCGCATCCGGCCACCGGCGCTGTCACCCTCACGGGCGATCTCGTGCTCGTCGGGTGCGGCAATGGCGACTTTGTTTTCGCCGCACCCAAGCCGCAGGGCCTCGTCATCGCACTGGAAAAAGCGACGGGCAAAATCCGCTGGAAGACCGAGCTGCCGGATGCCGTCCTCGGAGCCATCGCGGTGAGCGGCGACAAAGCCATCGCGCCCGTGCGCAATGGCGAACTCGTGGCGCTCGACGTGGCGACCGGCCGCATCCTGTGGCGGCAGGAAGACCCCGCCAAACGCATCTCCAAGAGCGCGCCGATCCTTTGCGGCCCGGCCTTCACCGGCACGCACGTTTACGCGGTCAGCCAGGACGGCTACATGGGCGTGATTGATGCAGCCTCGGGTGCGGTGCTGGAAAAAATCTACCTCAACGCCAAAGGCAAGCCGGGGGAACTGGGCCTCACCTTCTCCTCGCCCTTCGTATCCGGCGGGCGCGTTTTTGTCGGCAGCGAAACCGGCGGTCTGCGCGCGTTCATCGGGAAGAAATAACATGGCTGGCGTTCCCTTCGTTTTACCATTTTCCGATTGCCACGATGTCCGCACCGCGGGGGGCAAGGCGCTCAATCTCGGCAAGCTCCTCAACGCCGGTTTTTCCGTGCCCGATGGGTTTGCGGTGACGACGGAGGCGTTTCGCGCGGCGCTCAAAGATGGCGTGCTCACGATGCCTGCCGAGGTCGCCAGCGCGATCTCAGAATCCTATCGCGCGATGGGTTCGCCCGTCGTCGCGGTGCGTTCATCGGCGACTGCGGAGGACATGGCGGAGGCTTCGATGGCCGGGCAATACGAAACCTTCCTCGATGTCAGCGGCGCGGACGCCGTGCTCGCCGCGGTGCAGCGGTGCTGGGCGAGCCTCGACACGCCGCGCACCCGCGCCTACCTCACCGAGCACGGCATCCCGCTCGCCGATGTCGCGATGGCCGTCGCCGTGCAGCGGCTCGTGTCAGCGGAAATTGCCGGCGTGCTTTTTACCGCCAACCCGCGCGGCGGGTCGCGCGCCGAGATGGTGCTCGACGCCAGCTACGGCCTCGGCGAATCGGTCGTCTCCGGCGTCATCCAGCCGGACACGGTCGTCATTGACCGCGCGACCGGCGCGGTGCGGCAGCTCACCATCGGCAGCAAGGAAACGATGATCCAGGCCGGCACGCCCGATCCGCTGCCGGTGCCCACCCCGCTGCGCGAAAAGGCGTGCCTCGATGCGTGGCAGGTGCGCGATTTGTGGAAGCTGGGGCTGCGCGTGGTGGAGTATTTCGGCTCGGCGCAGGATTTGGAATGGGCCATCGCGGGAGGAAAACTTTACCTGCTCCAATCGCGCGCCATCACCACGCTCGAAGACGCCGAAGCTTACGAGCAATGCCTGCAAAGCACGCGCGCACAGCTTCGCGCGGCGAAGCGCGACGGCCGCGGAGACTGGGTGCGGCACAACATCGCGGAAACGCTCCCGCACCCGACGCCGCTGACGTGGAGCGTCATCCGGCGGTTCATGTCGGGCGACGGCGGCTTCGGCGCGATGTATCGCCTGGTCGGCTTCGAGCCCTCGACGGAAGTGCGGCGCGACGGTTTCCTCGATCTCATCGCGGGCCGCATTTACATGGATCTCGCGCGCGGTCCCGGGATGTTTTTTGAAAAGTTCCCGTTCCGCTACGACCTCGATTTGCTCCGGGCAAATCCCGACGCCGCGCAGGGCGCACCAACGATTCCGAGCGGTTCCGCCACCCAGCGCATGGGCGTCGCGGGCAAACTGAACGGCACCACGGCCCGGCTCCGCGAACTCGCGCAGGATTTCGACACCCGGTTGGAAAAGGAAATCATGCCCGCTTTTGTCGCCTATGTCCGCACGGAAAAAATGCGCGACCTGCGCGCGCTCACGACCGCCGAATGGCTCGCGCTCTGGCAGGAGCGCAGCGCCCGCGTGATGGATGAGTTTGCCCCGCAATCCCTGTTGCCGAGCCTCATCAGCAGCATGGTGCTGGAAGATTTGCGCGCGTTTTGCGCCGAGCATTTTTGGGATGAAGACGCCGCCGCGCTCGCCAACATCCTGGCGTCGGGCGCGGACCCCGATCGCACCGTGCTGGCGGCCGAGGGGCTGCACCGCATCGCGGCTGGCGAAGGGAGCATCGCGGACTGGCTGGAGAAATTCGGGCATCGCGCGCCGGAGGAGTTTGACCTCGCCACGCCGCGCTGGCGCGAGCGGCCCGACGCGCTCGAAACGATGGCCGCGCACATGCGCGGCAGCACCAGCCCGCTGGCGCTGCATCACAAACGCGCCGAGGAATCGCAGGCACGCGGCGAGGCCTTGCGCGCGCAGCTTTCGCCCGGCGAACGCGCGGAACTCGACCAGCGCGTGCAGGCCGTGCGGCGCTACCTGCACTACCGCGAGGATGGCAAATTTTTCCTCATGCTCGGCTACGATCTGCTGCGCGACCTGGCGCTCGAAGCGGGCCGGCGGCTGCGCATCGACGAGGACGTTTTCCTGCTCCGCTACGAGCAGCTCCACGACGCGCTCGCCACGGGCTTCGCGCCGTTGCACGCCATCGAGGCCGCGCGCAGTGCCCGCGCCGCGGAGACCCGCGTGACCACGCCGCACGTCATCACGGAGCAGGAGATCGAAACGCTCGGCGAACCCGTCGCGCTCGAAGGCGGCGACCGGCTCACCGCGTTTTCCATTTCCTCCGGCGTCTGCACCGGGCCGGTGCGCATCGTTTTCTCGCCCACCGAGGCGGGCGAGATGGGACGCGGCTACGTGCTGGTCTGCCCGAGCACCGATCCCAACTGGACGCCGCTTTTCGCCCACGCGGCGGGCCTCGTGATCGAGCGCGGCGGCACCCTTTCGCACGGCGCGGTGGTGGCCCGCGAAATGGGCCTCCCGGCGGTCGTGCTTGATGGCGCGACGAAGCTTTTTGCCGATGGCGAAATCATCTCCATCGACAGCAACCGCGGCGCGATTTTCCGCGGCGCGGTGACTGCGAATCAAGCGGCGGAGCCAGTCGGCGACGCGAACGACATCCGGCTTCCCGCCGCGCTGATCCCGCCGCCACCAGGCGCGCGCGAGCGCTCCAGTGCCCGTCTGCGGAATATTTTTCTCGCACTGTGGGGCGTCTATTTCCTCGCCGCCTTCCTGCTGCCCGCGCCGTGGGTCTATGATCCCTCGATGCGCCTGCTCGACGCCGTGCTCTGGCCGCTCGTCGCGTACTTTGGCAAACCCGCCGCCGTCGCGATCATCGCCGTCGCCCTCGCCGCTTTCAGCATGATCGGCCAGCGCGTGCTCACCGACAATCGCCGGCTCCTCATCGCGAAAGAGCGCGCCGCGCATTTGTCCGTCGAAGCCGCCAAACTCCCGAAGGATTCACCCCGCGCGCGCACCATGCGTGCGCTGGCCGCGCCCGTGCAGACCCGCGTGATGCTGGCCTCGTTTGTCCCGCTCGCAGTGATCCTCGGCCCGATGGTGATGTCCTTTTCCTGGCTCCCCGCCCGCGTTGATCCGGCGTCATGGAACGCCGCGCCCGGCGCGACCGTTTTTGTCACCGCCACCGTGGACGGCGACTACACCGGGCCGGTCACGCTGACGGCCGATCCAGCGCTCTCGCTCGGGGCCGACTCCGAGCCGGTGCAGTCGAACCCGCCGATCCGCGCGACGCTCGAAACGCTCCGCGCAAAATGGCAGGCACCCTCCGGGCCTGTGCCGAATCTTTCGTGGGAACTCCGCGCCGCCGCCAGCAAAGCCCGCCAAGAACTGCTCGCCGATCTCACCGCCTATTTGAAAGAAAAAATCCCCGCGCGTGAAGTGGCATGGACGCTGAGCACGCCTGCGCAACCCGGTCGCTACCGCGTTTCCATCGCCACGGATAAGAGCCCGGCGCTCGTGACCCATGTCGTCCTCGGCGACCGCTCGCCACCGGAGCCGCACGAAGACCTCGGCGACACCAAAGGCCCGGTGCAAGTCGCGCGACCAGCCGATGCGAAGTCGCCGCTGCAACTCGTCCGCCTAGTCTATAAGGAGCAACTGACCCAGTCCGGCAAAACATTCTGGCAGCCCTTTGAGCGCCTCGGCTGGCACTGGAGCGCCGGCTGGCTGCTGACTTATATCGCCGTCTATCTCCCCCTGATGTTCCTTTTCCGGCGACTCCTGCGCATTCCATAAAACTCGTCCCTCGGTTCGCGCACCCACCCTGAACGGCACTCAACCTGAACTCCCCGCTTCCGTAGCCTGTCTCCCCTGTGACGGTTCATGTAAATGGGCTAATGACCGCTCCAATACTGGCTCACTCAAACTAACCACCTCCACCATCAATGCACCTCCGCGTCCTAACCACCGTATTCGCCTTTCGTCGTGATGATGAGTCCCTCGCGATACGGATGCAGTGCGGCGGCGATGATTTCCTCGTTGTTACCGGGGCCGTAGGCTTCCGCGGTGTCGAAAAAATTCACGCCGAGTTCGACCGCGCGCCGCAGCAGGTTTTCACCCACGGCCCAGTCGGCGAACGGGCCGAAGTTCCCCGGCTGTCCGCAGAGTCGCATCGCTCCATAGCCGATGCGCTGCACGGGCAGATCACCGCCGAGGAGAAATGTGGCCGGGGTCATTGAGCGGTTCGAGTTCGCGATCCTTGAGGCAGCCAGATTTGGTCTCTCCGTTACTTCGAGTCATGAGTTCAGGGTTTGTTATCCCGACTCAGTGTCACGGTTTCATGGATTCGGGGTTTCAAAGTCACACTTTTCTCGCAAGTGAAGCCGTCCGTGTAGCGGACACGGACCTTGTATTCCCCTGGTTCCCGGACTGCCAGATTCACGGTATCCGGGCTCTGGCAGCCAGTCACAACGTTCGACCCGATGTTTCGCACGGCTAGCGTGTTTCCGTCTGTGTTGAGCAGAGAAACCCGCGCCCCAGTGACCCCGCGCGGGCCTGACACACGAACGCTGACGATACCGGTTTGTTCCAAGACTTTCTCCTGGCCCGTCGAACTTTCCTTGGGCACTCGCAAACTGAGCGTGTCATTGACGAGGAGTGACAGTTTGCCATCGGCTCCGCCAAGGAGAATGTCGTTGGCCCCGTCGCCGTTGGCATCGCCGAGTGCCACTCCGAGGGCTCCCTGCTGATGGGCGGGGCCGGGGATGGCGGTGGCCTTGTAACGCAGGCTGGCGATGTATGAACCGTAGCCGCGATTGACATAGTAACCGTTGGGAGTGCCTGCCGTGCGGCTGATCGCATAGATGTCCACGCGGCCATCGGCATTGAGATCCTCCGCGGCGATGCCGAGACAGTCTGCGGTAGCCACGACGATTTCATTACCAAACTGCCCGCTGTCAAAGGGCTTTCCAGCCACATTAGACAGGATATTCACACCGCCATTATGGGCGAAGATGAAATCAGGACGGTCCGGCATCCAGGTAGGACTGAAACAGCCGGCCCCGGTCTGCGCCGACTCCTCTCCGAGCACGCCAAAGTCATAGCTAAGCATTCCGACCAGCGGACTGAATTTGCCGTTGGCATCAGGCATAAGAAGGCGTCCAGGCTTTGCTCCGTAGAAAATGCCGGTGTTGCCCGTGCCGCTCCAGTCTCCAGGGATAAAAAAGCCGGTCAGTCCTCCGCTGCATTCCGGAGCATCGAAACCGAGGGTTTTAGTGGCATCCGTATAAGCCCCGGAATTCGACGCCGGGTGCAGGTAGGCATGAAGTCCTCCTTGGAGTTTTGAAACAACGACATCCACGTAGCCATCGTTATTGAGATCTGTGAACGCAGCCATTTTGACATCCTTATTCGCATCAGCAGGAAGGTCCGCGCTGGCTTTGAAAGTTCCCTTTTCCTCCTGCAAGTAAAGTTGGCCATCAATCAGCAAATCGGGTTTTCCATCGAGGTTTGCATCCGCCACCGAGATGCTGGAGCCCTTGATCCCGGCCAAGCCCGACGCCTTGGTGGCATCAGTGAAGGTGAGGTTGTCCTGTTGCAGATAGAGTCTGCCGCCAGCCTCACTGGTGGCATAGATGTCGGGCCGTCCGTCGCCATTGAGATCAATCATCGCCACTCCCCGAACCGGCTTATCAAAGGTGCCGATGAGGATGTCGTCTTTGAATTGATCAAAAGGACGCGCCGGAAAGAATGAGCCGTTTTTAGCACAGTCCCGCATCATTTCTGCCAGACGGGACGGGGCGCCGTTGAAGGTTCCATACATCTCCTTATCCAGATCGACCGTCCAGTTCCACCGGGCAGGAGTAGTCGCGTCCCCGGTCGTGCCGAGTGTGCCTTGCTGCCAGCGTCCCTCACCACCCAGGTAGAATAAAATGCCATCGGCTCCTTTGCGGCCTTTGCTTCCAGCAAAGGCGACAAGCTCCACCCCGGGAGATGCCAATACGCTTAACGCACTTTGGGCGGTTTCTCCGGTGGCCGTCAGCACGACTTGCTTGGCTGGAAAAATCCCTTTGGCCGTTCCCATGACTTCGAGCGTGACGGTGGACTTTACGCTATCCACCGAGATGGTTTTGAGCAGCACGACTTTTTCGTAGCGGTCAAAAAGATCGGGTGGCTGCAAACTGGGATTCACCAATGCAAACGCATTGGAAAATCCCAAGACTAGAGTTGTAAGCGGAATTCTTAGGTTGCGGCGTGGGTGCGTGGTCATTACGGAATGACAGTGAATAACGCTTTGGGCTTGTCGGCATTGCCGGTGCCAAACGCCGGCCCATTCCCATTGAGATCAGGCAGGGTTTTCACCTGGATGCCGCCTGCTTTGAAGTCATCGAGCAGTATCCCTTTCCAAGTCACGTCACCTTTGATGATCATGTCGGTAAGGCGGGGCAGTTCCTTCAGTTTGGCGATGGCCGGGTCGCCGTGCAGAGGGTGGTCGCGGGAAATGATTTCGATTTGGCCCCAGTCGTCATCGCGCTTGCTACAGTTGATGACCAGGCGGGCCTTGGCCGGGTTGCTGGTGGTCACGGTGATGCTGCCGCCCTCGTTGACGAGCATACCATAGTCGTTTGGGCCAGCGTTGCGGCCACCGCCTTTGGTCCCAAGGACTGACCCTTTCGATTTCCAACCGATCCCCAGCCGGGCGTCACTGGTCAGCGGGCGCTCAGGCAACCCTCCGAGCAACTTGCCTTTTACGGTCAGGTCCGTACTCCAATCACAATTGGTGCGACGGGAAAGATAGGCATCGCTCAGGATGGCGATTGCGGCGTCTTTCCCGATCACCGTGGGAGTGCGGTTGCCCAGACCGATCTCGGACTGAGGCGCGATGACCATCATGCCTGATTCGACCTGCCAGTTGTCTTCGGATCGAAACAGTCCGACGAATTCCACCGACGAGCCGGGGGCCTTGCGCACAAAGAAATGGTCCACCAGGGAAAGGCTGCGGCGCTGCTGGCGATCGATGAGATTGTCATTGCGCAGGAAGGTATGGCCGGTGCCCAGAACACTATCCAAATACGAGACGCTGCCGCCGGACTTGATCCACACGTTCCCGCTGACCGCAAAGTGACCCACAACGTGGGCGCCACGCTCGATGGTGAGGTGGCGGAACCGCGCCGGCTGATATTTCCTGCCGTCGGTCAGAGAAACATCGTACCCACCCTTCGGAGATGCGGGCAGGATCAGGTCGGTATTCTCATCAAAGGGCTTCACTGCGGGTTTGCCGTCCTCCAGCCAATGGCTGACATCCCATCCATCCTTGGCCGAGACGCCCGGTTTGGCCCAGACCATGCCTCGCGCCTTGGGCCAGTTCTGTTTGGCATAAGCGGCTTTGCGCGCGTCATCACTCCACACCTTCGTGTCGGCAAAGAGAGGATCGCGGGCGGTGGCATTGGCGTAGGTGGTGGCGGCCGCCGCCTCAGTGTACCACGTGGCGGGCTCGTCCTTGCGGACCTGTTCAATCGTGGGTTCGGTCTTGATTGCCGCAGCACCAAGAGCTCCTGGAAGCAGGGTGGTGGCGAGCAAACTGAGGAGAATTTTGTTCATTGCGATGATCGTTGGTATTTTTACGGATACTGGATGGTTTGGGGTGTATTTTGAAAAGGGAACGGAAATTTCGCGCTACTAAGACAGCCTCATGTCATCTGGCAGTCAGTCAAAAATAGATCCAGTCGATTCTCTCCTGAAGACTGTAACAGGTCACCGTCCCGCGCGGTTTCACGGGGTAAAGGTGGCCTGAGTCCAGGGGCGTGAGCGCCCGAACCCACGGATTTTCTCCAGCCCTGGCGGCACGGCCAACGTCAACCCAAGGAGGAGCGTGATCTGGGAATTCATTGGGACAATGACAGGATCGGAAAAAGACGGGGGCAATGCGGAACGGGAACACCGCCAGAGCATCAGAGCACGGGCCTGGAGGACTTGCCTACAGAAAAGCGACTTCTCCTACTAAAGTGGTAGATCGTCCGCCTTTCACAGCGGGTATGGCAGCGTTACTAAGGCCACCGATATTTCTCCTTTCTGTATGAACGACATTCGCAACGACCTACTCGCCTCGCTGGCTTGCCATGCCGTAATCTTGGGCGGTCTCGTCTGGGTCGGTGCGGCTACTTCACAACTGACGGCGACGGACATCCTCAAGGCCAATGCCCAGGATGGCGGCGGAAGTGCTGGGGCCCAAGATGCGGGAACTCATCACGACCGATGGGGCGGCGATGGCGGGGGATGATTCTGCGCAAGCCCCACGGCACGCAGCGGAGTTGGCGAAAAACGACGAACGGGCGTTTCACGCGGCGCTCGACAAGGAAGCGCGGCGCGTGCTCGGCGAAGTCGCAGCACCGCTCCTCGGAGCTTCCGCAGCGGCAGCGATTGAGAAGAAGCTCGCTGAGAAAGGCGTCTCGCCGGACGCCGCAACGATGGCGAAACTGAGTCAGAACGTGGGTGAAGGGGTGGCCGCAAATGCCGTGGGGCGGGGCTTCAACACCCATGAAGTCTGGAAGCCATCGAAAGAACTCATCTTACCTGGCACTTCCAACGAGAAGCCCGGCGCG
>Ga0105044_10006249_pt1 | contig 16373 bp, 17 predicted proteins | sample MAT01_FD_78092 | JGI IMG/M metagenome (GOLD analysis project Ga0105044, IMG submission 78092) | Freshwater microbial communities from Lake Fryxell liftoff mats and glacier meltwater in Antarctica - MAT-01 | ecosystem: Environmental > Aquatic > Freshwater > Ice > Liftoff microbial mat | place... | reverse complement strand
TGACGGGTCCCGCGTGGTTTCGCTCAACGCGAGCCGCCCTGCAGGAGTCTGGGGCGGTCCCTCTCTTCGCGGCGCCCGCCGATCTCGCCGGGACGACCCGCCGCCCTTCCACCCGGCCGCAAGGCCAGACATCGCCAGATTTTCCCGCCCGCGCGACGCCCCGTCACGCGGCGATGCTTTTGATTGCACGCCATGACCGACACGCCCGAGACCGAAGCGACGCCCGACGCCGATGCGCCCGAAGTCGGCAACGAAATGGCCGCCGCCGACCTGCCCATGGTCGATCAGGAGTCCGGCGACGACGAGGACGATGGCGAGCCGATCGTTCCCAATGGCCGGATCACCCTGCAGGAGCTGAACGAGAAGACTCCGGAAGACCTGGTCGCCTTCGCCGAAAGTCTCGAGATCGAGAACGCCGGCAATCTGCGCAAACAGGACCTGCTCTTCGCCATCCTGAAGGCCCTGGCCGACGAGGAGGTGGAGATCATCGCTGACGGCGTGCTGGAAATCCTGCCCGACGGCTTCGGTTTCCTGCGCAGCCCGGACGCCAATTATCTTCCGGGGCCGGACGATGTTTACGTCTCGCCGTCGCAGATTCGCCGCTTCGGCCTGCGCTCGGGCGACACCATCCACGGCGCCGTGCGCGGCCCACGCGAGGGCGAGCGCTATTTCGCCCTGCTCAAGGTCGATTCGATCAATTTCGAGGATCCGGAGACGGTCAAGACCAAGGTCCTGTTCGACAACCTGACGCCGCTCTATCCGGAAGAGCGGCTTCATATGGAAATCCAGGACCCGACGCTGAAGGACCGCTCGGGCCGGGTCATCGACATCGTGGCTCCGCTCGGCAAGGGCCAGCGCTGCCTGATCGTGGCCCCGCCGCGGGTCGGCAAGACGGTAATGTTGCAGAATATCGCGAAGTCGATCGAGCGAAACCATCCCGAGGTCTTCCTGATCGTCCTGTTGATCGACGAACGGCCTGAAGAAGTCACCGACATGCAGCGGACCGTGAAGGGGGAGGTCATCGCCTCGACCTTCGACGAGCCGGCGACACGCCACGTCGCGGTCGCGGAAATGGTCATCGAAAAAGCCAAACGACTGGTCGAGCACAAGCGCGATGTGGTCATCCTTCTCGACTCGATTACCCGTCTCGGCCGCGCCTACAACGCCACCGTACCGTCGTCTGGCAAGGTCCTGACCGGCGGTGTCGACGCCAATGCCCTGCAGCGGCCGAAACGCTTCTTCGGTGCCGCGCGCAATGTGGAGCAGGGCGGGTCGCTGACCATCATCGCCACCGCCCTGATCGACACAGGGTCTCGCATGGACGAGGTCATCTTCGAGGAGTTCAAGGGCACCGGCAACTCCGAGATCGTGCTGGACCGCAAGGTCGCCGACAAGCGCATCTTCCCGGCCATCGACGTTCTCAAGTCTGGCACCCGCAAGGAAGAACTGACCACGCCCAAGGACCAGTTGGCCAAGACCTATGTCCTGCGCCGCATCCTCAATCCGATGGGGCCGCAGGACGCGATCGAATTCCTGATCGACAAGCTGCGTCAGTCCAAGAACAATGCAGACTTCTTCCAGTCGATGAACACCTGAGCAGCGGCGACGCTGTTTCACGTGAAACATGGAGCTGCACGATGAAGGTCAATATCGAGATCGAATGCGAACCAGCCGAGGCGCGAGCCTTCCTCGGCCTGCCCAATGTCGAGCCGCTGAACGATCATCTGGTCGGCGAAATGAAGCGCCGCTTGGACGAGAACATCACTGCCATGCAGCCCGACGAGCTGATGAAATCCTGGACCAGCTTCGGCGTCCAGGCCCAGGATCAGTTTCGGCGGTTGATGGAAACAGCCGTGAGCGGGTCGACCAAGCCGTGACGCCACGTCTCCTCCCCGTGAAATGGGGAGGGGGGCCGCGAAGCGGTGGAGGGGTGCTTTCGGCATTCGCCACCGGCAGACCTCTCCGTCACGCCGCGAGCGCGGCGCGCCACCTCCCTATGGATTGGGGGGGAGACTCCCGATGACCGACGACACCATCTTCGCCCTCGCCACGCCGCCGGGCAGGGGGGCCATCGCCATCATCCGCCTGTCCGGCCCCGCGACCGACGCGGCCCTGACCGCCCTTGGCGCGGGCGGCCTCAAGCCGCGCCTCGCCGCCCTGCGGACCCTGACCCACGAAGCCCAGCCGGTCGATCAGGCCCTCGTCCTGCGCTTCCCGGCACCTAACAGCTACACCGGCGAGAATTGCGCCGAGCTGCATCTCCACGGCGGTCGGGCGGTCGTCGAGGCCGCCAGCCGGGCGCTGATCGCCCTCGGACTACGTCCGGCCGAGCCGGGCGAGTTCACCCGGCGGGCCTTCGAGAACGGCAGGATGGATCTGACCCAGGCCGAGGCGGTGGCCGACCTGATCGACGCCGAGACGGCTGCCCAAGCGGCACAGGCCCTTGGCCAACTGGACGGCGCGCTGGGCCGGACTTATGCCGGGTTCCGTCGTGATCTCCTGACCGCCATGGCCCTGGTCGAGGCGGAGATCGACTTCCCCGATGAGGACGTCCCCGATAATCTCGCTCTTGCAGCCGGACCAGTTCTGGACGGCCTGATCGATGACCTGCGCGCTGCGCTCGCCGACGCCCAACGGGGCGAGCGAGTCCGCTCCGGCTATCGTATCGTCCTGATCGGCGAGACCAATGCCGGCAAATCGTCGTTGTTCAATGCCCTGATCGCGCGAGACGCCGCCATCGTCACCGCAATTGCCGGCACCACCCGGGATATTCTCGACGCCGATCTGGTCGTTGGCGGCTATGCCGTGACCCTGTCCGATACGGCGGGACTGCGTGACAGCGATGACCTGGTTGAGATCGAGGGCGTCCGGCGGGCGCGCCAGCGAGCGGAAGACGCCGAACTGCGAATATGGGTCCGGGCGCCGGGCGAGCCGGAGGGCCTTGTAGAGCCCTTGGTCAGGACCAGCGACCTCGTCGTTTGGACCAAGGCTGATCTCGGCTTGGCCGGTGCCGTCGACGGGCCTGCTACGCTGGCTGTGAGCGCGTTCACCGGAACCGGTCTGGACGCCGTCCGGGACTGGATCTCTGCCCGTCTTGCGGCCGACCTGTCCGGCTCCGATTTTCCGTCCGTAACGCGGGAGCGGCATCGGCGGCGGTTGGCCGAAGCGTTTGCGGCGGTCGAAGCGGCCCGTGCGGCGCTCGACACGGCGCCCGAGATGGCTGCTGCCGATCTGGCTCGCGCGGCCGATGCGCTCGGCAGGGTAACCGGCGCGATCGGGGTTGAGGACGTTTTGGGCGAGGTCTTCTCGACCTTCTGCATCGGCAAATAGGCCGTTTCACGTGAAACAACCGGACCGGGCTGGTAGCGGCGACGGCTCATTTCCCCTATGTCCCGGCCCATGGAATCGTTTGATGTCATCGTCATCGGCGGCGGACATGCCGGCTGTGAGGCTGCGGCCGCGTCTGCACGCGCCGGTGCTACCACCGTCCTGCTCACCCAGTCGCTGGAGACCATCGGCGAGATGTCCTGCAATCCGGCCATCGGCGGTCTAGGCAAGGGCCATCTGGTCCGCGAAATCGATGCCATGGATGGCCTGATGGGGCGGATGGCCGACCGGTCCGGCATCCAGTTCCGGATGCTGAATCGATCCCGTGGCGCGGCCGTGCGCGGTCCCCGAAGCCAGATCGACCGCCGGCTCTACCGTGAGGCGATGCAGGCAGAGATCGCCCGAACGCCAAACCTGATCCTGATGGAGGCGACGGCGGAGCGACTGGTCCTGTCCGGCGACCGGGTCGTCGGCGTAGTGACCGGTGACGGTCGCGTCATCCAGGCCGCCGCCGTGGTCCTGACCACCGGCACCTTCCTGAACGGGGTCATCCACAAGGGCGACCAGCGCATCCCGGCCGGCCGACATGGGGAAGCACCCTCGACCGGCATGGCCGCCGACCTCTATGGAGCCGGACTGCGGATGGGACGGCTCAAGACCGGCACCCCGGCGCGACTGGACGGGCGCACCATCGCCTGGGACCGGCTCGAGATGCAGGCCGCCGACGCCCAACCCGTCCCTTTCAGCTTTCTGACTGACCGGATCGACGTCCCTCAGATCGCCTGCGGCATAACCCACACCAATGAGACAACGCATCGGATCATCGCTGAAAACCTCGGCGAGAGCGCCGTCTACGGCGGCCATCTGTCGGGCCGGGGGCCGCGCTATTGTCCGTCGATCGAGGACAAGGTGGTGCGTTTCGCCGACAAGGCGTCGCACCAGATCTTCCTCGAACCCGAAGGCCTGGACGATCCCACCGTCTACCCGAACGGTATTTCAACCTCGGTTTCCGACGGCACCCAGATGGCCTTCCTGCGCACTATCTGCGGGCTGGAATCGGTCGAGGTTTTCCGCTTCGGCTATGCCATCGAGTATGACTACGTCGACCCGCGCGAGCTGACATCGGCGCTGGAGGTCAAGAAGCGGCCCGGCCTCTATCTGGCCGGCCAGATCAACGGCACCACTGGCTATGAGGAGGCGGGCGCTCAAGGATTGATCGCCGGGCTGAACGCTGCGCGGGCAGCGGGCGGGGCGGCTTCGATCGTGCTGGGACGAGACCAGGCCTATATCGGGGTGATGATCGACGACCTGGTCACGCGCGGTGTGACCGAGCCCTACCGGATGTTCACCAGCCGGGCCGAGTATCGGTTGACGCTCCGGGCCGACAACGCAGATCAACGGTTGACCCCGCTGGCGATCGCGGCCGGTATCGTCTCGGCTGAACGGCGCGCGGCGTTCGAAACCAAGGCGATCGCGATGGGCGCCGCGACGGCCCTCGTCCGTGACAATCGCTATACGCCGGGCGAAGCTGCCAGGCTCGGAATCCACGTCAATGCCGACGGTCAGCGGCGATCGATCCGCGATCTGCTGTCCTTCCCCGGCGTTGATCTGACGTTCTTCGAGAGCGCGCATCCGGAAATCGTCGGCTGGACGTCCCAGGTACGGGACCACGTCGAGATCGACGCCGGCTATGCGGGTTATCTGGATCGGCAGGCCACCGACGCGGCGGCCCTGCGCCGCGAGGAGGAACTCGCGATCCCAACCGGCCTCGACTACGCCGCCATCGGCGGTTTGTCGCATGAGGTCCGTGAGAAACTGGCTCTGATCCAGCCCCGAACCCTCGGTCAGGCCGGTCGGATCGAGGGTATGACGCCAGGCGCGCTGACCGCCCTCCTGTCGTACGTGAAGAAGCCGCGGGTCGCGGCGTGATTGCCTATGACGCGTCTGCATTCCGGACGGAGAGCGGTGCGACGGTGGCGCAGATGGCCGACCTGGATGCCTTCACCGCGCGGCTGATCGAGGCCAATGCGGTGATGAATCTGGTGGGGCCCGACAGTCTGCCGGATGTCTGGAACCGACACGTGCGCGATTCCGCCCAGCTGCTGGAACTCGCCCCGTCCGCCCTGACCTGGGCCGACCTGGGGGCCGGCGCCGGCTTTCCCGGCGTGGTGCTGGCCATTCTCCTGAAGACCCAACCCGCCAGCCACGTCTGGCTGGTCGACAGCCTCGGCAAACGGTGCCGCTTTCTTCAGGAAGTCGTTGACGCACTGTCGTTGCGGGCCACGGTGGTCAACGGTCGGGCCGAGGAACAGCGAATCACCGTCGACGTCGTCACGGCCCGAGCCCTGGCCCCGATGGAGCGACTTCTGGGCTATGCACAGCCTTATCTCCAGCGTGGCGCTCAGGGGCTGTTTCTCAAGGGGGAAAAGGCCGAGGCTGAGTTGGACGTGGCCCGCAAGGTCTGGCAGTTCGACAGTGCCCTCTCGATCTCGCGCAGCGACCCGCGCGGTCGTATCATTTCCGTCCGGAGTCTCCGTCGTGTCCAGAACCGGTAAGACGCGCGTCCTAGCCGTATCCAACCAGAAGGGCGGTGTCGGCAAGACCACGACGGCGATCAACCTCGGCACGGCGCTCGCGGCGCTCGGCGAGAAGGTGTTGATCGTCGACATGGATCCGCAGGGCAATGCGTCCACCGGTCTGGGTGTTCCACGTGAAACACGGCGGGTGACCATATATGATGTGATCGTCGATGGCCGCGCCGTGGACGAGGCGGCTGTCGCGACCACCGTCCCCGGACTGGATATCATCCCGGCCGACGCCGACATGTCGGGGGTCGAGATCGAACTCAGCCAGGCCGACCGTCGCTCGTTCCGGCTCAGGGACGCCCTGACCGCCCACGGCGGCGAGGGTCAGACCCGGTATGACTATGTGCTGATCGACTGCCCCCCGTCGCTGAACCTGCTGACGTTGAACGCCATGGCCGCGGCGGACGCCGTGCTGGTGCCGCTGCAATGCGAGTTCTTCGCCCTCGAAGGCCTGACCCAGTTGATGAAGACCATAGAGATGGTCCGGCAGAGCCTGAATCCGACCCTGGAGATCCAGGGGCTGGTGCTGACCATGTACGACCGACGCAGCACCCTGTCGGGGCAGGTCGCCGCCGACGTGCGCGCCCATTTCGGCGACAAGGTGTATGACGCTGTGATCCCGCGCAATGTGCGCGTGGCGGAAGCCCCGTCCTTCGGCAAGCCGGCGCTGATCTATGACCTGAAATGCTCCGGCAGCCAGGCCTATCTGCGCCTCGCGCGCGAAGTGGTGGCGCGCGAAAAGACCCGTCGGCTCCAGGCGGCATGAGCCAATCACTAGCATAATGGAAACAAGCACTTGAGTGAACGACAGCGCGGTCTTGGCCGGGGACTTTCCGCCCTTCTGGGAGAACAGGTGGCCGAGAGCGCGCCGGTCGACGGCGGCCCGGCGCCCGCTGGCGTCCGCATGGCTCCGATCGAGAGCCTGAAGGCCAATCCGGACCAGCCGCGCAAGACCTTCAACAAGGACGACCTCGACGAACTGGCGGCCTCGATCCGCGACAAGGGGGTGCTGCAGCCCATTCTGGTGCGCACGCAGCCCGGCGAGGACGGGGTGTGGCAGATTATTGCCGGCGAGCGCCGCTGGCGCGCGGCCCAGCAGGCGCGCCTGACCCAGGTGCCGGTGATCGTCCACGAGATGGATGACGTCGCCGTCCTCGAGGTCGCCATCATCGAGAACGTCCAGCGGTCCGATCTCAATCCGCTGGAAGAGGCCGAGGCCTATGCCCAGCTGATGGAGCGGTTCGGTCGGACCCAGGACGCGGTGGCAGGCGTGGTCGGCAAGAGCCGCAGCCACGTGGCCAATACCCTGCGCCTGCTACAGCTGCCCGAACGGGTGCTGTTCTACGTCCGCGAGGGCAAGCTGTCCGCAGGCCATGCCCGGGCCCTGATCACGGCGCCCGATCCCGGCGATCTGGCGGATCAGGTCTATATGGACGGCCTCAACGTGCGTCAGACCGAGGCTCTGGTGCGGCGGATCGCAGACGGCGTCAAACCCCGCAAACCCCGCCCAACAGCGGCTGACAGCGGCGGTTCGGCGGACGGGGCGGCGCTGGAGCAGGACCTGGCCGACGCCCTGGGGCTGAAGGTCCAGCTGTCGGATCGCGGCGGCAAGGGCGAACTGACCATCCGCTACGGCACGCTGGAACAGTTGGACGATCTTTGCCGCCGCCTGATGCGGGGCTGACGCCGTATCCGTGCTACACTGATGCGATGATCGACAAACCCTCGAATCCGACCGCCGACGCGATGAAGAAGGCGCTCGCCGCCAAGCGCGGGGCCGCTCCGGCCCATGCGGGCCTCGGCGGGGGCCGCGCCGAGGAACGTGCGGTGGCCGCCAAGAGCGCCGCCTTGGCCAAGCCGGCCTTCCGCAAGGCATCCAAGCGGGGTTAGAGCCCCAATCTCCGCGCCCGTGCCGAAATCTCCAGCAGCAGCCGCTCGGCGATCAGCTGGTCGGGCGAACCCGTGGTCTTGGTGGCGATGTCGGCGGCATTGACGCTGTCCAACACGCGATCGAGGTCCTCCAGCCGCCAGCTGCGCGCCTGACGCAGCATTTCGGCCTCCTGTTTCCAGAACACGCCGGCGGCCTTGGCCGCCTCCTTGGCGCCGGCGCCATTGGCCTGAAGCACGGAGATCCGGCGCAGCTTGCCGAGATGGATCGAGGCCTGCCGCACCGCCATGACGGGCGATTCTCCCTCGGCCAAGGCCCGCCGCAGACCGGACTGGGCCGGGGCCGGGCGACCGCCGAAGGCTTGCAAGGCCGCATCCTGCAGCGATGCGTCCGGCTCGACTCCGAGATGGGATTCCAGCTCGTCGACATCGAGCGTGCGGCCCGACCCGGGACCGATATAGAGGGCCAGCCGTTCGATCTCCTGCCGCATCAGTCCGCGCTCGCGGGGCAGGCGGCTCACGAACCGGTCAAGGGCGTCGCCCGTCAGGCCGACCTTGTCCGCCGCCAGCGCCTCGCGCGTCATCCGGGCGACATCACCGGTTTCGTCCTCATAACAGGCGATGCCGGCGGCGGCGGTCGAGGCTTCGGCAGCCTTGCGCAGCGCGGAATCCCGGCCCAAAGCGCCGGCCTCGATGACCAGCATGGCGTCGGGGTTGTAGCCTCCGTCGGCGTGTGTCTTGAGCGCGGCGGCCAGCATCTTGTCGATCGAGGCCTTGTCCGATCCCAGCCGTATGCGCACGAGCCGGCGGCCTCCTATCATGGACAGGGCGGTCAGGGCCTCTTCCAGCCGCCCTTCGTCGCCGTCGATGTCGGAATCGGTCAGGAAGGTGACGTTGAAGGGATCGTTCAGGTCGGGCGTGACGGCGCGGCACAGGACATCGGCCCGTTCCGCCACGCCCGAGCGGTCCTTGCCGTGGATGACGGCGGCGCGCACGCCCCGGTCCGGCGATTTCAGAAAGCGCTCGACCTCTGGGCGCTTGGCCAGGATCACCGGTCGGACAGGCCCCGCATCACGTCCAGCCGGATCAGCCGGGCCAGTTCGGCGGCGGCGCGCTCCTCGCTGTCCTGCTGGGCGGCGATGGCGGCATAGGGCTGATCGGCGGCGGAATAGGTGGTGGTGACGGTCTCGACGCCCGACAGCGGAGGGCCGCCGTTGACTGGAGTCAGGGTCCAGGCGCCGCGCACGGTCAGTTCATAGCGGGCGGCGGTGTCGTCGATGCGGCGGCCCAGCGGGCGGCGCGACTGTTCCATCGTCGCCTGCAGCCGCCACAGGGGGGCCTGACCGCCGCTGTGGCCCAGCGCGTCTTCCAGCTGCTCACGCACGCGATAGCCGAGCCGATCATCCTGGGTCGTGACGGCGATGCGCGACAGGGACGAGCCGACGCCGGCGGCGCCGTAGAGTGGGGTGAAGCCGCACCCGGCCAAGGTCAGGGCCACGAAACCCATGGCGACGGCGACGGCGCGCATCAGCCGACCACCAGATTGACGATGCGATCCTTGACCACCACGATTTTCCTCACCGTCTGACCTTCCAGCCTTGCCCGCACGTCCGCGTCGGCCATGACGACCGCCTCGACCTCGGCTGGCTCCAGACCCCGGGCAACGCGGATTTCGCCGCGCCGCTTGCCGTTGACCTGAATGGGCAGGGTCACTTCGTCGTCGGCCGCCAGCGCCGGGTCGTGTTCCGGCCAAGGCGCGTCCAACACCATCCCCTCTTCGCCCAGCCGCGTCCAGCATTCCTCGGCCAGATGGGGCGTGAAAGGGGCGATCAGGCGCACCAGGGCGGACAGGGCCTCGCGCCGTGCCCCGCCACCGGCGTTGGGGTGGTCCCGCACCATGGCGACAAAGGCGTAGAGTTTGGCGATGGCGGAGTTGAAGCGGAAACCGGCCACGCCCTCCGACACGGACTTGATGGCCTTGTGGGTCTCCCGGATCAGCGCCGCGTCAGCCGCCGCATCGGCCGGGGCGGCGGGATCGAAGCCATCGACCTCGGCCCAGACCCGCTGGACGAAGCGGCTGGCACCCTCGACGCCGCCCGCAGTCCACTGCACATCGCGCTCGGGCGGGCTGTCGGACAGGACGAACAGCCGACCGGCATCGACGCCATAGGCTTCGACGATCTCCTGCGGAGCGACGACGTTCTTTTTGGACTTGGACATCTTTTCGATACCCCCGACCTCAACCGGTTGGCCCAGTTCGATATCGACCCAGACCCCGCCGCGCTTCTCCACCTCTGACGGAAGCAGCCAGTTGCCGTTGCGCGACTTGTAGGTCTCGTGGACAACCATGCCCTGGGTGAACAGGCCGGCGAACGGCTCGCGCACATTCATCAGCCCGGCGTCGCTCAACGCGCGGCTGATGAACCGGGCATAGAGCAGGTGCAGAACGGCGTGTTCGACTCCGCCGATATATTGGTCGACCGGCAGCCATTTGTCGGCGGCGGCGCGGTTGATCGGCCCGGGCGCGGTCGGGTCGGTGAAGCGGGCGAAATACCAGCTGGAATCGACGAAGGTATCGAGGGTGTCAGTCTCGCGCATCGCCGGTCCGCCGCAGGTCGGACAGGCGACATGCTTCCAGGTCGGGTGGCGGTCCAGCGGGTTGCCGGGGGCGTCGAACGTCACGTCGCGCGGAAGCTCGACCGGCAGCTGATTCGACGGGACCGGCACCGGTCCGCAGGCGGTGCAGTGTATCACGGGAATGGGACATCCCCAGTACCGCTGGCGGCTGACGCCCCAGTCGCGCAGACGATAGATGGTCGCGCCCTGGCCCTGACCGGCGGCCTCGATGCGGGCGATGGCAGCGGCCTTGGCTGGTTCGATCTCCAGACCATCGAGGAAGCCGGAGTGAAATATCCGTCCCGGACCGACGTAAGCTTCGGTTTCCACGCCGAAATTATCAGCGACGCCGTCAGGTCTCACCACCGGGATAACGGGAAGGTCGTGTTTGCGGGCGAAGTCGAGGTCGCGCTGGTCGTGGGCGGGGCATCCGAAGATCGCCCCGGTGCCATATTCCGACAGGATGAAGTTGGCGATCCAGACGGAGACCTCGCGGCCATCGAACGGATGGAAGACTTTCAGCCCGGTGTCGAAGCCGATCTTTTCAGCCTGTTCAATCTCGGCCTGGGTCGAGCCGCCCTTGCGGCATTCGGCCACGAAGGCCGCCGCCGCCGGATCGGTCCCCGCGAGGGCGAGAGCGATGGGATGATCGGGCGCGATGCCCATGAAGCTGGCACCGAACAGGGTGTCGGGGCGGGTGGTATAGATGTCCAGACCGTCCGGCGCGGCGGAGGGCCCGCCTCCAGCCCACGCCCATGTCATCTGCAGGCCCTTTGACCGGCCGATCCAGTTCTCCTGCATCAGCCGGACCTTGTCGGGCCAGCGGCCTTCCAGTTCCTTCAGCCCTTCGATCAGATCGTCGGCATAGTCGGTGATACGCAGGAACCACTGGTTCAACTTGCGCTTTTCGACCAACGCGCCGGAGCGCCAGCCGCGGCCGTCGACGACCTGCTCATTGGCCAGCACGGTGTTGTCGACCGGATCCCAGTTGACGACCGCGTCCTTGCGATAGACCAGACCGCGCCGAAACAGTTCGAGGAACCAGGCCTGCTGTTGCCCGTAATAGGCGGGGTCGCAGGTGGCGAACTCGCGGGACCAGTCCAGCGACAGGCCGAGAAGTTTCAACTGCTCGCGCATGGCGGCGATATTGGACCAGGTCCAGTCGGCCGGATGGACGCCGCGCTCGATGGCGGCGTTCTCCGCCGGCAGGCCGAAGGCGTCCCAGCCCATCGGGTGCAGGACGTCGAAGCCCTGGGCCCGCTTCGAGCGGGCCACCACATCGCCCATCACATAGTTTCGGGCGTGGCCCATGTGGATGGCCCCTGACGGATAGGGGAACATCTCCAGCACATAATATTTCGGCCGGCCGGTCCCGTCGGTCGGCGTTCGAAAGGCATCGGCCGCAGCCCAACGGGCCTGCTGGCGGGGTTCGGCGGTCTTGGGCTCGTAGCGGGCCACGGCGGTCCTTCAGGCGGCTCCCCAGGAGTCAGGCCTGAAGGAGGATGTCAGTGGGAAGCGATCAGCCGGCGTTCTGCAGGTTGAGCTGGCGCGCCTTGGTCAGGATGGCGTTTTCCAGATCGGTCTCGGTCTGGGCGGCGACCGGCGCATTGACCCAGCAACCCGAGGCGTCGACGTTCTCCGGGCTCGCGCGGCAGGCCGGATCGCGCAGCACTTCCTTGGTCACGGTGACATTCAGGGCGTCGGCGCGCAGGCGGGTGTCGAGGATGAAGACCGTGGCCTTGAAGCGTTCGTTCGGCGTCTGCGGATCGCTGTACCAGCCGTAGTTGACGACCCCGCCCCAAGGGTCGGCGCTGGACAGCGGCATGAAGCTGAGGGTGTCCAGGGTGGCGCGCCACAGAAAGGCGTTGACGCCAATGCCTGTCCGGGCCTGCTCCGACGGTCGCGAGCCCCCGCCCAGACCGGGCAGACCACCGCAACCGCCCAGCATCAGGCCCGAGGCGATAAGGGCGACCGCTGCGCCGCGAACCAGCACCATCGAGACTTCTCCATTCGATCGTGACGTGCGACGGACCGGTCCGCGCACGGAACGGCTCTCCCAAACAAGGTTACGAGCCGAAGCGAGGCTCTATAACACGGCGAAAAGGGGCGATGACAAGGCGAAGTCGTTCAGCGGCCTGAGCTTTGTGTGCGGGAACGGGCACTGGCCGGAACCCTGCGGCGGATTCGCGTGACGCTCGCGCCACAGGAGTCTTCCAGAGTCGCGTTAACCGGGTCGATACGGCCACGTTGCGTTGACCGGAATGACCAGCGGTGTCTACGTGTTTGAAATGATCCCGGCGGGACCCCCCGTCGGGACGTAAAGGGCAGGCAATGCGCAATTCGGGCGCCGTCACCGCTGGACTGGTCGGGGGGCTCGCGCTCCTGACCGTCGCCGACGCCGCTTCGGCCCAGGCCGCTCGCAGCCGCGCGCCCGCCGTTTCCCTGACCGAAGCCCAGAGCGCCCGGACCGCTGCGGCCCCGTCGGGTCAGTCGCGCCTGCGTTTCACCGAGCGTGGTCGCTGGGGCCTGGACCTCAACCTCAGCCAGCCCGTGGGTCGCGAAACTAACCTGGGCGACGTCGAGGCCGGAGCCTATTATCGCGTCAATCCGCGCCTGCGGGTCGGGGCCTCCGCCGGCCTGGCCGAGCCCGAGAGCGATCCGGCGCGCGCGCCCCAGACCGACCGCCGCGCCGCGCCGCGCTTCCGGCTGGAATCGATCTTCCGCTTCTGATCCCCGTCAGCCGGACGTTTTGCCCGGACCGAATGCCGCCTGGATCGCTGAAACCCCCGCCAGGCCGCATGCGCCCGAGCCGACGAGATCCCGAGCGCGACCGGCATCGATGCCGCCCAGCGCATAGATCGGGCATGCCGCCGTCGCCACCAGGGCTTGAAAAGCCGGCAGTCCCAGCGCGAGGCCCCCCGATGATAGCCCCCCGGCCGGGAACACGGGGGACAGCACGACCGCATCGAGACCGGCGGCACGGGCGAGCGCCTCGCCGGAGTGAACCGCGCCGGTGATTCTCCAGTCCGGACGGGTGCCGGCCAAGCGGGCAGCCTGACCCAGCGCCCGCTCGGGCAGATGGACGCCGTCGGCATCCACCGCCTCGGCCAGTTCGGCGTCGAGCCCGATCAGCAGCAGTCCATCGCGGCGTCGCGTCGCCTCGCGCAGGCGTCGCGCGGTGTCACGGGCGTCGGGAGCGCCGAAATGACGATAGACCACGCCCGAGCCGATGGGCAGGCGCGCCGCCGTCTCCCACGGGCGGGGCGTGCGCGCGCGGTCGGTGAAGAACAGCAGGGGCGGCAGATTGAGGCCCGGCCGGCCATCGCGCCGGCTGACTTTGGCGGCGGCGCGTGCGAGGACGCTGGCGACCTCCCACAGGCTTTCGGCGTCCGACCGGTTCATGACGACCTCTTCCCCCGATCCCGTCGATCCGTCCAGCGCCCTGACCGCGCGGTTCGCGGCCGTGCACCGGCGGATCGACGACGCCGTCCGTGCTGCGGGCCGCCGGTCGGGCGCGGTGATCCTGACCGCCGCGAGCAAGACGCAAGGACCCGGAGCGCTCGAGGCGGCGCTGGCGACGGGCCAGCGGGTGTTCGGCGAGAACCGGGTGCAGGAGGCGCAAGGCCACTGGGCCGCGCGGCGCGACGCCGTCCCGGGCCTGGAGCTGCGCCTGATTGGTCCGCTGCAGACCAACAAGGCCGCCGACGCCGTCGCCCTGTTCGATGTCATCGAAACCGTGGATCGGCCCAGACTGGTCGAGGCTCTGGCCGCCGCGAGCCGCAAGACCGGGCACCCGGTCCGCGTTCTGGTTCAGGTCAACACCGGTGCCGAACCCCAGAAGGCCGGCGTCCTGCCCGGCGATGCCGACACCCTGATAGCCGGGGCGCGGACAGCCGGGCTGATCGTCGAGGGCCTGATGTGCATTCCGCCACCCAACGAGGCAGCCGGAATTCACTTCGCCCTGCTGCGCAAGATCGCCCGCCGTCACGGCCTTGCGGTTCTCTCGATGGGCGTGAGCGACGATATGGAGACCGCCATCCGCTTCGGCGCGACCCATGTGCGGGTCGGATCGGCGCTGTTCGGGGAACGAAAGCCGGTTGAAACCGTCTCTGTTAGCTGAAAACAGCCCCGCTTCGCGCCAGCCCCTTGGCGAGACGGGCAACGCTCGCCATTCTTGCAGACATGCCCGCACCCAAGACTATCCTCATCATCGACGACGACGACGACCTGCGAGAGGCCTTGGCCGAGCAGCTTGCCTTGCACGAGGCCTTTCGGCCTGTGCAGGCGGCGACGGCGGCCGAGGGGGTGCGGATGGGCCGCGAGGTGCGCGCCGATCTGATCCTGCTGGACGTCGACCTGCCCGACATGGACGGCCGCGAGGCCTGCCGCCTGCTGCGCAAGGACGGCGTCTCCACCCCGATCATCATGCTGACGGGCCAGACGTCGGATTCGGACACGGTCCTGGGGCTCGATTCGGGGGCCAACGACTATGTCACCAAGCCGTTCCGCTTCGCCGTCCTCCTGGCCCGCATCCGCGCCCATCTGCGCAGCCACGAACAGTCCGAGGATGCCGTCTTCCGCATCGGACCCTATGAATTCCGCCCCGCCGCCAAGGTTCTGATCGACGACAAGGCCAGGAAGGTGCGGCTCACGGAAAAAGAAACCAGTATTCTCAAATACCTGTACCGCGCCGGGCCCAAGGCTGTCTCGCGCGAGGAGCTGCTGACCGAGGTCTGGGGCTACAACGCCGGGGTCACCACCCACACCCTCGAGACGCACATCTATCGCCTGCGCCAGAAGATCGAGCCCGAGCCTGGGCAGACGCGACTGCTTTTGACCGATGCCGGCGGATACCGGCTTCAGCCCTGATCAGCCCGGGCGCCACTCGCTGAGGGTTTGTCCAGCCGCGGTCCGGAAAGCGACCCGGTCGAGCTGGACGGCCGCGATGCAGACGGGGCGCTGGTCGGGGCTGGAGGCGCGGCACCGGATGGCCCGCCCGCCCGGGAAGGCCGCCAGCCGCCCCTCGACCACAGCGCTATAGCCGCCGACCGGTGCCTCAAGGGGGGTGTCGTCGTCCGCCCGGACGGTGAAGGTGTAGGCGCGGCCGTTGCGCCGGCCCACCCGAGACTCGTCGGCCTTGAACACGGCGGCCAGCCCGACGGTTTGCGGAGACGGCGCGACCTCTCCGCTCTGCAGGGGGTCCGCCTGAACAGAGGAACAGCCTTCCTTGCCGAGCCACGGGCGGGGCACCCAGAACCCATCGACAGCCTCCCAGTCCGCTCCGCCGGCGGCACCGGCTATCAGCGCGGTGTTCAGCCAGTCTCCCGGGGTCAGGGTCAGTTGGATCGTCTTCCGCTCCGGCCCCCACGACCAGCGAGCCAGTCCGTCGCCCGCAGGACCCGGCGGCTCCGGCTGGGGACCGCTGCAGCCAAACGGCATCCGGATGGCGAACGGGCGCCCGACCAGAGGATCAGAGCCTTCCACCTTCTCCCCGGCGGCGTAGCTGGATGCGGCGCGGGACATGGCGGAGAGAAGGTTTTCTCGGGTCATCGCGGTCGGGGCGGTGATGACCGGCGTCGGGGCGGGCTCTGTGGTGACCGGTTCCTGGGGTGCCAGCTCGGGCTTTTCGCGATCGCACTGAACCAGCATCACGCTGGACCCGGCGATCGCCAGAATGGCCAAACGACGGTAAGAAAGCGTCTTTTTTCCAAGCATGGCCTTAACCTAGCATATACGGGCTGCTTGTCGCCCCGCGGTCAAAACCATTGACTGGGCATCCGGGGGCAGGTCTCAAGACGACATGAGTTTCGATCAGATCGCCGCCTTGGTTGTCCTGATCGCCGTTGTGGTGGCGCTGATCCATGGCAAGCTGCGGTCCGACGTGGCGGCCCTGTCAGGCGCGGCGGCCCTGTTGTTGCTGGGCGTGATCCGACCGGTCGAGGTGCAGGGTGCCTTTGC
>Ga0105044_10006246_pt1 | contig 16380 bp, 12 predicted proteins | sample MAT01_FD_78092 | JGI IMG/M metagenome (GOLD analysis project Ga0105044, IMG submission 78092) | Freshwater microbial communities from Lake Fryxell liftoff mats and glacier meltwater in Antarctica - MAT-01 | ecosystem: Environmental > Aquatic > Freshwater > Ice > Liftoff microbial mat | place... | reverse complement strand
TGCCGCGGGCCTGCGCGCCGACCGGGGTACCGGGGGGGGGGAGGAAGACGCTTGGGGGGAGGGTGCCGGGCCAGTCGTCGGCGTACATCACCAGACCGAGGCCGATCTGGCGGACGTTGGATTGGCAGGCGACGCGGCGGGCGGTCTCGTTGACGGTCGAGAGGCTGGGAAGGAGCAGCCCGACGAGGACCGCGATGACGGCGATGGAGACGAGCACGTCAAGGAGGGTGAAGGCCGGTGCGGCGCGGCGCGCCTGGACCGGGAATCCGCGGGATTCCGTGACGGGAGCGCCGCTTCGCGTCATCAGGGTTGTCTCTACCCGGGCACGCACACTGTCGATCACGGCGGTCACCCCTGCCCGATCACCGGGCCACCGACGAAAGCGTACCGACCCAAGCTGATTTCAGCAAGAGAATTACACCGGTTTCCCGAGCGGGTTTGGATCGGGTCGGGTTCGGAGTTCACTTGGATTGAGACGCCGCAGGGTCCGATCAGCCGGGGCGGGAGGGGTGCCATGAGGGGATCCTTACTTTCGCTACACTTCCGCTTCGTTTGGAGCATCCCCCGAGGTACGTTGCCGTATAGAGCCGAGACCGGACGGTCGGGGCTGGCTCTTCCGGAACGTTTTCCCCCGCCGACGGGCCCGAGGCAGGTACGAACCATGGCGGTTCGCCGCGAGCAGGGTGACGGACCCAGGTCCCATGTGGACTTGGAGTTGATGACGCGCGTCGCCGCAAACGATGAGGCGGCGGTGGCCGAGCTGTACGAGCGATTCGGGAGCCTGGTCTTCCGGATGGCGTACCAGTCGATGCCGACGCGGAGCGAGGCGGAGGATGCGGTGCAGGAGATCTTCGTCCGGCTCTGGCGGACTGCGGGACGCTACGACGAGGAGCGGGCGGCGCTGGTGACGTGGGTGATGCTGATCTCGCGGCGGCACTTGGTTGACAAGCTGCGGCGGAACCGGGCGCGGCTGAAGGCCTCGTCGCTCGACCAGCCGCAGGCCCCGACCCCGCCTGCGGTCGAGGTCGAGGCGTCGAGGTTGGAAACGGATGAACGGATGAAGGTGCTCATGCGGCGGATCGAGACGCTTCCCGAACTGCAACGGACGGTCGTGACCAGGGCCTACCTGGGCGGCCAGACGCTGCGTCAGATCGGCGAGGAGTTGAACACGCCCTTGGGAACGATCAAGTCGGCCCTAAGCCGAGCGCTCGTTCGCCTGCGTGAGCGGAACGGCGAGGAGTTGGCGCTATGAACCCGATGTACCCCCAGAATCCCGGGCAGAACCCGGAGACCCCGATGTCGCTTCAGTACCTGCTTGAGCACGCCGCGCTGGAGGCGCTTGGCCAGCTCGATGGGGCGGAGCAGGCGACGTTCGATCGCGCCTTCGCCGCGGCCCCCGCCGCGGTACGGGCGCAGGTCCGCGCCGAGCAGGCCCGGTGGGTGGCGCTGGATCCGCTGCTTCCCGCGGTGGAGCCCTCGGCCGAGCTGCGGGAGCGCGTGCTGGACGCGGTGAGCGCGGCGATGTTGGAGGCCCAGAGCGAGGCCGAGCTGACGCTGATCCCGGCCCGGCGCGTGTCGCGCTGGTGGCGGATCAGTTCGATCGGGCTGGCGACGGCGGTGGTCGTGCTGGGCTTCGCGTTCGAGAACGTCTATCAGGGCAACCAGAGCATCCGGGCCGAGCTGCGGGCGGGCGTGATCGACGACAGCTACCTGTCGACGTACGGCCCCGCGCGGATGCGCGACGCGGTGCTCGACGCGAGCACGCGGCTGGTGCACTTCGAGGCCCGCGGCGGCTTCGAGGGGAAGGCGTCGCTGCAGAAGCACCCCTCGTGGCAGAGCGACGTCCTCTTCACGGCGAACCTGCCCGCGGTCGAGGGCGCGACCTATCGCCTCGTGCGGCTGGACGACGAGGGGCGGATCGCGGAGGAGCTGTCGGCGTTCGAGGCCGACACCAAGTTCAAGAGCCACGAGATCGGGGCGGCGCTCGAGGCCGGCACCCGCATCGCGATCGTCTCGGCGGTCAAGGGCGCGCGGGCGGTGGCGGGCGAGATCCTTCTGATCGCGACGGTCTGAGGACCACGGCGCGCGGCCGGAACGGGCTGGGCGCGGAAAGCGCGCGAAGGAATCCCTGGAGTTCAACGCACGGTCCCGAGGCCGGGGGCCGCGGCACCCCGGGGGCTCCCTACGTCCGGGTCGGGTCCGGCCAGTTGGCCTCGTCGAGGGTGGACGCAACGTGGGCGTCGCGCTCGAAATCGGTCTTGGCCCCGGCGAGGCGGCGGTAGATGAGAAGGCTGACGAGCAGGGCCGCGGCGGCGCTGCCGCCGAGCATGGAGAGGGCCCAGTAGGTGCGGGTCTGGTCGATGGGCTCGGTGCCGGCCTTGGCGGGCTGGACGACCTGCGTGACGCCGCCGTCGATGCGGCGCTGCTGCGAGGCGTTGGCGTTGCTGGCGAAGGCGGCGGTGAACGTCTCGAGGGTGCGGGCGGTCCGGCTCGCGCCTTGGTCGCGGAGGGAGAGCGTGAGTTCGCCCGGCGTGATCGACTCGGTCGTGAGGCGGAGGCGGATCATCTCGGCGACCTGCGCGGGCGTGCTCAGCGTGGTGACGGCCTGACGCTTGAAGCGGTCCGCGGCGGCCTCGTGGAAGCGGGGATCGGCGATGAGCTCCTCGTGGAACCGCTGCCACTCCTCCAGCTCGGCGGGGTTGAGCTCGCGCCCGCGCCCGTCGGCCCGGACGACGGACGTGGCGAGGAACGTGGCGGGGGCGACTTCGCTGGAGATCGCCCAGCTCATCCCGCCCAGGATGCCCAGGATGCAGACGGCGCACAGGAGGACCGCGGCGGCCCGGCCCCCGGCCCGCTGCGCTTGCACGCGGCGCTCGGCCTCGATGATCTTGTGGCGAGCCCCGGCGAGCTCGGCCCGCTGCGCCATGACCTGCTCGCACTGCTCGTAGCGCTTCTTGAGCGCGTCGCCGGCCTTGCGGACCTTGCCGGCCTGTCCCCTGACCAACTCGCGGTAGCGGCGGAGGCGGCGGCGGCGGGTCTCGAGGGCCTTGACGACGGCGGGATGGACGGCGGCGGTCGTTCCGGTGGACGTGCTCTTGGCCGAGCGCTTCCTGAGCCCCTCGGCCTCGGTCCGCAGGGCCTGCAGCTCGCCCTCGAGGCCGTGGACGCGGGCGGCGGCTTCCTCGTGCGCGACAGAGGAGGACGCGGCCCGGGTGGCCGCGTCGTCGCGGAGGCCGATCTCGGACTTGAGGCGCCCGCGGAGCGCGTCGAGGACGCCCTCGAGCTCGGCCAGCTCCTGATCCCGCTGCGCGAGGGCGAGCGCGGCGCGGGCGGCTTCGGTGCGCTCGAGCGTCCAGAGGGCCTCGTACTCGAGCGTGACATCGGTGAGGTTCGCGTGGCGGGTCGCGGCGGCGGCGATCTCGGCCCTCGCGAGAGCCTCCGCCTCGCGGGCCTCGATCTCCCCCACCGGCGTCGCCTCGTTGAGGAGGCGCAGTTCCGCGACCTGCGCCTCGAAGGCCGCGACGGTCGCGTTCAGGCCCGCGGCGGCGGCGTCGCGCTGGGCGATGGTGGCGCCCGCGGCGGCGAGGCGGGATTCGAGGTCGGCGATGCGCGGGGCCTGATCGCGGGCCACGGCCTCGCGGCGCTTGATCTCATCGAGTTGCTGCGAGAGCTCGGCGCGGAGCGACTCGGCCTCACGGCGCTCGCGGATGATCGACTCGCGGTCCTTGGCGAGGGCCTTGAACTTGCCGTCGAGCTCGGCGGTGGTCTCCTCGAGGGCGCGGGAGCGGTCCTCGAGGGCGTGGGCGTCGCGGGTCAGCCGCTCGCGCTGGACCTCGAGCTCCTGGCGGGTCTGGCTCAGCAGCTCCTCGGCGCGGCGGAGATCGTCGGTCTTGGACTGGCGGGTGTCGTCGAGCTCGCGGAGGCGCGCGGCGAGCTCGGCCTCGCGCTCGGCGAAGAGGCCGCGGAAGGATTCGAGTTCGGCCTGCGACGAGGCGAGGCGGGCGGACAGCTCGCCGAGCTCGCGGGTGCGTGCCTCGACCTGGTCCGCGCGGTCCCCGAGCTCCTGCTCGCGCTCGCGGAGGCGGGCCTCGAGGGCCTTGCGCTCGGCGTAGAGGACCTTCAGGCTCTCCAGCCCGGATTCGAACTCAGACAGCACCTGCAGGACGTCCTGCTCGCTGCGCGGGGAGTCGGGGCGGGCGCGCCGCGGCGCGGGATGCCCTTCGGTCCGCCCTTCGGTCCGCCCTTCGGTCCGCCCTTCGTCGGGCGTCGCGGCCATGTCGTGTCCCTCTGGGGCCCCCATTCTCTCGGCTCCGCCTCGGCGACCACAGAACCCCCCGCCCGCCGCGCCGGCCGGGAGGGGTCCCTCGCGTCCCGTATCGGCGTCGCGGGAGGACGGCTGAACGCGCGTCCGGAAAGGGACGGGGCGGCTCATACGATGCGGGCCGCGGCCCGGGCCGGCTGGGGAGGAGCGCGGTTATGGGACAAGGCCGGGGAGCGGGACCCATCCACCTGAACGAGGGGGCGCTGCGCGCGACGATCCTGCCGGGGCTGGGGGCGGGGCTGGCCGACCTGTCGCTGCGGGGCCCGAACGGATACCCGGTGCCGTTGCTGCGGCGCGCACCGCACGACGCCGCGCACTTCAACGAGCTGGCCTGCTATTTGATGGCGCCTTGGAGCAACCGGATCGCCGGGGCCGCGTTCGAGTTCGGCGGGCGCACGCAGCGGTTGCGGCCCAACTGGGCCGACGGCACGGCCATCCACGGCGACGTCTGCTCGCGTCCGTGGGCGATCCTCGATCGCACGCCGGTCTCGGCGCGGCTCGCGCTCGACAGCCGGTCGCACGCGGATGCGAACTGGCCCTGGCCGTTCGTCGCGCGGGTGCGGTACGAGATCGGCGCGGAGGCGTTCGCGACCGAGCTTTCCGTCACGAACCTCGGCGACGCGCCGATGCCCGCGGGGCTGGGGTTCCACCCGTACTTCATGCGGCGGCTGTGGTCCGCGGCGGACGATGTGCGGGTGGAGGTGCGGACGGCCGGGCGCTATCCCGCCGCGGGGATGATTCCGAAGGGCGCGCCGGTGGCCGACGGGGTGACGGCGGCGCTGGGGGCGGGGGGCCCGCTGGGCGGGGCCGAGCTGGACGACGTCTTCGCCGGCTTCGACGGGCGGGCAACCATCCGCTGGCCGTCGAGCGGGGTCTCGCTGCAATTCGACTGCTCGCCGGAGTTGGGGCACGCCGTGGTTTATTCGCCGGCGAGGGACCATGCGGGCGGGGGCGGGCGTGGGTCGCTCTCTTGGTTCTGCGTCGAGCCGGTGAGCATGGTGAACGACGGCTTCAATCGCCTCGCCGGGGGGGATGGAGGGACGGGCGTCCGCACGCTTGCGCCCGGGGAGACGCTGGAGGTGCGGTGGGCGATGCGGATCGAGGGGGGCGAGTGATGGCGACGTTCCTGCTGAAGACCGAGCCGGAGGCGTTCTCGTTCGACGACCTGATCCGCGCGGGGCGGAGCGCGTGGGACGGGGTCTCGAACGGGGCCGCGCTGGCGTTCCTGCGGACCATGCGGGCCGGGGACGAGGCGTTCATCTACCACACGGGCGACGAGAAGGCGGTGGTCGGGCTGGCCAGGGTCGTGGCGGCGCCGTACGAGGACCCGGCGCGGCCGGGGCGGACGCCCACGGGGGAGCCGAAGTTCGCGGTGGTGGACCTGGAGGCGGTGCGGAGCGCCGTAACGCCGCTGACGCTCGCGGCGGTGAAGGCCGATGCTCGCTTCGCACTGTTTCCGCTCGTGACGCAGGCGCGGCTGAGCGTGATGCCCGTGCCGCGGGGGCTGGACGCGGTGATCCGGGCGTTGACGCGGGTGTAGGCGGGGCCGGCTAGAAGGCCCGGGCCTTCGCCTCCTTGGCGACGGCGTCGACGGGGGACACGCCGTACTCGGGGACCTCGCAGTGGTCGTTGAAGTAGTCGAGGATCCAGCCGAGGCGGCCGGTGTCGTAGAGGTCGGTGAAGACGTCGACGCAGCGGTCGCAGTATCGGGTGCCGATCCCGGCGCGCAGCTCGTCGATCGCGTGTCGGGCGGCGTCGGCGCCGATCTCCTGCCGATAGGCCCGCAGGCTCGTCATCGCGTCGAAGGAGTCGATGACGGCGAAGAAGCGGGCGGCCATGGGGATGGCGTCGCCCGCGAGGCGGTCGGGATACCCGAGGCCGTCTTGGCGCTCGTGGTGATGCCGGACCAGGTGCAGGAGGAGCGGGTCGTCCTCCATCATCCGCAGCAGCCGCTCGTGGCCGATCGCGGCGTGCGTCCGCATCACCTGGAACTCGGCGTCGGTGAGGGGGCCGGGCTTCTGGAGGATCTCGTCGGGGATGTCGATCTTGCCCACGTCGTGCAGGGCGGCGGCCTGGGTCAGGCGACCGATCTCGTCGTGCGGCAGCCCGGCCTCCTCGGCCATGGCGCGGGCGTAGAGGACGACCCGCCACGTGTGCGCGGCGGTGGTCAGGTCCTTGAGTTCGATGATCTTGACGAGGGCGAGCACGGCTTCGGGGGACACGGAACGGGCTCCCGGGACCGCGGGCGGCGGCGATCAATGGATCGTAGGGGCGGGAGTATCGCGGCGCGGTTGCGTTATCGGAGGCGCACGAGGACGAGGGTCTGGTCGTCGAGCTGCGGGCCGTGGGCGCGGACGGCGTCGAAGACCGCGTCGCGCAGCGCCGCCAGCGGCTCGCCGGCCCGTGCCGCGACGATCGCGCGGAGGCCGCCGATGCCCAGCTGCCGCCCCCCGGGGCCGGTCACCTCCGTGAGCCCGTCGGTGTACAGGACGAGCAGGTCGCCCGGCCGGGCGGTCCAGACGCCCTCGGTCATGCGCTCGGTCGCGGACACCCCCAGCGGGAGGTGGGCGTTCTCGAGGTCGCGAACCGCGCCGTCGCGGCCGATCACAAAGATGGGCGGGTGCCCGGCGAGGACGTGCTCGACGCGGCGGTCGGCGTGCACGCGGACCGCCGCGAAGGTCGCAAACATGCCCGGCCGGAGGCTCCCCTCGAGCACGGCGTTGAGAGCCTGGGCCAGCTCGCCGAGCCCGGGGCCGCGGCGGAGTTCGGCCCTGATCGCGCCCTTGAGCAGGGCCATGGCGATCCCCGCGTGGACGCCGTGCCCCGAGACGTCGGCCAGGACGACGTCGGTGTGGGTAGCGCCGGGAACGACGTCGACGAGGTCGCCCCCCATCTCGGCGGACGGGACGCTGACCGCGAGCACCTCGGCCGGGCCGTCGCGCAGGTCGACGGCGGGGACGAGGTCGCGGTGCACCCGCGCGGCCATCTCGAACTCGACCCGGATCCTCTCCCCCCGGCGCTCGTTGCGGCGGATATGCAGGATCGTGAGTACGAAGCCGGCGGAGGTGAGGACTACGACCATCACAGCCAAGATGACCAGGCGGGTCGGGCGGTCGTAGCCGTAGCCGGCGTCCAGCACGCCCAGGCGATCGAGGGAGCCGAACAGGTGCGCCGGGGCCACGAAGGGGATCACGTTGAGCGGCAGCAGGAGCCACCACCGCCGGGTGGAGACGGCGAAGGCCCAGCCCATGGCCAGGACAGCCGAGAAGATGGCCACGGCGAGCGCGAAGGCCCAGCCGCCGGGCTCGGGATTCACCATCGCGACGAGCACGCCGATGGGGGCGAACGTGAGGGCGACCCCGCCGTACAGCAGCGGCTCACGCGTGGCGCGAAGACGGACTCGGGGAGCGGTGCGGGGCACGGGGCGGAGTGTACGGGCCGCGGGCCCGCTTCCCGAACCTGGGATGCCGCTCTCCGCCGCTGGTACGCTCCCTCGCACACGGCCTCGGGCGTGCGCAGGGGTGGCGGAGGATGTCGGAATGGCGGAGCGTGCGAGGCGTCGACGCGAGGGCGTGGATCCGCACCGTCCACCAAGGATGCGGCCGAGAACCGAGGCGGCCGTCAGGGCGCGGTCGACGAGATCAGACGCGTCATCGCGTCGTGGGTCTCACGCTCGATCCCCGTCAGGCGGTCGGCCTGCTCGTCGGCGTGGTAGCTGGACCTGACCAACGGGCCGCTCTCGACGACCTTGAAGCCCCGCCGCAGGCCTTCCTCGCGGAAGGTCGCGAACTGCTCGGGCGTCACCCATCGGTCGAGGGGAAGGTGGTTGCGGGTGGGCTGGAGATACTGGCCGATCGTGAGGATGTCGCACGAGTCGGTCGAGCCGCCGGCGCGCGTCACCCGGGTCTTCGCCTGCACGTCGTCCATCAGGGCGAGAACCTCCTCGTCGCGCTCGCCGATGCCGACCATGATGCCGGTCTTGGCGACGCCCCCTTGCTCCTTGACGCGGCGCAGCAGTTCGAGGCTGCGGTCGAACTTGGCGCTCGGCCTCACCGCCGGGTACATCCGTCGCACCGTCTCGAGGTTGTGGTTGATGATGTGGGGCCGGGCGTCGATCACCATCTGGAGCGCGCCCCAGTTGCCCTCGAAGTCGGGGATCAGGACCTCGATCGACATGCCCGGGCAGCTCTCGCGGCTCCTGATGATCGTCTCGGCCCACGCCCCCGCGCCCCCGTCGGGTAGCTCGTCGCGGTTGACGCTCGTCACCACGACGTGCTTGAGGCCCATCAGGGCGAGGCTCTCGGCCACGCGCCGGGGCTCGTCGCGATCCAGGGCCATCGGCCGACCGGTCTTGACGTTGCAGAATCCGCACGCGCGGGTGCAGGTGTCGCCCAGGATCATGATGGTGGCGACGCCGCGGGCCCAGCACTCGCCCATGTTGGGGCATCCCGCCTCCTCGCAGACGGTGAAGAGCTTGTGCTCGTCCATGATTTTCTTGAGGCGCTGATAGCCGGGGCCGCCGGGGACCTTGGCCCGGAGCCACGGGGGCTTGCGCTTGATGGCGAGCTGGTCCTTCGCGCCCCCGGCGTTGTTGATGACCATGCCCGAGAGGCTGAAGAGGGGACGGTCCACCATCTTGAGGGGGTCACCGCCGAGGGGGCGGGGGTGGCGGGCGAGGGTGCGGGCGGTCACGCCGTCCGGCGTCGGGACCGTCCCCCCCCTGATCTGGACCCCGTTCGGGCTGGGCGCGGCGGCGTTTGGCGGCGTCGACCCCGTCGGGGCGTCGGATGGATCGTCGGATGGCATCACCGGAACTGTAGGGGCGGCGGCCACGGCACCGGGTCAAACCTCCACGCGGCGGGGGGCGTATCGGAAGACGATGCGGGCGCGGCGGGGGATCTCAATATGGACGGAAGCCCTGGACCGCGCGGGGGTCCGGGGACGATGGTCATGGTCCGGGAACCTACACTCGGCACCCGGCCCGGCCATGGGAGGCGGACGTGACGGTTTGAAAGGTTTGTTGCCCGCTGCTAACTTAGAGCGGGCTGAGCGGGCATGGGTTTGGCGAGACGGCTCGAACGCGGCGGCGGCGCCCGACGGCGGGCGAGCGCGAAGGAGCGGGGCTTTGACGCAGGATCAGATCGGGCACAACACGCACGCCGACCGCCTGCGCACGCGGACGCTCCGCCGCGCGGCCGGGGGCGTCGCACCCGTGGCCCTTGGTGGGCTCACCCTCGCCGGGGCCGCGTTGCTGATGGGGGGGTGCCAAGACTCCTTCCTTGATCCGTCGGTGAGCGGCCGCTGGGAGGCGACGCCGACCATCATGCCCATCCTGGACCGCATCGCCAGCATCGAGGACAACACCGGCGATCTGGTGGAGTACACAGATCCCGTCCCGGAGGACCTGATCCCGCAGGCGCGGGCCTACCGCTTCGCCCCCGGCGACCAGCTGACGGTGACGCTGTACGACCTGATCGAGCAGGGACGGCCCGAGGAGTACGACGTCCCCATCGACGCCCGCGGCTTCATCGACCTGCCGCAGCTCGGGCGCCTGCAGGTGGCGGGGATGACGATCGAGGACGCGCAGGCGGCGATCCAGGAGCAGATGCGCCGGTTCGTCGAGACGCCGCTGGCGATCGTCGTGCCCGCCGCGCAGCGCCAGCAGACGTACAACATCGTCGGCGCCGTCGAGAAGCCCGGGCCGTACTTCATCCCCCGCGCGGACTACCGCCTGCTCGAGGCGATCACGGCGGGCGGGCGCTTCGACGAATCGATCGAGGAGGTCTATGTCATCCGGCAGGTCGCCCTGTCGGACGAGGTCCGCGACGTTCAGCCCATGGGGACCGATGGCGGCGTACCCCCGGCGACGCCCGCCGATCCGGCCGCGCGGGGCGTCACGCCCGCGCCGGGCACGCCGGCGGGCCAGGACCTGCTCAACGTCATCGACGACATCGCCGGCCCGACCGCCCAGCCGCTCCCGCCGCCGGTCATGCCACAGGATGGTTCTTCCCAGCCGGGCTCGCCGCCCGTCGCGCCTCCGGAGGTGGCCCCGCAGGCCGTCCCGCCGGGCAGCCCCGCGGCGTTCCGCGCGCGGACCGCCCGCCAGCCCGAGACCCCCGCGCGTCGTCCGGCCGTCGAGCTCGTCGATTCGGGCACGCCCGAGGCCCGGCCCTCCCTCCCGGACGCGGCCCCGCCGGCGGGCCCCACGGCGGGATCGTGGGTCTTCCTCAATGGCAAGTGGGTGCAGGTGACGGCCGCGCGGGCCGCGCCGCGGCCCGCGCCGGGCACCCCACCCGAGGCGCCTTCGCGCGAGACCGAGCTGATCACGCAGCGGGTCGTCCGCATCCCGCTCGACCAGCTCCTCTCGGGCAAGCAGTCGTACAACATCGTCGTCCGTCCGGGCGATGTCATCCGCGTCCCCGCGACGCCGTCGGGGCTGGTCTTCATGACGGGCCAGGTGCAGAGGGTGGGTCCCATCACGCTCGGTGACGGCCGGCTGACGATCCTCCGCGCGATCGACGCCGCGGGCGGATACGCCGCGATCGCGGTGCCCGAGAAGATCGAGCTGACACGGATGATCGGGCGGAGCCAGCAGGCGACGATCAGCCTGGACGGACGGGCCATCGCCGAGCAGACGCAGCCCGACGTCTTCCTGAAGCCCAACGATCGGGTGAACGTGGGAACGACCTTCTGGGCGCTTCCCTTGGCGATCGTCCGCAACGGGTTCCGTGTGAACTACGGCTTCGGCTTTATCATCGACAGGAATCTCAGCAACGACCTCTTTGGCCCGCCGCCGGTCAATCAATTCGGCGATTAAGCAGGACCCCGATCGGGAACGAAGTCGGCGCTCAGGAGGGTCGATACACCCGAGGGCCGGCGGACCGGCCGCCGGTTTCGGGGTGGCAACGGGCATTTTTTATGCCCCCGTTCGTGACGCGATTGTGAACCCGGCGGGCGGGTTCGGACGTAGGTGCCCCAAGGTTCACTGGGCGGAGGCGGAATCGAGCGTGGCGACGGCAGAGGCATCAACCCAGACGGCGGCAGGGACCGCGGCGGCCGCCCCGCTCGCGGCGGCCATGCCAGCGCCCGCGGCGGCGTCGCCCGCCCCGGCAACGGCCGCTGCACCGCCGGCGTTCCCGCGCGAGGCCTGGGTGGTGCTGGGCGTCCTGGGCGCGGCCTTCGTCGCCCTCTTCTACCGCTGGATCTGGAATCAGCACCGCCACAGCGCCGGGTCCCTCGAGGACTGGGGGCACGCCTACGTCATCCCGGGCATCAGCGGCTACCTCCTGTGGCAGCACCGCGCGGCCTTGGCCCGCATTCGCCCCGCGGCGTTCTGGCCGGGATTGATCCCCCTCGTCCTGGGGATCGTCTGCTACTTCTTCTTCACGGTGATCCCGGCCGTGGCCAACCACATGCTGCAGGGCTTCTCGATGATCCTGGCCTTGGCCGGGACCGTCCTGCTGGTGGGGGGCCCCCGGATCTTCAGGTACGCCTTCTTGCCCTTGGCCTACCTCGTGTTCGCCGTGACGCTCGCCGAACGGATCATGATCGACATCACGTTCCAGCTCCAATTGCTGGCTTCGCAGGGAGCGTGGCTGATGCTGCGGCTCATCGGCCTGCCGGGGAACTGGTTCCTCGTCGACGTCGAGGGGAACACGCTGACGGTCATCCACCGGGGGACGACCTTCCCGCTGAACGTCGCCGAGGCCTGCTCGGGGATGCGGATGGTGATCGCCTTCTTCGCCCTCGCCGGCGCGGTCGCGCTCTTCGCATGCCGCCACTGGTGGCAGCGGATCGCCCTGCTGCTCCTCGCGGCGCCCGTCGCCCTCTTCATGAACGTGGTCCGCGTCACGCTGCTTGGCCTGCTGGCGATGGTCAACCCCCGCCTCATCCAGGGGGATGCGCACATCCTGATCGGCACCCTCCTGCTCCTGCCCGCGCTGGGCCTCTTCCTCGCCGCAGTCTGGGCCCTCAACAAGGCGGTCATCGACCTTCCAGCCACCGGCGGCAAGCCGGGATTCGACGAGGGCGACGACGTGGGGGCCCCGGCATGAACTGGCGGCCCCTCCGCAACCCCGCCTTCCTCGTCGCCCTGGCGGTCCTCGTCGCCGCCTCGGCGGGGCTGAGCGCCGCCCTGAGCTACTTCAAGATCGTCCTGCAGAAGGAGGAGATCTATCCCGCGGGCGGGCGTCTGCTCTCGGCGATCCCGCGCGAGACGCCGACCTGGCGGGCCGAAGGCGCCGACCGGCGCGAGGCGCCCGACGTCGAGGAGGTGCTGGGCACCACCAACTACGTCACCCGCACCTACGTTCGCAAGGGGGCGACGGGACGGCCGATGGCGCTCGACCTCCACGCGGCGTATTACACCGGCATGGTCGACACCGTCCCGCACGTCCCCGACCGCTGCTTCGTCGGCGGGGGCATGCAGATCGGCGCCGTCGTGGGCGACCTTCCCCTCCCCCTGGACGCCTCCCGCTGGCGCCCCGACGAGACCGTCACGGGCCCCCTGGCCGGGACGGTCCACCGCGCACGCCTCGACAACACCTGGTCCGACGCCCCGGGCGCCTCGGTGCGCCTCCCCCGCGATCCGGAGAAGATCGGCCTCCGCACGATGCAGTTCCTGACCAAGGAGGGCCGACCCTTCTACGCGGGATACTTCTTCATCGCCAACGGCGGCACCGTCTCCCGCGCCGAGGAGGTCCGCCTCCTCGCCTTCGACCGCACCTCCCGCTACGCCTTCTACTGCAAGGTTCAGGTCACCAGCGGCTCCGTCTCCTCGGGCGAGGAACTCGCCCGCGAGGCCGCCTCCCTCTTCGACGAGCTCCTCCCCGAGATCATGCGGTGCGTCCCCGACTGGGTCGACGTCGACCGCGGCGACTACCCCCCCGACAATCCCGATCGCGGGGGCGCCGTGGCCGCCCGCCCCGCGCCCGCCAACGATGCAGGCCCCGCGGCCGCCGCGCCCCCGACGGCCGGCCCCGCCAGGTAGACACCCCGCGACCGACTTCCCGGCCCCGGCGCCGGCATTGGAGCTTCCAGGATGGCTTCCCGCGTCAACACCAAGTTCGTTGTCCTGCTGTCCGCGTCCCTGCTGGGGCTGTGCGCCCTGGTGGCGGTGGCCGGGCTGCTCCTCTTCCGCAACTCCGCCGCGGACCACGCAAAGCTGGGCGACCGGCGTGCCGCCGAGGGGAACTACCGCGAGGCCGCCGAGCGGTATTCGCGCGCGGTCAACAAGGAGAACACCAACGTGGGCTACCTCGAGAAGTGGCGCGATGCCCTCTCGAAGCAGACCCCCACCGAGCAGGTTCGCTACAGCAACGCCTTCAACCAGTACGTCTCGGCGCTCCGCCAGCTCGCGATCGTCCAGCCCGACAACGTCGAGGCCCAGCGGGCCTATCTCGAACTCACCGCCGGGCGGCTCAACCCCAACGCCTTCGACCGCGACGGGAACGACTTCCTCACCCGCGAGGCCGACACCCTCCTCGCCGCCCGCGGCGACGCCCGCGGCCCCTGGGACGTCCTGCGTCGCTACCGGGGCCTCGCCCGGCTCCGCCTGCTCGCCAACACCCCCGACGCCAAGGCCGAGCTCGACGCCCAGGCCCGGGCGGACCTCGAGGCCGCCTCCGCCGCCGACCCCGCCGACGCCGAGGTCGCCCAGGGCTTGGAGGCCTACTGGAGCTACAAGGCCTTCCGCGCCGACGCCGACGCCCGCCCCGAGGACGCCGCCGCCGCCCGGGCGGCTGGCGCCGAGGTCGTCCGCGCGTTCCTCGCGAACAACCCGGGCAGCGGCGCGATGCAACTGACCGCGCTGCGTCGGGACCTGGCCGACCTCGTGCGCGACCTTCAGGCCACCGACAACAAGGATGGCGCCGCCCGGAGCAACGCCTTCCGCGAGACCGCCCGCCCCCGCCTCGACGCCGCCGCCGAGGCCCTTCGGGCCAGCGACGCCGCCCGCGTCAGCCTCGCGGCGCTCAACGAGCTGCGGACGCTCGAGGGCACGCTGGACGGCGCGGCCCGCTTCTCGCGCACAGAGGCCGTCGCCAAGGCCGCGCTCGATGCCCGCCCCGACGACGCCGAACTCATGTCGTTCCGGGCTGACATCATGGCCTCGCGCGACGACCACGACGCCTCCATCGCCCAGCTCGAGCAGATGGTCCAGCTCCCGCCGCGTCCCGTCTCGCTCGAGGGGATGCGCCTCGCGTCCCAGCGGATCGACGCCCGGCACGCCCAGGCGCAGCTGCTGGTCCGCAAGTGGGCCGCCGCCAAGGAGCAGAAGGAGAAGGACGAGCTCGCCGCCCGGGTGACCGCCCTCCGCGCCACCCTGGCCGACCTCGAGGCCGCCGACAGCCCCCGCATGCTTTTGATCGACGCCAACCTCGCCTTCATGCAGGGCAACGACCGCCGCGCGGGACAGCTGGTCGAGCAGTACAACAGCAAGACCCGCGCCCGCAACCCCGACGCCCTCCTCCTCGCCGCCCAGATCGCGTTCCGCCAGAACCAGCTCGGCGCGGCCAAGGAGAACCTCACCAAGCTCCTGGCGATCCAGCCCGCCGACCTCAACGCCGGCGTCTTCCTCGCCGACGTCGAGGCCCAGCTCCAGAACTTCGCCGCCGCCGAGGCCATGTACGTCCGCCTCCTCGAGGCCGTTCCCGGCAGCGAGCCCATCCAGGACCGCCTCTCCCGCGTCCGCGCGGCCCAGGGCCAGGGCACGCTGGCCGACCCCGTCGCCCAGACGCTCCTCGAGGCCGACCGCATGGCCGAGGCCGGCGAGGGCAAGCCCGAGACGGGCCAGCAGGTGATCGACTTCCTCCGCGCCAAGGCCAATGAGAACGGCATGGCCCCCCGCTTGGCGCTGGGGCTGGCCTATGCCCAGATGCGCGAGAACAAGCGCGACGCCGCCCTGGCCGACATCCGCGCCGCCCTTCAGGCCCACCCCGACTCGGGCGAGCTCCGGGCGATGGAGATCGCCCTCTCCACCGCCGATCCCCTCGAGGCCCGCCTGGCCGTCATCGACTCCGCCAAGCCCGCCGACCTCGACCGTCGCGTCCGCCGCTACCTCACGTACAAGACCTTCGGGAAGCGCGACCTCGCCAAGGCCGAGCTCGACGCCGCCGCCGCGCTCGCCCCAGACGACAAGGGCATCATCGAGTACCGCTTCATGGAGGCCCTCGAGGCCAAGGACATGCCCGCGGCCCAGGCGCTCGCCGACCGCGCGGTCGCCGGAGACTTCGACGGCTCGGGCGGCCTCACCTACCGCGCCCGCATCGAGGCCGCGCAGGGCAACACCCGGGACGCCATCGCCCGCATGGAGCAGGTGATCGCCGCCGGGGGCGCGCCCCCCGAGGCGTACCGCCTCCTCGGCCGCCTGCAGCTCGTCGCGGGCCGCCCCGGCGACGCCGCCGGCTCGTTCCGCCAGGCCCTCGAGCGCCGTCCCACCGACGTCGCCTCCGTCAACGACCTGCTGACGGCCCTGGCCGCCATGAACCGTCGCGAGGAGGCCCTGCAGGAGGCCCGCCGCTACAAGCAGTACGCACAGGGCGACGCCGACTTCCTCGACACCTGGCTCAACCTCGAGGCCGCCATCGGCGACGCCCGCATGGCCATCGATCGCCGCGAGCGCATGGCCCGGGCCGAGCCGGGCGACCGCGGCAACCTCAGCTCCCTCGCCTTGGTTTATCTCGATGCGGGCGCCAAGGACGAGGCCCGCAAGATCATCAACCAGCTCCGCGCCGCCGGCGACGACCTCGAGTCGGTGGGCCTCGACGCCGCTTGGCACTGGGCCCAGGGTGACCGCCCCAAGGCCGAGGCCGTCTTCGAGGAGCACATCGCCACGCTCGACCTCGCCAAGACCGGCCCCACGCCCTATATGGCCATGGCCCAGTTCTTCCTGACCCGCAACGACACCGACCGCGCCATCGCCGCTCTCGAGAAGGCACGCCCCTTCCAGACTCCCGCCCCCACCAAGGACCGGCCCGTCGCCCTCGAGGCCGACAAGGCCCTCGCCGACACCTTCATCCGCGTGGGCAAGAAGGAGGAGGGCGTCGCCGCGGCCCGCCGCG
>Ga0105044_10006244_pt1 | contig 16381 bp, 15 predicted proteins | sample MAT01_FD_78092 | JGI IMG/M metagenome (GOLD analysis project Ga0105044, IMG submission 78092) | Freshwater microbial communities from Lake Fryxell liftoff mats and glacier meltwater in Antarctica - MAT-01 | ecosystem: Environmental > Aquatic > Freshwater > Ice > Liftoff microbial mat | place... | reverse complement strand
GGTCAGAGTGAATTAACGCGATAGACTTCCTTAATGCAGACCGCTGTTAAATCTCAATCACGAAAACGCCGTCGTTTATTGCGACGGCGTTTTCGTTTGCAATGGAACACCATCGGCAATCTGCAGTCGCGTGACATTGCCCAGAAGTATTGCGAGGAATATTCCTACGATGGCTTGAATCGCGTGACCCAAGCACGCTTTGCCAACGCGTTAAGCCGGGCTAATTAAAAGACTCGTAGGGTGGTGCCTTGGCCCAACGCTTTTTATCGGTTATCGCAATACTCTATTTTCATCGCAGGCTTTGTCGTATATGGACTCCTACGAGATGTTATTTCAAGGCCATAAGCCGGATAGTAAAATTATATTCCCGTAGGCTGGATCCCGGCTTCATGCGGTATCCACCGAACATCATCGCATTTTGCGGTGGAATCACCCACGATTTGCCACCGGCGGGTGGTTCAACCCTACGCATTGGTCTGCTTTGGCAAGCTTTAAGCTAAAATCCAAGTGCCGGAAGTGTCCGGCATTTTTTACGCAAGTTTCAGGGGGTTACCATGTCGCAAAACGATTCGCCGTATCTGGACAGTGTGCCGCCGGAATTACCTGCGGGCCCGCCGGAGATGCCACAGGAGCAGCGCCATGCAACAGTCTTTACCGGCAAGACTTCCGAGTTTTTTGGTATATGGATAATCAATGTCGTGCTGAGCATTTTGACACTGGGTATTTACTCAGCTTGGGCGAAGGTTCGTACCGAGCGTTATTTCTATTCCAATACCAAGATTGCCGGTTCGCCGTTTGAGTATTTGGCAGATCCTGTAAGAATCCTGAAGGGGCGACTAATTGCCTACGTGTTGGTCATTACTTTATCGATATTGGCGCATCTGCAACTGTTTTTTCTGCTGGTGCCGTTTTACCTTTTGATACTGCTTACGGTGCCGTGGATGATTTATCTGGGCTTGCGTTTTCGCGCGCGTTATTCGGCTTGGCGGGGGCTGAAATTCCGCTTCGTCGATGGCATTTACGAAGCCTATGTCAACTTCATGTTCAAACCGATACTTGGTTTTTTTACCGGTAATCTATTATGGCCCTGGGTCCGCTTGTCGCAGCACGAATACATGGGCAATGGCCATCGTTTTGGTGGCAAGCGCTTTAGTTTTCAAGCCGACTTGGGTAGGTATTACCTTCCGTTTCTGATAAGCATGGGTATTGGCGCGGCCGCATTAATTATTTACATGGTGCTGATTTTTGCGAGTATCGGTATCGGCGGCATGTCGCCCGAAGGTGGAGATAAACCCTCGACCGATGCAATGATCTGGGTGATGTTGCCTGCGATTATTTTTTTATATGTCGCTATGTTTGTGATCAGTATTTATATTCATACCAAGTACATGAATTTTTTCTGGAATGGCCTTCGTCTCGGTACGCATCGTTTTGAATCGAGCTTGCGCACACGCGACATGCTTTGGCTTTATTTCAGCAACGGTATTGCCATTTTATTGAGTCTTGGTCTGGCAGCACCGTGGGCCATGATCCGGATGGCGAATTATCGCGCAGCGCATTTTACTTTTATCAGTGCCGGCAATATTGACGAACTCTCTGCCGAGTTTGAATCCGGGCGCGATTCCACCGGATCGGAAATGCTGGATGCACTTGATCTGGATATGGGCATCGGCCTGTGAGCAATATCACCGGCATTTGGTACAACGGAAAGTCTAGCCGAGGCCAGACTGTTCGCTTGAGCATGCCAGTACCGGAGTGTTTGCAGATCGAAAACGATAAGGGCGAAGTTAGCGAGTTTGATAGCCAACATTTGTCGATCTCTACGCGATTAGGTAGCACGCATCGTACGATCCAGATTCCGGATCAGGGCCACGTGCAATCCGAAGACAATGCAATTTTCGACACCTGGTTTCCACGGCAATCGCGCGTTGAAAAATTAGTCGATTGGTTTGAACGTCGAAAAACGGCAGCACTGTCGGCGGCGGCATTTACCGTGATCTCGGTGCTGCTGTTTTATTTTTTCGGTATTCCCTATGCAGCTCTAAAAGTAGCACCCCATGTGTCGCCTAGCATTGAACGCACAATGAGCGAGCAGGTGATGAAGGTGCTGGATTTGTCGCATGCCAATCCCAGCAAATTGCCTCTGGTAAAACAGCAAGCGCTGCAAACGCAATTCAAATCGATTATTGCCGGCTTGCCACGGGAAAAAGAACTGCATCTTTTGTTCCGTGATGCACCGAGCATGGGAGCGAATGCTTTTGCTTTGCCTAATGGCAATATCGTGATGACCGATGACCTAGTAAAGCTGGCCAAAAACGATGAGCAGCTGGTGTCGGTGATGGCGCATGAAGTGGGGCATCACGAGCATCGTCACGGTATTCGACAAACCCTGGAAAGTGCCGGTGTTTTGGCTATTATCGCGGCTTTGTTCGGTGATATTTCCGGGACATCAATGACGGCAACCTTGCCTGCGGTCTTGTTGCAAAACGGCTATTCGCGGAGCCATGAACAGGAAGCCGATGATTTCGCATTTCAATTATTGATTAAACACGGGCGTTCGCCACAGGCATTTGCCGACATGTTCAAGTTGATTCAGGCCAATGCGGTGCTTGATGATTCTGGTGCAATCAATTATTTGTCAACGCATCCGGCATCGAAAGAACGTATTGCACGGGCCGAGCAAGCCGCAAAGCAGATCAAAAAATAAGTAGGGTGGATCCCACCTGTCAAGGTGGTATCCACCGACCCCAGCGAAGTTGTAATGATTATTTTATTGGTAAAGTCGATTGGCATCGCCATGTGCGGTGGAATCGCCAAGAGCGGGCGGTTCCGCCCTCCGCATTAAAAAAAACGGCCGCATTGCGGCCATTTCATTAAACGATAATGAATTAATTAAAGCGCTTTTTCGAGTTCCGGAATAATTTGAAACAAATCACCGACCAATCCGAAATCGGCGATTTCAAAAATCGGCGCATCACCGTCTTTGTTGATGGCGACAATCGTGCCAGCATCTTTAATGCCGGTCAGATGTTGAATGGCGCCCGAGATACCAATCGCGACATACAATTCCGGCGAAATGATTTTGCCGGTTTGACCGACCTGCAATTCATTGGGAACATAACCGGCATCAACGGCGGCACGCGAAGCACCCACGGCGGCGCCCATTTTGTCGGCGAGCGAATAGATAATCGAGAACGCATCGGCGGAACCCAGCGCGCGGCCACCGGAGATAACTTTTCTGGCGCTTTGCAGATCAGGGCGATCACTCTTGCCTTGTTGCAAGCCGACGAAACGCGTGTGAGCCGGTAGCGCAACGCTGACGCTGGCCGCTTCAATACCCGCATTGCCGCCATCGGCCGCAGCTGGCCACGAAGCGGTTCTGACCGTCGCAACCACCGGCTTATCGGCAGGTGCGGTGACGCTGATGATGGCGTTCCCTGCATAGATCGGGCGCTTGAAGCTATGGCTCGATTCCACCGCCATGATGTCGCTGATTTGTGCAGTACCAAGCATCGCAGCAACGCAGGGCATCAGGTCTTTGCCGAATGTCGTTGATGGTCCGAAGATATGCGAATAACCGACAGCTAGATTCGCAATTTGTGGCGCCAGAATGTGAGCGATCGAATGGGCGTTCGCGGCATTGCGAACGGTTATGACTTTCGTGACGCCGGCAATTTGTGCCGCTTGTGACGCGATGGCATCCGGTGCATCGCTCAGTACCAGCACATCAATCGATTCGGCTTTCATTGCCTGTGCGCAAGTGACGCAACGGGCAGTGGCGGAATTGAGTTGGCCGTTCAAATGTTCGGCAATGATTAATACTTTGCTCATAATGTATTCCTTGTATTGAGAAGTGATTTAACGCGATGTCGCGTCAAATCACACCAAACCTTTTGTTTTCAATGCAGCAACTAATTCGGCGACGTCTTTCACCATGATGCCCTTGCTGCGTTTCGCAGGGGCGGCGAAGTGCGTGGTGGTTAGGAAATCGCCTGACTCGACACCAAGGTCGGCCAGTTGCAAAGTTTCCATCGGTTTGGATTTTGCTTTCATAATGTCGGGCAGTTTGATGAAACGTGGTTCATTCAAACGCAGATCGACCGTGATCACGGCAGGCAAATCGACTTCGAGCGTTTCAAGACCGGCATCGACTTCGCGAGTCACTGTAGCTTTGTTATCGGCGACTTCGACTTTACTGGCGAATGTGGCTTGTGGACGGTTCCACAACATCGCCAACATTTGCCCGGTTTGATTGGCGTCGTCATCAATGGCTTGTTTGCCCATCATCACTATGCCGGGTTGTTCTTTTTCAACCAGTTTGAGCATCGCGCGGGCGGCGGTCAGTGGTTGGATGGCTTGATCGGTAACAATATGAATCGCGCGGTTGGCTCCCATCGCTAAACCATTGCGTAAATGGGCTTGGCAATCGGCCGGGCCAATCGTGCAAACGATGACTTCGGTGGCAATGCCTTTTTCACGGAGACGCAAGGCTTCTTCGAGTGCGATGTCGTCGAATGGATTGGGCGAGAGTTTTACGCCTTCGGTAACGACACCGGAATTGTCCGGTTTGACCTGGATGCGGACGTTGTAATCGACCACACGTTTGTAACCCACCAAAATTTTCATGAGACTTTCCTGCGTTAAGCGAGAATATGTCCGCAATGACAGCACGGACGCTGTGAACAGGCCGCTATTGTAACCGTTTGGGCTTTGTCGGGGACAGATTAGGAGCTCAAAAGGCTGGCCGCAAAGCGCTCGGCACTACCCGGTGCGTGTTCAAAGAATAGGCTGGGCTCGGTGAGCTCCAACTCTAAAAGCATCGGGCCCTGGCTGGAGGGCAGTAAATCCACGCGAGCGTAGGCCAGCGACTTGAACGGCATGGCAGCCAACACTTGATGCGCTACTTCCAGCTCTTCGCCACTGGGCTCGCGGGCCGTGATCGCTTCAGGCGCAAATAAATGGTCGGTCGGACCTTCATCCAATTGCAATAAGGGGCCCTTGCGAATCGCGTGTGAAAAAATGCCCTTGAAAAAGATAAGGGAGGTTTCGCCCTTGGTATCCACATCGGCCAGATAAGGTTGAATGAGCGCGCCACGTTTTTGATCCAGTAATTTCTGCACATGTTCAGTTGCAGCAGCGCGATCTTTTGCCAGATAGCGCTGGGTGTCGCGTGAACCGGCGCCAACCGCCGGCTTCACCACAAATTCGGAATAATCGGGAAATTTATCAGCGGCTTGGCCCGGTTCAATGAAAACCGATTCCACGACCGGACATTTTTTTTTCTTCGCCAGATCAGCAAGGTAATGTTTATCGGTATTCCATTTAATGATATCGACCGTATTCAACAAGGTCGTTTGCGTAGCGGTGCATTCACACCAGGCAAGAAATTCCGGCAGCCTTTCGGTGTAATCCCAAGTGGAGCGCAGTACCACCTTGTCAAAACGCTTCCAAGAAACCGAACAATCATCCCAGGCAAGAACTTCGACCTGTGCACCGGCTTTGCGCAATGCCTCGGCAAGGGGTGCCAGATCATCGTCCAGCGAGAAGGCAGCGATGGCGGTAGCGAGAGCGATTTTCATGCGGAGATTGTAGCGTAGGAGGCCCCTTGGGGGCGACGCCACAAGCCGAACATCTGTGGCAAAGGGTCTCCTGTGGATTTGATGTAGTGGCCTCGGTATATCGAGGCTCTCAATGATGATGAGGTGCTGAATTTTCGGCAGCGGGTGAGATCAAATCGCTGGTGAACCAGCTCCCACTAACGCGCATGGATGTGCGAGCTGGGCTTAGAGCTTTATCTTCAACAATTCCTCGACCCACAAGGCATAAAGCGCTCGTGATGGATGTAAGCCGTCTTCGGCGTAGAGTTTCACATTCGCCCCGCATTCGCGCGTGATTTTGCTGATATCGACCCAATGCACGCCGGCCTGTTTCGAAACCTCTGCATTGATTTGATTGTAGGTGTCCAGTTCACGCGCAATCTGGGAGGTATCACGACCGGACTTTTGTCCGAATTCGGTGATGCCCCAGTCGGGAATCGAAAGTACAAAGATACGCGACGTGTTCTTGCCTGCGTACGCCATGGCACGCTGCAATAGGGCAGAAAATTCTTCGCGATAATTGTCCGTGCCGCGTCCGCGATATTGATTATTCACGCCGATGGAAAGCGATACCAAATCATAAGGCAGGCTTAAGGTGTTATTGCTTTCCGCTTCATCCAGTGCTTCGGCTAACTCATCAGTAGTCCAGCCGGTTTTTGCGATAATGCCCGGATCATTCATGGCAATACCATGGGCGCGAAGTGCCTGCGCCCATTGCATTGGCCAACTATCCTCAACCGATAAAGCTTCGCCGATGGTGTAGGAATCACCGATGGCCAGATAACGCATGACTCAGGCCACTTCGCGTTGAGAATTCTTCTCTGCGTAGCGTTCAAGCAAGCGTTCGATGCGGACAAAGACTTCGCTTAGTTCGTCGGCCTCGGGCAATAAAGTAATCCGGAAATAATTTTTATAGGGCACATTGAAACTGGAACCAGGCACGACGAGCACACTTTCCTGCTCCATCAAATCATAGGCGAATTGATGATCGTTGAAATGCTCGGCGACAGCGCCGGTCACGCCAACAAACGCGTATAACGCACCTTTCGGTGTAACCAAGCTTAAATGTTTGCTATTGGAGCAGGCTTCAATCACGGCACGGCGTGATTCATACAGGCGGCCATTTTCGGTCGTCAATTCGGCAATCGTGTTGATGCCTTCCAGTGCCGCAGGAATCGCATATTGTCCGGGTACGTTGGCGCATAAACGCAGAGCGCCGAGCAAATCGAGAGCATGGTGGTAATCACCAATGCGCGTTGCCTCGCCACTCAATACCATCCAACCTACGCGCCATCCGCAGGCGCGGTGCACTTTCGACAAGCCACCAAAACTCAGGCAAGGATGGTCGCCCGCGATTGGCGCAAGCGCTTCGAATTTTGCATCGTCATACAAGATGCCATCGTAAATTTCGTCGGACATCAACAATAAATTATGTTTGCGGGCTATACCGACCAATTGTTCGAGCAGGGCTTTTGGATAACAGGCGCCGGTCGGATTATTGGGATTGATAATGACCAATGCACGCGTACGTGGCGTGATCAATGTTTCAATTTGTTCGGGATTCGGCAGGAACAAATTTTCAGCCGTGCAATCGTAATAACGCGGAATGCCATCATTCAAAATTGTCGCAGCACTCCACAAGGGATAATCCGGACTTGGCAGTAAGACTTCATCGCCCACGTTGAGCAGGGCGCGCAGAGAAATATCGATCAACTCACTGACGCCGTTGCCGATAAAAATTCTTTCCGGTGTGACATTTGGCGTGTTGCGTTGTTTGTAAAACGCACTCAAGGCTTCGCGCGCCAATGGCAAACCTTGCTGATGCGTGTAGGGATCGCTCTCAGGCAAATTCGCCGCAATAGCTTGTTGCAAATGTTCCGGTGCTCGAAAGCCAAAGGCGCCGGGATTACCGATATTGAGTTTAATCAAGGTGCGACCATTCGCTTCGAGCTCGCGCGCACGACGGGCTAATTCACCACGAATTTCATAACGGACTTCGCGCAGGGTTTCGCGCGTGACAAGGGGTTGGGGATGCATGGAAGGTCAGTAATTCGGGAACAAAAAGAGTCCGTGAAGATTACCCGAAAATGCCGCTGTTTCGTAGGGGCGCTGCTTGCTGCGCCCTCGGTCTGTTGTGATGTTTGGGCGCAGCGAGCAGGCGTCCATACGAATTTCAGTATGGGCGCAGCCAGCAGTCACCCCTACGATGTTTTATTCCGCAAGGCCAGCAAAGCCAGAAGCGCGATTACGGCTTCCCAAGCCAATGCAAACCAGAGAAAAGGCGTGGCGACGCCGATTACCAACATACACAATAATCTTGCCAGGCCAAGGCCGCCGTAACTGGCAAGGCATAGTTGTAGGCCAAAACGTTGTCGTTCGGCTGAGAAACAGCTTAACAACAAGATGCCCAAGCCCAGTTCCAAACCGCCGTACATAGATCGAATTTCAACTTGTGCCTGATCACCTACGGCCTGAATACCGACACCTGGCAGCATCATCTCGGGCCAGCACAAAAATACGAACCCGAAACCAACAAAGCCGAGTCCGGCAATGGTTAATATCACTATATTGAGATTTTTCATGCGGTAATTTAGTCCAAATATCGTCAGGACGGCCTGCCGGAAGCGCTAGAATACAGCCAATGCAGATTAATCCCGAACATATTCCCGCTTTGCGTCAGATGGGCTGGCCTGATGATGCAATTTTGAACGCAGCAGTTGTTGCCGCCCAAGGAAGCAGGGTGGCACGAGTAGTAGGGCAGCATCGCAGCGCTTATGTCGTTGCGACCGAGATTGATCAAAGCTTGCGCGTACAGCCCCCAGCACCTTGGACGAGGCCACGGGTTGACCCAGAAACGCGCGCCATAGTCGGCGATTGGGTGGTACTTGATGAAGACTGCAAGAATATCCTGAGTCTTTTGCCTCGGCATTCGGTGCTTAAGCGCGCTGCGGCCGGCGAGCATTACAAGGCGCAATTGATTTCGGCGAATATTGATCACGTTCTGGTCGTTTGCGGGCTGGATGGCGACTTCAATCCGCGTCGAATCGAGCGTTATCTTTTATTGGTGCAAGCCAGCGGTGCCGGACCGGTGTTGGTGCTGACCAAAGCCGATCTAACCGAACATGTCGAGATGGCGCTCGAAAGTTTGCAGGAAATCGTGCAAAGCGGCATTCCGATTTTTGCGTTGAACGCAAAAGATCCGGAAAGTTTAAAAGTACTGCATCCTTTTTTAGGTGTCGGCAAAACGGCCGTGCTGGTCGGTTCCTCCGGTGCCGGTAAATCTACCGTTACCAATACCTTGCTTGGCACCAGCAAAATGAAAACCCAGGAAGTGCGCGGTAATGATTCGCGGGGCCGTCACACCACGACCCATCGGGTACTCATTGCCTTGCCGCAAGGCGGCTGCCTGATTGATACGCCCGGCATGCGCGAACTAAAACTCAGCGGCGACGAAGATTTGAGTGAAGGCACTTTTGAAGATATTGATGCGCTGTCATCGCAATGCCGGTTTAGCGATTGTGGCCATAGCAATGAACCGAGCTGCGCAGTATTGGCGGCATTGGCCGATGAAAGTCTGGATTCGGAACGCTTTGCACATTATCTGAAATTACGCGACGAGCGTGACGCTGCTGCGACTTCATTGGCGGCAAGACGAGCCGATGCAAAAGCCGCCAACGCCGCTTTCGTCAAACGAACCAAAGACAAATACGGACGCCGGTGAATCAAGCGCTTTCCATCGAACTCAGGCATCATGCTGCGCTTGATAAGCGCATGGAAAAAGCCGTTCGTGGGATTCGTCTATTGGAATCGGTCAGTTGGCATCAAGATGTCCAGCAGAAATTTCTGGCCGATTGGCGCAGCGGGGTAAAAAAACTACCCGAAGTTTCATACCGCACCGAGCAACACAGTACGACGCGCGAAGAATTACAGAGCATTGCCAATGCGTCCGATATAGAACACCCGCTTGGTCGGTACGTACAAAGAACGGCTAACAGTTGGATCAATGCAACGCATTTGCTGGAAGCTCTGGGCACCAAAAAGGTCACCGATTATTCGATCAAGTTATTTGGCCGCCCCGGCGATGCCTTGCCCGGCAATGGCCCGAGCAATATTGTCGCGGCCCAGCATTTTATTTCTCTGGCCAACGAGCTGGACGGTGAGTTGAACGGCATTGAAGCTGATTACTGCCTGTCGGCCCAGACCGTCAAGCTTGAGCTGCAAGAAGCGCTTGATAAATTTTTTGTCCATCACAAAGTCAATGTCGAACTGGATCCCAATTTAATTGCGAAAGCGGCCGCAGGCCCGACCCGCATACGTTTGCGTGATAACACTTGCTTCACCGAATACGATCGCCACCAACTGCTCGAGCATGAAGCATTTGTACATTCACTGACGGCATTGAACGGTCGCGAACAACCAAACTTTAAATCGCTGGCGCGTAACTCGCCGCGCATCACCGCTACCCAGGAAGGTTTGGCAACCTTTGCCGAATTGATTACCGGCGCTATCGATATCGAGCGCATGAAAAGAATTAGCTTGCGAATTCTTGCGATTGATAAAGCCCTGCACGGTGCCGATTTCATGGAGGTATTCCAGTTTTTTCTGGACGCCGGACAAAGCGACACCGATAGCTTCAGTTCGACCCAGCGGGTATTCCGTGGCGTGCCGGTAACGGGCGGTGCAGCCTTTACCAAAGACACCGTTTATTTGCACGGCTTATTGTCGGTGCATACGTTTTTCAGATGGTGCCTACGAAACAAACGCTTGCGCCTGACGCGATTATTATTCGCCGGCAAAATGAGTTTGCAGGATGTCTTCGATCTGGAGCCAATGTTCGATGACGGCATTCTGCGCGAAGCCTTGTATTTGCCGCCTTGGATACAACGCGCGAACGGCCTGGCCGGTATGCTGGCGTTCTCCTTGTTCGCTAATAAAATCAAACTCGACACAGTTGATGCCGATGACTTGGTATTGGGTTTGTAGGAGGCCGCTTGCGGGCGAAAAATTCACGACGATTTCAATCGTCGCGCATTTGTCAAAAAGTCATCATTCGCCTGATTATCAATCCTTTCGCATATCCGGCACCCGCAAGCGGCCTCCTACATGTCACAAAACTTCGCTACACTGTCGCATAGCCAAAAAGAAACAAAATAATGTCTGATTCCGATAAAGAAGCCTTCAAACAAGCCGCACTCGACTACCACAGCATTAGCCCAGCCGGCAAAATAAAAGTCATGCCGACTAAAGCGATGGTAACCCAACGTGATTTATCACTGGCGTACTCCCCTGGCGTTGCCCACGCCTGCGAAGCCATCGTAGCGGACCCCAGTCAGGCATCGGTGCTCACGGCGCGTGGCAATCTGGTCGCTGTAATCACCAACGGTACGGCGGTGTTAGGCCTAGGCAACATCGGTCCATTGGCCGGCAAGCCGGTGATGGAAGGCAAGGCGGTGTTATTTCAAAAATTTGCCGGTATCGATGTGTTCGATCTGGAAATCAATGAAAACGATCCCGACAAACTGGTCGATATTATCGCTAGCCTTGAGCCAACTTTTGGCGGCATCAATCTGGAAGATATCAAGGCGCCGGAATGTTTCGAAGTCGAGCGCAAATTGCGCGAGCGTATGAAGATTCCGGTATTCCATGATGACCAGCATGGCACAGCGATTATTGTCGGCGCTGCCATTCTTAATGCCCTGTTTGTCGTCGGGAAAAATATTTCGGAGGTAAAGCTGGCCACGAGCGGTGCCGGTGCCGCCGGTATTGCCTGTCTCGACATGCTGCTGTCACTGGGTTTGAAACCGGAAAATATTTTTGTGTCCGATGTGGAAGGCGTGTTGTATGAAGGCCGCCCGAATCTGAGCCCAGCCATTGCCCGATACGCACGCAATACCTCGGCACGCGTGCTCGCCGATATCGTGAAAGACGCCGACTTGTTTTTGGGCTTGTCGGCCGGCGGTGTACTCAAGCCGGAAATGGTTGCGACCATGAAAGATCGGCCAATAATTTTTGCGTTGGCCAATCCGAACCCTGAAATAAATCCCGATGCCGCTAAGGCAGTACGTCCAGATGCCATTATCGCGACCGGCCGTTCGGATTACCCCAATCAGGTCAATAATGCCCTCTGTTTTCCGTATATTTTCCGTGGGGCGCTCGATGTGGGTGCCACCACGATCAATGAAGAAATGAAGCGTGCCTGCGTTTATGCCATTGCCGAATTGGCACGCAGGGAAGCCACCGATTTGGGCAGCGCCTACAGCGGTGAGACCCCGGTGTTTGGCCCCGAATGTCTGATTCCACGCCCATTCGACCCGCGCTTATTGGTATCGCTGACACCGGCGGTGGCGAAAGCGGCGATGGATTCCGGCGTGGCAACACGCCCTATCGTCGATATGAATGCGTATCGCGATCAATTAAGCCAATGGGTATTCCGTAGCGGCTTGTTGATGAAGCCGGTCTTCGACAAAGCTCGCGCCCACAAAAAGCGCGTGGCGTATGCCGAAGGTGAAGAAGTAATGGTGTTGCGTGCCGTGCAAACCGTGGTCGATGAAGGCTTGGCGTTTCCGATTCTGGTGGGTCGCCCCTCGGTGATCGAACGTCGTATTGCGCGTCTGGGTTTGCGTATTCGCAATGGCGTCGATATTCAAATTACCAATATTGACGACGACCCGCGTTTCAATGATTACTGGCAGCTTTATCATCAATTAATGGAGCGCAAAGGCATTACGCCGGCCGCCGCAAAAGCCGTTGTGCGTGCGCGCGACACCGTGATTGCTGCCTTAATGGTGAAGCGCGGCGAAGCCGATGCGATGCTGTGCGGCGTGGTGGGCCGTTATGTGCGCAAGCTGAAATACGTGAAAGAAATTCTTGGCGTTGAGCCGGGCGTGAACGGTTTGTCGGCGATGTCGGCAGTTTTGAATGACAAGGGCGTATTCTTTTTTGTCGATACCCATGTGCAGGCCGATCCGAATGCCGAGCAGATTGCCGAATCGGTAATGCAGGCCGCCTATCGATTGAATTTATTTGGCATTAAACCGAAAGCGGCCTTGATCAGCCATTCCAATTTCGGTTCCAGCGATACGCCTAGCGCACAAAAAATGCGCGACGCGCTGGCCATCCTTCATCAAAAAGCGCCCAAGCTTGAAGTCGAAGGCGAAATGCATATGGATGTAGCATTGATGGAAGAAATGCGCCAACGTATTTTTCCGAATTCGCGTTTGTCCGGTAGTGCCAATTTATTAGTGTTGCCAAATCTCGATGCCGCGAACGCGACTTACAATTTATTGCGCGCCATGACCGACGGCGTTGGCGTGGGGCCGATCTTGATGGGCCTTGCCAAGCCGGCTCATGTGCTGACGGCATCTGCCACCGTACGGCGCGTAGTGAACATGACCGCGATTGCTGCGGTGGATGCGATTGTGCGTGATGAGCGAGGCGGTTAAATTTTGATCACGTCGGAGGCCGCTTGCGACCGCCATGGACGGCGGGAGTGCAGAATACGCAGGAGCAGTTTTCTGCCGGGCGACTTGCTGACTTGCTTGTAAAACTCGATTGTTTCCGAGCAATACCCCCGATTTTCATCGGGGCAGGCTTTAACCGCGAACAAATCTGCGATGACTTATTGCCTGACCGTGGGAGCTGGCTCGCCAGCGATCGAATCTTCCAGTAGCTAGAGTACGTTCAACATCTACACGCGGCTGAATGCTTCCACTAATGCGTCGCCCGCAAGCGGCCTCCTACGAATTTTTAATGGCAATGCAGATTTAAGGGTTTTCCTACGATTTATTCCCGAAAACTTCGCCAAGAAATATTTTTCTTGGCGTTATACTTACCTAGTAATTAAATCAAAGAGTTGAAGTCCTATGCCACGCATTGCCATCCATTCTGACCAGGCGCCTTCTGCCATTGGCCCTTATTCGCAAGCCGTGCGCATGGGCAACACGGTTTATTTTTCGGGTCAGGTGCCGCTGGATCCCGCGAAAGGCGAATTGGTGCAAGGTGATATCGCTACCCAAACCCGTCGTGTGTTCGATAATCTGAAAGCAGTTTGCGACGCTGCCGGCGGCAGTTTCAATGACATCGCCCGGGTCGGGATTTATTTGATCGACCTGAAAGATTTCGCCGAGGTAAATGCCGTTATGGCGGAATATTTCACCGCGCCTTATCCAGCCCGTTCGACCATCGAAGTGAAAGGTTTGCCGCGTGGTGCGCAGGTGGAAATCGATGCTGTGATGGTTTTAAGCTAAGTTACGCTTGGCGCGTACAACATCCAGCACTGAAACTAATTTAACGCCATCGGGTGAAGTAAGGCTATCCACGCTGTCTGGTGTCGGCCCGAAAATTGCCGAAAAACTGACGGCGCGTGGCTTGATCACCTTGCAGGATTTATGGCTGCATCTGCCTTTGCGTTACGAAGATCGCACAAAAATTTCGAGCATTCATGATTTGATTCCTGGCGAACCGGCACAAATCGAAGGTCGCGTGGAAGCCGTCGAGCGCGGCTTTCGTTATCGCCCGATTTTGCGGGTGGCCATTGGCGATGATTCACGCTCGACACTAACGATTCGTTTTTTTCATTTCAGCGGCGCCCAAGCACAGCAATTTATTGTCGGTCGGCGCATTCGTTGTTTTGGCGATGCCAAGCCGGGAGCGCACGGTCTGGAAATGGTGCATCCGAGTTATCGTTTTTTGCTCGATAGCGATGAAGCGCCCTTGCAAGACCGATTGGATCCAGTGTATCCCAGCATCGAAGGTCTTGGTCCGCAAACCATTCGCAAGCTGGTCGATGAAGCATTGAGAAGACTGCCGCCAGCCAATGAGTTGGAATTATTACCAAAGAAAATTTGTGATGACTTGGTGCTGCCGAGTTTGCGGGAAGCATTAATTACCGCACATCGGCCACCTGCTGAAACCACTATTGATGATTTGCGTTCTGGCCAGCACCCAGCCATCAAACGTTTGGCCTTGGAGGAAATGTTGGCACATCACTTGAGTTTGCAGCGCCAGCGTATTGCCTTGCGTTCGCATGGCGCGCTGCCGATTAAAAGCAAAGGTGTTTTCCAAAAGAAACTACAGTCTGCATTGCCCTACAAATTAACCAATGCCCAGCAACGCGTGTTCGCAGAAGTTAGTAAAGACATGCACGAGCCGGTGCCAATGTTGCGTTTGGTGCAGGGCGATGTCGGTAGCGGTAAAACCGTCGTCGCGGCTTTGTCTGCCCTGCGTGCAATCGAGGCGGGGAAACAAGTTGCGCTAATGGCGCCAACCGAATTATTGGCCGAACAACATCTGGCTAATTTCCGCGCCTGGTTTGAGCCGCTGGATATCAAAGTGATGTGGCTGGCCGGAAAAGTTACCGGCAAGGCACGCGCTGCGGCATTGGCGCAACTGGCGTCGGGCGAAGCACAAATGATTGTCGGTACGCATGCACTGATGCAGGAAAAAGTGATTTTTCATTCGCTCGCATTAGTCATCGTTGATGAGCAACACCGTTTCGGTGTGCATCAACGTCTGGCTTTGCGTGATAAGGGCACTGATGGCGAAAAGGTGCCGCATCAATTAATCATGACCGCAACACCGATTCCGCGAACGCTTGCAATGTCGGCTTATGCAGATCTGGATGTGTCGGTGATCGACGAAATGCCGCCGGGTCGAACACCGGTGCAAACAGTCGCCATCACCGATCAGCGCCGCGAAGAAGTGACCGAGCGCATCAGGGCCGCCTGCAAAGAAGGCAAACAAGTGTATTGGGTCTGTACGCTGATCGATGAAAGCGAAGAAGTGCAGGCACAATCGGCACAATCAACTTTCGAGCAACTGCAATTGAATTTACTCGGCATTCGCATTGCCTTGTTGCATGGCCGCATGAAGCCGGTCGATAAACAAAGCGTGATGGCGAAATTTAAGGCGGGTGAACTGGATTTGCTGGTAGCCACAACAGTAATTGAAGTGGGTGTTGATGTGCCCAATGCCAGCTTGATGGTAATTGAAAATGCCGAGCGATTAGGCTTGGCACAATTGCATCAATTACGCGGACGAGTAGGGCGTGGTGCGCAAGCATCGAGTTGCGTATTGTTATATAAATCACCGTTATCGCAAATGGCACGCGAGCGTTTGGATGTGATGCGCAGAACCACCGATGGTTTTGTTATTGCCGAAAAAGATTTGGAACTTCGAGGTCCCGGCGAATTGTTGGGAACTCGGCAAACCGGCATTGCCGGTTTTCGCATCGCCGATCTAAGTCGCGATGCTGCCTTATTGCCGACGGTTCATTCTGTGGCAGAAATTCTATTGCGCGACAGCACCCAGCTTGCAGACAAAATCGTCGAACGCTGGGTTGGCAGTGCGGCCAAGTTTGCCGGCGCTTGAGCAGATTGATTTTGCAGATGTATGTCGCAGGAGGGCCTTCTAGGCCCGAAAAATCCCGCCAGATCTTCGCGCCTGAAGGTCGCACCATAAAAAAATATTTCAGCTTACTCAAACCCATCGCAAATGAAGTGGCCCACAAATGACTACATACAAATGCTTATAATCCAGACATGATTAAAAAAATCCCTTTACTAATTGACACCGACCCCGGTGTTGACGACGCGCTCGCTTTATTGATGGCCTTCAATTCTCCGAGTCACGACATCAAGGCACTCACGATTGCCGCCGGAAATGTCGGTTTGCAGCATACGGTTGCCAATGCACTGAAACTTTGCGAAGTCGCACAAGTGAATATTCCGATCTACGCCGGTTGTCCGGTGCCTTTGGTGCATGCAGCGGAAGATGCGGCCTATGTC
>Ga0105044_10006243_pt1 | contig 16381 bp, 11 predicted proteins | sample MAT01_FD_78092 | JGI IMG/M metagenome (GOLD analysis project Ga0105044, IMG submission 78092) | Freshwater microbial communities from Lake Fryxell liftoff mats and glacier meltwater in Antarctica - MAT-01 | ecosystem: Environmental > Aquatic > Freshwater > Ice > Liftoff microbial mat | place... | reverse complement strand
CGCGACACTGACACTCAATGCGGGTGCGCTGACGATCAACGGCGCGGCACTGGACGATCGCATCGCGCTTTCACTTGATGCGACGCAGACGCAACTTGTCGTGCAGGACAACGGCCGGGTGATCGGCCAGTTCGACAACGGCAGCGTCCATTCGATCTCGATCTTCACCGGGGACGGCAACGACCGCGTGCAGATCACGTCGGCCGTCACGCAGGTCACGGTGATCGACGGCGGCAACGGCAAGAACACACTGATCGCCGGTGGCGGGCCGACCACCATCATCGGCGGCGACGGCAACAGCAAGTTCAACGGCAGTTCCAGCACCACCACGTTTGTTGGCGGCAACGGCAGCGAACTGTTCGTCGGCGGTACCGGCACCAGCGCTGTCTTCACCGGTGGTGGTGACAACAAGGTGCAGAACGTCACGGCCGCGGATACGATCGTCGCCAACCCGAACGACAAAGTATTGTTCAACAATCCCAATCCGGCCACCGTCCAAGTGCAAACGCCTACCGAGACTCTCTCGGCCGACGAAGTGGAGCAACTGCTGCTGCGCGCCACCGCGGCCTCGGCGACGAACGATGCGATTATCGCCATCGTCGATCGCAACGGGCGGATTCTGGGTGTGCGCGTCGAGAATGGCGTCGCCTCCGAGATTCAGAACGATCCCGAACTGCTGACGTTCGCGATCGACGGTGCCGTGTCGCTGGCGCGCACGGGGGCGTTCTTCGCCAGCAACTCCGCGCCGCTGACGTCGCGCACCGTCAGCAATTTGAGCCAATCCACAGTGACCCAGCGCGAAGTCGATTCGTACCCGAGCATCACTGATCCGAACTCGACCTACCGCGGTCCCGGCTACGTTGCCCCGGTACGGACCGGAGCGAACTTCCCGCCGAACATTCCGAACACGCCCGAAGTCGATCTGTTCGCCATCGAGCATACCAATCGGGACAGTATCGTTCACCCGGGGCCCGACAGCATCAAGGGCACGGCAGACGATGTGCTGCTGCCCGCCCGGTTCAACATCGACCCGGCCTTCGTTCCCGCGGGGCAGGAGATCTTCGCCCCGAATTCGTACGGATTCCAATCGGGCGTTCAGCCGACGGCCCAGGCACGCGGCATCGCGACGTTGCCGGGCGGCATTCCGCTGTTCGAGAACGGCCAACTCGTGGGCGGCATCGGCATCTTCTTCCCCGGCAAGACAGGCTTCGCCAGTGAAGAAAACTCGAGCATGAGCGCCACCTACGACCCGACGAAGCCCGATCGCTCCTTCGAGGCCGAGTTCATCGCCTTCGCCGCCGCGGGCGGTTCGTCGGGTGCGAATCAGTCAATCGGCGCACTGGGTGGCGTCGCTCCCGTGGCCGGGTTCGACTTGCCCTCAGGCCGAATCGATCTGGTCGGCATTCAACTGGATGTCTTCGGCCCCGGCGGCAGCGTCGAAGGACCGAAACGGCTGCTGGCGCTCGGCGCGGCGCTCGGTCAGGGCGACGCCTCGGCCGGCACCTTCGTACCGGTCACGCCGGGGGCGGACAATGTTCCGAACACGGCGGACGATGCACTGTTCATCAATGGCCTGCCCGTGGCCGAGGGGTGGCTGGTCACGCCGCACGATGGCAATGGCGTGACGGCCGAGGAAGTGACACAGATCATCAACGAAGGCGTCGAGCAGGCGAACAGGACGCGGGCGGCCATCCGGCTGCCGCTGAACTCATCGACGCGGATGGTGCTGGCAGTGGCCGATCGCGACGGGGCAATCGTCGGCCTCTTCCGCATGCCCGATGCGACGGTGTTCTCGATCGATGTCGCGGTCGCCAAGGCGCGTAACACGAACTACTACGCCGACGCGGACAAGCTGCAGCCGATCGACCAACTGCCGGGCATTGCCCCCGGCGTGGCAATGACGAACCGAACGTTCCGCTTCCTGTCGCTGCCGCGCTATCCGAGCGGGGCCCAGGGCACCCCACCGGGCGCGTTCTCGATCATCAGAGACGGAGGCGCGAACCCGGTCAACGGCCTGCAGGTCGGCGAACGTCTGCCCGCCAGCGCGTTCCAGAGCGTGCTCGGGTACGACTCCTTCAACCCGCAGACCAACTTCCGCGACAAGACGAACATTCTGAACCAGAACGGCATCGTCTTCTTCCCCGGCAGCGCGCCGTTGTATCGCACGACCGGCAGTACGACGACATTGATCGGCGGCTTCGGCGTCTCGGGCGATGGTGTCGATCAGGACGACGTGGTGACCACGCTGGGCCAGGTCGGCTTCGAACCGGACAATGGCATCCTGCGGTCCGACCAGGTCTTCTTCGGCGGCATCCGGCTGCCGTATCAGAAGTACAACCGCAACCCCGAAGGCGGCGTTGTGGGTTAAGGCCGCCCGCGCGTTCGGCTTGCCGGAAATCGGGAACTCTGGCACAATCGCCGGACGATCGCACGGATGCGAGGAAGTAATCTCATGAAGCGCGGGTTGCAGTGGTTGCTCGGCATCGCAGTGGCGGCCGGGATTGTAATGGTGCCGGTGATGCACTACCGGGCCACGTACGCGCACGGAAAGCGGCTGCGCGAGGTGGAGGCGGGCCAGTTCTATCGCTGCGGGCAACTCACGTCCGATGGTTTCCGCGACGCCATCAAACGTTACGGCATCAGAACCGTGATCAATCTGCAGGATGAAGACCCCGATCCGCTGATGCCCGAGACGTTTTACAACGACAAGAAGACTCTCGAGAGCAAAGTCTGCGAGGAAGCCGGCGCGAAGTACGTGATGATGAGCTTCGATATGCCGCGCCGCGATCAGGCCCCTCTTGAACACGCCAAGGCGATCGACAACTTTCTGGCACTGATGGACAAGCCGGAATCGCGCCCCGCACTGCTGCACTGCAAGGCCGGGCTGCACCGGACGGGGTTGCTGACGGCCATCTACCGGATGGAGTACGACCGCTGGAGCCGCGCCGAAGCGATGCGCGAACTGCGGGCCAACGGCTTCGGCGATGCGGCCGCCCACACCGGCAACGACTATATCTGGTCGTACATCGAGAACTACACCCCGCGCTGGCAGCGCAAGCCCGCCGTCATATCCGCGGAGCGCACCCCATGACGATTCTCGACCGGATGCTGTTCGCGGCGTTCATGCGTTCCTACATGATTGTGCTGTGCAGCACGCTGTCGCTGTACATCGTTGTCGACCTGTTCTCGAACCTCGACGACTTTGCCGCGCGTTCGACCAAGTTCGTCGACGTCGCGTCGAACATCATCAACTTCTACAGTTACCGCTCGATCCAATACTACGATCGCCTCTGCGAGGCGATTGCCCTGCTCGCGGCTGTGTTCACGGTCGCATGGATGCAGCGGAACAACGAGGTGCTGCCGGTACTCTCGGCCGGCGTTTCGATCCGCCGGATCCTGCGGCCGATCCTGCTCGCGGCGTCGATGGTGCTCGGCTTCGGGGTGGCCATTCAGGAATTGGTGATTCCGAACATCATCGATCAACTTGTGCTCGACCGCGATGATCTCGATCAGGAGAAGGAAGTCTGGGTGCAGGGGGCATTCGATGCCAATGGCGTGCATATCGAAGGCAGTCAGGCTGTCCGCAAGGAGAACCTGGTGAAGCGCTTCTACGCCACCACACCCGAAACGCAGACCAGCAACATGATTCACCTGACCGCCGAGACGGCCGTTTATATCCCGCCCGGCACCGGCGAATTGAGCGGCGGCTGGATGCTCACCCGCACCACGCCCGCCGAGATCGACAAGGACTATCGCCCGGACATGCTCATCGCCCTCGAACCGGGCAGCTACTTTCTGAAGACGAAGGACGTCTCGTTCGACACGGTGACGAAGCAGTCGAAGTGGAACGTCTTCAACTCAAGCTGGCAGTTGTACGAGATGCTGAATCGTTCGGACTCGCCTCGCCAGGGGCCGATCGCGGTTCTGTTTCATGGGCGCATCAGCCGCCCGTTCGTCGGCATGGTGCTGGTGGTACTGGGCCTGTCGATCATTCTGCGCAATCAGGCCCGGCACATGTTCATCAGTGCCGGGCTGTGCCTGATGATGTGCGCGATCTTCTTCGGCGTCATCATGGTCAGCAAGTTCCTCGGCGAGAACGACTACATCTCGCCCGCGCTGTCGGCGTGGCTGCCGATCCTGATCTTCGGACCGTACACGCTGGTGCAGTACGACGCGATTCACAGTTGATGCGGATTGCGGAATGGAAGAAGGCAAAGCCCCGACGTGAGGCTCTGCGAACGTCGGGGATCGTGACAAGTTAACGCACATACTCGTACATGACGGCCTTGTTGCCACGACGCACTTCTTTCCATCTGCCTGATTTCTTCAGGTAGTCGTCCATCACGGTATCGGTATCGACGATCGCACGGTCGAAGCCCGCCTTCTTCCGTAGCGTTTCAATCCGTTCCGGGTGGTCGTGCATCAGATCGATGTAATCGCGCAGCCCGGCATCGCCGTACAGTTCGAAGCGGTCGTCCATAAACGTTGTCAGCGACGGGGCGAAGTAGACGATAAAGCCACCGGCGTTGGCATCGTTGAAGATCGGGAAGCGATCCGGCTTCGTTTTCGCATATTCCTGCAATGGTTCGATCAGTTCCGTCGGCACCAGCTTCATGTCGAACTGCGCCCAGTCATAGCCGATCACGGGGACCGCGATCTGCGAGCGTTGCAACAAGACGGCGATGCCGATGAGTGCGAGGGCCGGCAGCCAGACGATCAGCCCGGGCCGGCGCGGTACTGCCGTCGCGGGAATCGCGAATGTGTCGCCGTACTTTTTGAGCAGTCGGAACCAGCGTGTTTCCGGCAGCATGTCCGCCAGGGCGATCAGTCCCACTGCCACGAACAGCGGCCCATGGCGGATGCCCATGAAGCTGAGTGCCAACCAGACCAGCGGCAGCAGCCACGTAACACGCGGCCGTCGCGGCAGCGTGCCGGCCAGCATGAACAGGTAGAACGCCCCGAAGCCGACGACCGCCTGCCCATCGGTGCGGGCGATGTTCAGCGGGTAATGCTCGGGGACGAACTCTTTCATCGCGGGGTTATCGAGGATGCGCAGCCAAGTGCGGTGCATGTCGAACCCCAGCGGGTTCATCAGCGTGCCGATCGCGCAGCCGAAGATGATGACCACCAGCCAGAAAACCTCCGCGGCAGTGCGTTCGCGAAGAATCGCCCAGCCGATGACCGCTAACGCGATGGTGGCAATGCCGCCGAGGACGCCGCCGTGCAGGTTGGTCCACAAGATGCAGATCGGGATCAGCCACGCCATCCGGCGGATGCCGATGCGGCGACGTTCGAAGTCGACAAGCCAGGCCGTCACGACGCCCATCAGCACGATGGTCGCCAGGTGCGGCCGCAGGTAGAAGTGGAACCCGGCCACGGCCATGCCCAGTGCGACGATCGCTCCCGCGGGCAGTGGGTGCAGCCCGCCATCAATGAAGCGCTTGCCGACCCAGGCCGCGAAGCCGGCGAGAAGGGCGTTCATCATTGTCAGCATCGTGTCGAAGCCGCCGATGCGGTGCGCGATGGACATCACACATTCGCCCAGCCATTGCTGCGGTACCCAGAACTGCCCGGCATGGCTCCAGGTGAACGGGTCGGTGTGCATGAAGCCTTCGGCAATGATCTGATCGCCGACGCGCGTGTGCCATAGTGCGCCGGGATCACTGAACGGTTGGGCGCGAAGAACGAATTGAAGGGCGATGAAGAAGACGACAAACAGCGCCAGCACAGCGCGATCGCCGGAGCGGGGAGAGAGGGTCACATTCACGCTTTGGCCTTCAGAAGGTCGCGGATTTCCGCCAGGAGCGCTTCTTGCGGCGGGGTCACCTTCTCGGGTTCTTCGGGCGGCCCCTTGAACTTGTTGACTGCCTTGACGATCAGAAAGACGCAAAATCCGATGATCATGAAGTCGATGATCGATTGCAGGAACGCGCCATAACCGATGGCCGCCCCTTTGTCGCCGATGGTGAACTTCAGCGAACTGAAGTTGACCCCGCCGATGACGTAGCCGATCGGCGGCATCAGCACCGAATCAACCAGGGCCGAAACCACCTTGCCGAACGCGGCCCCGATGATGATGCCGACCGCCAGGTCGATCACGTTGCCGCGCTGGATGAACTTCTTGAACTCGAACAGCATATTCGCCATCGACAGAGTCCTCAGTTCAAAAGAACCGTTGATGACGGTCAGGTTGAGAATGCCTCTCGTTGTGGCCGGCACTACCGTGGAGCGCGCGTCTCGCGTGCTCAAGTTGTCGAGCGCGCGAGACGCGTGCTCCGCGATGGTCGGTTCCGACGGATGGCTTTTTCAGTCTGACGGTCAGCAACCTTATCAGAGCCGCTTCGAGTAGTTTCGACGCTGTCTGCCGAACACCGGCGAGGCTTTGGCCTGCGGGGTTTTCTCTTCCTTCACGCGTGGCGTGAACGACTCGAATCCTTCCACCTGATCCTGGTCGATCAGGCGGTTGATCAAATGCTCGATGCCGGTCAACTGTTCGCCCTGCTCGGGCGTGACGAACGAGATGGCCGTGCCATCGGCCCCCATTCGACCTGTGCGGCCGATGCGGTGTACGTAGCTTTCGAGGTCGTTGGGCAGGTCGTAGTTGATGATGTGCGAAATGCCCGAGACGTCGATCCCGCGGCTCATCACATCGGTGGCGATCAGGCAGACGACTTTCTCCGCCCGGAAGTAGGCCATCACCTTTTCGCGCTTCGGCTGCGGCAGGTCGCCATGGGTCACCGCGGTCTTGGGGAAGAGCGGCCGCAGGGCCTTGTACAACTTGTCCGCCGTGCGTTTGCGTTCGACGAAGATGATGCACTGGCGCGGCTTGTCGCGCTCGAGCACCTTCACCAGCAGGTCGAACTTCCTCTCCTCATCCACCGTGATGTACTTCTGCTCGATCTTGTCGACCGTCAGCACTTCCGGCGATGTCTGGATCAGCGTGGGGTCGACCTGATAGCGCTTGGTCAGCTTCAGCACGGAGTCGGACAGCGTGGCGGACATCAGCAGTGTCTGGCGCTTCGCGGGCAATCGCCGCATGATCCGTTCGATCTGCGGGCGGAAGCCGATGTCCAGCATCCGGTCCGCTTCATCAAGGACCGCGTAACGCACATTGTCCAGCGAGATCGTACCGCGGCTCAGGTGATCGAGGACGCGCCCGGGCGTGCCGACGATCAACGTGCAGCCTAACCGCATCAGGTCCATCTGCCGGCCGAAGCGCTGCCCGCCATAGACGGGGACGGTGCGGAAGTGCTTGCTGGGCGAGAGTTTGTCCGCCTCTTCGGCCACCTGCACGGCCAGTTCGCGTGTCGGCGTCATCACGATTGCCTGCGGGCGCGTCGGATCGCCACCGCGCCAGCGATTCATGAACGGGACCAGAAAGGCGCAGGTCTTGCCTGTGCCGGTCTGCGCCTGGCCGATGACGTCGACACCGGTCATCGCAACCGGAATCAGCTGGGCTTGAATGGGGGATGGTGTTGCATAACCCGCATGGTCGAGGGCATCAATCAGCGGCGGAATGAGGTGGAGTTCGCGAAAGCTGGTAACGGCTTCCACGGTCGGCGCTGGCGTCAAACAAGTATCTCCGTCGATGGAACACCATCCTGGCAGGAGGTGGGAATCTAACAGTTGCTATAGTGATTCTCCCCTCAGCGGCGAGCACTGAACGCTCGTCCCCGGAGTGAAAATCTTCGTGCACTTCGCGCGCTTGCCTGCCTAAGTCTCCGTAGCGTCTGCTCACCATCGGTCAGAGGCATATTGAAGAACGTCGCTTGCTTCGGCGTCCATTTCTGGTGAAATAAGCGAACGAGCCCCGACCGTCAGGAAGGGGAGGCGGTATCCTCTCCCTGACGGTTGCGGCTCGCTCTTCAATGAGGTCTCTTCATGCGTGCATTGCTGGTGCTGGTTCTCACGTCGTCGATCGCCATGGCGGGCACGTCGAACAGCCTGCTCGACGTTTCGGCCGACGGCAAGCTGCTGATTGCCGCCAACCGCGACAACGACACGGTCACGATCGTCACCCTCGGCAACCGCAAGGTCACGCATGAGATTGCCGTGGGCCATCATCCGGAAGGCGTCTCGTGGGTCGGCAACGGCCCACTGGCGCTGGTGACACTTCACGGGGACGATAAGGTTGTCTTTGTCGATACGGCCGCGGGCAAGGTTGTCGACAAGCTGACGGTGAAGAATGAACCGTACGGCATCGTCGTCACCAGGGACGGCAGCAAGGCGTACGTGACGCACGACTACCCGGGCCTCGTCAGCGAAATCGACATTCCCGATCGGAAGGTGCTGCGGACGATCAAGAGCGGCAGCTGGTCGCGCGGTATCGCCATCGATCCGGCCGAAAAGATGCTCTACGTCAGCGATTTCTACACTGCCAAGCTGCATGCCATTGACATCGCGGCCGGGAAGCTCGTTGATACATGGCCCGGCCATGAGACGCAGAACCTGTGCCGGCACGTCGCACTGCACCCGTCGCGAGGCAAGGCTTACCTGTCGCACATTGTTTCGCGTGTCACGCATACGGAAGGCCGGGGGGCGATCTTCCCCGAAGTGACGATCTGCGATCTGCGGCCGAAGCGAGATGCCGATGATAAACGCCGGAGGTCGATCGCCATGGACACCTACAACGGCGTCTACGTGACCGCCAACCCGTGGGAAACCGCCCTGACGCCGGACGGCAAGACGATCTTCACCATCTACGCGGGGACCGATGATGTGAATGTCTCGAACGTGATCGACGACGATTATCGGGAGATGGATCGCGTCAGCCTGCCGTTCAAGGTCGGCAAGAACCCGCGTGCGATCCGCGTGAACCCGAACGGCAACGAGATGTACATCTACAACACGCTCGACTTCAACGTGGCCGTCTACAGCCTGCCCGGTCTGCGCAAAGAGGGGGCCATCACGATGTGTGCCCCGCCCAAGTCGCCCGAGTGGGTACGCGGCAAGGTGCTGTTCCAGAGCGCGACGCTGTCGGGCGCGAAGTGGATTTCCTGTTCGTCGTGCCATCCGGATGGGTTGACCGATGCCCGCACCTGGCACAACGGCGAAGGACTGCGCCGCACGCCGCCGATGCTTGGCCTGGCGCACACGCACCCGATCCACTGGTCGGCCGACCGCGATGAAGTACAGGACTTCGAGTATACCATCCGCAGCAAACTGATGGGTGCCCGCGGCCTGGTGCCGGGGCAACTCCGCACGAAATCCGGGTTCTCGCCGATCGAACTGGAAGAGAAGATGGGCGGCCGATCGAAAGACCTCGATGCGCTGGCGATCTATACCAACTCATTCAACTTCCGACTGTCACCGCACATCCCCGCTCCCGGCAAGTTGAGCGAAGAGGCCGAGCGCGGCAAATCGCTGTTCTTCAGCAAGGAAGTCAACTGCGCCAGTTGCCACAGCGGGCCGATGTACACCGACAGCAGCTTGAAGAAGCCTTTCACGCGTCATGAAGTCGGCACCGGCCTCGACGACTCCGGCGAGAAGATGGGCCCGAAGTACGACACGCCGACGCTCCTGGGTGTCTACCGCAACACGGAGTACCTGCACCACGGCAAAGCGAAATCACTGATGGACGTGCTGACGACAAGCAACCCGAAAGACCAGCACGGCAAAACGAGCCACCTGAGCGCGAAGGAGAAGGAAGACCTGGTCGCGTTCCTGAAGTCTCTGCCGTACGAGATGCCGCCCGACGAAACCCCCAACACCGTGGCAGACCGCTTCCGCGAACCGGCGAAGAAAGAGTAGGTTAGCGTGCAGCTTAACGGGATGCACTAAGAAGACAATGGACCACGAATAAGCCGAATGGCATGAATAAGAACAGACATGCAGAGCCCATGTCCAGGTTCTCATTCGGTTTATTCGTGGTTTATTGTCTACTCGTATCTCACTCGCGCTGAATCGTTCCGTTGAAGATCGCCGGGTCGAACGGGTCTTTGGCTTCACGTTGAACTTCGGGCTTCGGAAGCGACTTGCTGGTCTCTCCGAAACTCGTCTTCGCCACTGGAACCGCCACCGGCACAGGCATCGGTGTCACGACCACGGCGGGTGTCACCACGGCTTCGGGCAGCCGGGCCGGTTCATCGGGCACTGCCATCCGCGCCCATGTTTCCAGATGCCCGAACGCGATCCCCTGTCGCTCGCGCAGCGGCGGCAGCGTTGCTTTGCCATGCGGGGTGACGGCCATCGTCAGCAGCGGACTGGCCGACGGGTCATTACGGTTGAGTTGCTTGAGAGTGATCGCCAGGTTCTGCAGCGTTGCCTTGCGGTTGCTGCCGTCACTCGTCGGCACCAGCGAGAATGACCCGGCCTCGTTGTTCGCGTGGCAGCGCACGCAAGCGTTCATCAGGATCGGTTGTACACGCGTGACGAATAGCGTGAACGATTCCGGGTTGTAGTCGGGAACTTCGATACGGACGACCGCATCTTTCTTCACCGGTTCGGCCTTCACGGGAACGGCCGGCTTTCTCGCTTCCAGTTCCTTCAGGCCGTTCATCATCTGCCGCAGGCGGTTGTCGTCGGGGCGGTAGCGCAGCAGCAGTTCCCCCTCCGCGATCGCCTCGGGCCGCAGCTGTTGATCCATGCACCAGCGGATCAGGCGCATCCGCTCATCGGGATCGCGCAGGTTGCAGCGCTCGCGCATCGAAAGGTACGCGGCATGCCGATCGGGCAGCAGCTCCAGTACGCGTTCAGCCGGCATCGACGTCTCGCCACCGTTGAGGCGGACAAGGTATCGGCCACCCTCGCGGCGGATATCGCCTTCGATGATCTGGTGATTGTCGAGCAGAAGAATGCGCCCTGTCTCGGCACCCTGGACGGGCGCGAACACCGCGCAGCACACGACGATTGAAAGTGAGAGTCGCATGCCGGCAGGTGATAACCGCCTGCCGGCGGGGCGTCAAGTTCAACCACGCTGCTGCAGGCGGTCCAAGGCATGCCGGGCGGCTTCGCGAACTTCGCGTTCGCTGTCGGTGCAGGCTTCCAGCAGCGCTTCGACGACCGTGTCTTCCATGCAGCCCATCTGCCCGAGCATTTCGCAGGCACGTTCGCGCATCAGCGGTTCGGCATCGAGCAGCATCGCCAGCGTGTAGCTGATGGCCGTCGCGCCGATCTTGCGTATGGCGGTAGCGACGACGATGCGGGCCCGAACGTCCGGTTCGAGCAGTAACATGAACAGATTGGGCAACGCAGGCTCGGCATCCGGTCCGATGCGGCCCAGGGCGGCAGCGCATTCCAGGCGAACCGCCTGGCTTTCATCCTGCAGGCAGGCAGTCAGGTGGGGCAGGGCCGGGACGGCACTCATACCAAGGTCGCCCAGCACGCGTGCGGCGCGCTTGCGAACCAGCTCGGCGCTGTCGGCCAGCGCTCCCATCATCGGCGGAAGAATCGCCGGGGCCCCGGCACCGATCTCGTTGAGCGCAATCACCGCCAGCCCGCGAACGTCATCGTCGGGGGCGTTGAGCGCTTCGGTCAGGAGCGTGACGGCCTCGTCGCGATACTCATCCGGCAATGAGCCGGAGATCGACGCGATCAACACACGTCGAATCACGCTGGCCGAGTTTGTCTGAATCATCTTCGTCTGTCCGCCGCGGGCCTTCTTATCACGATGTTTTAGGCGCACGGTCGGGCTTGAGAAAGGTTTAATGGCAGAACCTCCGGCAGGTGTGAGTCGACTAGGGGAATCTAGTGCGCGTTTTGTCGCCATGCTCAACATGATTTGCGCATTCCACAGATTCCGTACGTTTTGTTTTGTCCGAAAGTCCGACAGAAGTTCGCGGGTTCATGCACGGCATGAATTGGTAGTGGATTTCCATCGCGGCTTCCCGAAGGACGTCGTGTTGAACCGGGCTGCGATCGCCGTCAGTTCGTAAAGCGCTCTTGACACGTTTCCCCAACCCGGTTATCGCCCCCGACTGTCAGGGAAGACAATCTTCGCCTGCCGGAAGCGGCGCGCATGAGGCGTGCCGCGGCAGGCGGAATTCAATCGCCCGCACAGGGCCGGGAGTCGTCGGGTTCGGGGGAACTTGCCGGCACTCGATGGGGGAACAAGATGACACTCCGACTTCGCGGATGGAAGCGGCGGTTCCTGGGCCTTGGTGCCTGCGCTCTCGTCGGTCTCGCCACCGGTTGCAACAGCGACAAGCAGGAACGCCGGCTGCCGTCGAGCCCGATGGCGATCAACAAGCCGATGGGCCCGGGCAACACCGTCATGACGCCGCCCAGCTCGCCGGCCTTCAACAACCTTACGAACAATCCGCCCGGGATCGTGACGCAGCCGACCACTCAGCCGCAGCCGTTCCCGACCACCACGACGCAGAATGTGCCGGCCCCGGTCATGCCGTCGATGCCGAGCATGCCGCCGATCGGCAGCAGGCCGCAAATGAACATGCCGAGCGCGATGGTTCCCGCGAACGCCGGGATGAACCAGGCGAACTTCAACCAGCCCGCCGCGATGCCGCTGCCCAACCCGAACATGACGAACACGAATCAGAACACGCGGTCGGCCTACCCGATCCAGCAGAATGTGCCCGGCATGCCGGGGATGCAGGTTCAGCCGGTGCAGATGCAGGCCAACCCGCAAATGACGATGCAGGCCCCGCCGATGCAGCAGCAGATGCCGATGGTTCAGCAGCCGCCAATGCAGGGTGTTCAGCCGCACCAGTTCCAGCCGCTGCCGCAGACATCGCAGCGGGTTGAAGTGCAGCAGAACACGCCGCAGTACAATCAGCAGATGCAGCAGCCGGCCCCGGCCCCGCTGCCGCAACAGTTTCAACAACAGCAGTACCAGCAACAGCCGGTCGCGCCGCAGCAACCGCAGATGATGCCGCCGCAGCAGTTGATCCTGCCGAACTACAACCAGAGCATGAAGCCGAGTGACCAGATGCAGGGGATCAGCGCACCGGGTGAAACCCCGGCCGCCGTCCGACAGGCCTCGGCCCAGTTGATGCAGCGTAACGACAGCACCACCGGCCCGAGCGTGAAAGTGATCGCGCAGAACATCCGCGGAGCCAACGACCCCTCATTCCGGCTGCCGCCCGACCCGGTGATGGAAGCCCCGATCACCGTGCCGACGACGAATCTGGGACGGTGATTGCAATGCGGAATGCGGAACTCGGAATGCGGAATTCAGACCGGACAGTCCTTTCCTTTGGCGGGGATCTTTGAACTGTGATGACCGTTCTGAATTCCGCAATCCGCATTCCGAAGTCCGCATAGCTACAACGTCGGCCCGATCGACCACGGCGCGAACTCTTCTTCGCCCACGCCGTTGATCTCGCTCTTCGTCTTCTTGCCGCTGGCAACGGCGATGATCTCCTCGAAGATCTCGTTGCCCACTTCCGCGACCGACGTGCCTTCCAGCACTTTGCCGGCGTTGATGTCCATGTCGCCGATCATGTGCGTGTACAGCGGTGTGTTGGTCGCGATCTTGATCGACGGGGCCGGCTTGCAGCCGAACACGCTGCCGCGGCCGGTCGTGAAGACCAGCACGTTCGCTCCCCCGGCCACGATGCCCGTCATGCTCACCGGGTCGTAGCCCGGCGTGTCCATCACCACGAAACCCTTCGCCTTCACCGGTTCGGCGTAGTGCACCACATCGACCATCGCCGTGCTGCCGGCCTTGGCGATCGCGCCCAGCGACTTTTCGTAGATGGTCGTCAGGCCGCCTTCCTTGTTGCCGGGCGACGGGTTGTTGTTGATCTCGGTGCCGAACACACCCGTGTACCATTCCCACCACTTGATACGTTCGACTAGTTTCTCGCCGACTTCGCGCGAAACGGCCCGCCGCGTCAGCAAGTGCTCGGCCCCGTAGATTTCCGGCGTTTCGCCCAGGATCGACGTCCCGCCCTGCTGGACGACCAGGTCGCTGGCGACCCCAAGGGCAGGGTTGGCGGTCACGCCGCTGTTGCCGTCCGACCCGCCGCAATTCGTGCCCAGGATGATGTGCTTCGCCGAGATGCTGACGCGCTTCACGTCGTTGACCACCGGCAGCAGATCAACGACCGCCTTCACGCCGGCTTCCACTGTCTTGCCGATGCCGCCCGATTCCTGGATCGTCAGCAGCGTCGGCTTCTTCTTGTAGCCGTTGAGTTGAATGAGATCGAGATGCTCGTTTTCGATCAGGTGGATCGCCTGCCCCGTCTCACAGCCTAAACCGATCAGGATGTACGCCGCCACGTTCGGGTGCCTGGCGAAGCCGGCCAGCGTGCGGTCGAGCTGCTTGTGGTCCGACCCGTCGTAGGCCATCGCGCAGCCCTGTTTGTGCACCAGCGGCAGGATGCCATCGACGTTGGGGAACTTCTCCAGCACACCTGATGCGCGAATGCGCTCCGCGATGTACTTGCTGGTGCTGGCGGAGCAGTTGACCGTGCTGATGATCGCCAGATAGTTGCGCGTGCCGTAGCGATGATGGTCGGGCCGATCGCTGCCGCGGTCGTACCCCATGAACGAGCGATACTCGGCCGGCGGCGGCGGGGCAGCGGGAGTGTCGCGGCAGAAGGCGTAGTCGCGTTCAAACGCGCCGAGCCTGACGTTGTGAACGTGAACATGATCGCCCGGCGGAATGTCGCGGCCGGCAAATCCGATGATCTGCCCGTACTTGTTGACCGGGTCGCCTTCCTTGATCGCGTGGACCGCGAACTTATGCCCCATTTTCACGGCCGTGGGCAGTTTCAGCGTTCCGCCGTTGAACGTGAGTTCCGTCCCGGCCGGCAATGGCCTGGCGGCCACGGCAATGTTATCAACCGGACGAAGGTGAACAGCAACCTGAGTCAATGGCATGGCCGGCATGCGAGTGTTTTCCTGCAAAAGAGAGAGTCTGTCATCAGACATCATATGAGGTAAACACGTACAAGCCCTACCTGAGGCTTCCGAAGGTCGGGGATCACGAAGCAATGCGGAATTCGGAATTCGGAGTTCGGAATTCAGAACAGAAATCAAGCCCCTACCTGAGGCTTCCGAAGGTTGGGGATCAGTTCGGGTAGCATTCGATGCGTGAAAACCGCTAGACTCTGCCCATGGAACGGACTGCCGACAAACGGCCGCATGTGGCGGTGCTGGATGAAGAACTTCCGTGGCCGCTCGATTCAGGCAAGCGGCTACGAACCTGGCATTTGCTGATTCGGCTGGCGCGGCGCTTTCGCATCACCTATCTGGCGCACCGGCACGATGCGTCCGCGGATGCGGAACGGGCGCTGCGGCACGCGGGCATCCGGACGGTGGTGGTCGATCGGTCGATTCCTTCGAAGAAAGGAATCGGCTTCGCGGTCCGGCTGGCGCGCAACCTGTTCTCCTCGCTGCCTTATTCCGTGGCGACGCACCACAGTGCCGAACTGACGGCCGCGGTGCGCGACCTGGCCCGGCGCGATCCTCCCGCACTTTGGCATTGCGAATGGACTCCTTATGCCGAGTACATGCGTACCCCGCCCGGCGATGCGCCGTGGCTGGTGATGGCCCACAATGTCGAATCATTGATTTGGCAGCGCTATGTGGAAACGTCGGGCCGGGGGCCGAAACGCTGGTACATCGGCCTGCAGCAGCGCAAATTCGAACGATTTGAACGATGGGCCTATTCCTCCTGCGATCGAGCCATTGCCGTCAGCGATGAGGATGCCGCCATCATGCGATCCCGCTTCGGCGGGCACGCGGTCGATGTCGTCGACAACGGCGTCGATACCGCCATGATCGTTCCCGACTCGTCCATCGCGCGCGACCCATTCCGCATCCTTTTCCTCGGCAGCCTCGACTGGCGGCCCAACATCGACGGGGCCGAGCGCCTGCTGCGCGACATATTCCCGCAAGTGCTGCAGCGCGAACCGCGCGCGACACTTCAACTGGTGGGTCGCAATCCCTCCGATGCCCTTCGCCGCCTGGCGGCGTCGCCTTCCGTGCAACTGCACGCCAACGTCCCCGACGTGTGCCCGTATCTCGCGAACGCCGGCATTCTCGCGGTTCCGCTGCGTGTCGGCGGCGGCTCGCGCCTGAAGATTCTCGAAGCACTCGCCGCGGGACTTCCGGTGCTGACATCACACATCGGCGTCGAGGGGCTGCATCTCGACGCGGAAACGCATGTCACCATCGCGGACACTGTCGAGGAGCAAGTGAATCGATTGCTGGACATGATGCACAATCCGGCTGCCGCACTTGAGCAGGCAACCCTTGGCCGGGCGCGCGTGCTGGAACGCTATGACTGGTCGGGGCTGGCCGAGCGGCTGGGCGACCTGTGGGGAGCAACGATCGTCCCCGACGGTTCGCGGAAAAACCAAACGGCTGCCTGCCTCGTCTGACAGGGTAGAGGTTCGATCTCATCGGTTCCCCACGCCGGCCCCAGGTCGGCGTATTCGTCACAACTCTCTAAGGATCCTGCACATGCAAGTACGGT
>Ga0105044_10006242_pt1 | contig 16383 bp, 13 predicted proteins | sample MAT01_FD_78092 | JGI IMG/M metagenome (GOLD analysis project Ga0105044, IMG submission 78092) | Freshwater microbial communities from Lake Fryxell liftoff mats and glacier meltwater in Antarctica - MAT-01 | ecosystem: Environmental > Aquatic > Freshwater > Ice > Liftoff microbial mat | place... | reverse complement strand
GGAGACGATCATGATCGATACCGCACCTCCTCCGGCCTACGAACACGAGTCGAGTGAGAGCCCGAATACGGAGCGAAGCAAGACCCCCACGGCGAGCGTGTCGAGCCTGCTCTCCGGCATCCTGGATGATGCCCAGAAGTTGATTCGTCAGCAAGCGATGATGCTGCGAGCCGAGATTCGCGAGGACGGCCGACGCACGCTGCAAGTCGCCGAATATCTGAGCATAGGAGCGGTCTTCGCTGCGCTTGGGGCCCTCTTCCTCATGATTGCGATGGTGTACCTGCTGAACTGGGTCGCTCCCTCGATTCCACTGTGGGCCTGCTGGGCCATTCTCGGCACCGTCGACCTCGTTGGCGGCATCATCGCGCTCGTCATCGGCCGCAACAAGCTCTCAAAATACAATCCCCTGCCGGACAAGACCCTTAACACCATTGAGGAGAATCTGACGTGGACAACAACGCCTCCCCGGATGTGATTCAGCAGCAGATGATGGAAACGCGGACGTCGCTTTCCGAGAAGGTCACTCAACTGGAGGAACAGGTCATGGGAACCGTTCAGAGTGCGACCGATGCCATGCAGACCACGGTGGAGAAGGTGAAGGACACAGTTAAGGACGTGACATCCTCAGTGGAAGAAAGCGTGACATCCATGCGCGACACGGTCCGCCAAACCTTTGACATCTCTTCGCACGTCCGGGAGCGCCCGTGGCTGGCCCTTGGGGCCGCGGTGGTGACCGGCTTCGTGACGGGGCGACTTCTCTCCGGAGACTCACCCACGGAGGACGAGGCGCCTCGTTCCCGGTTCGCCGCGATGGAAACGCCCCCCGCGCGGGCCGCTTTCGCCGAGCCAGCGAAGCCGGGCTGGATCGACAAGATCCTGGAGCGAGCTAACGAAGAACTCTCGAGCCTTGGCGACTCCGTGATGACGCAGCTTATCGCAGCCCTGCGAACAGGCGTCGAGGATGGCGTGCCGAAGCTGATCGGCGAGGTCGAGCATCGCATCACGGGCAACGGCCACGCGAAGGTGGCCAGCGGCGTATGAACGAGATCGTCGTTTAGCCGCGACGCGGCTAAACGAACTCGCGCTTAGACGAATCCCTCATCCGCCGACTCCGATCGTCGACCGAACCGCAGGTAGAGCGGCGGCAGCAGGAACAGGTTTAATAGCGTCGACGTCCCCAGGCCGCCCAGGATCACCACCGCGAGTGGGAACTCCACCTCGTGCCCTGGCTTCTGACCGCTGAGCACGAGTGGCAGAAGCGCCAGCCCGGTGGCGAGTGCCGTCATCAGGATCGGGGCAAGGCGTTCCTCGGAGCCTCGCCTCACGAGTGCCGGGCCGAACGCCTCGCCTTCGTAATCTTCCAGATGGCGATAGTGGCTGACGAGCATGATGCCATTTCGAGCCGCGATTCCCAGCACCGTGACGAACCCCACCAGAGACCCCAGCGACACGACTCCGCCCGTCAGCATCACGCCGACCCCGCCGCCCACCAGGGCGAAGGGCAGCGTGAAGGCGACGATCAGCGTCATCCGCCACGATCCGAAGTCCGAGTAGATCACCAGCAGCACGCCGATCAACGCCAGCCCTGCCAGCCCGTAAAGTCGCTGGCTTGACGCCCGGCGAACCGCTTCCTCGCCAAGGAATTCCGGGTGATAGCCAGGCTCGAATTTCAACCCGCGAACCTTCTCCTCCACGTCCGCCGCCACCGCTCCCAGGTCCCGGCCCTGCACGTTGCAGGTGATGTCCAGTCGGCGTGACGCTGACTCGCGTTTGATCTCGTTCGGCATCGGCACCACCAGCACATCCGCCACCTCGCCCAGCCGCACCTGCACTCCGGTCGGCGTGTCCATCGGCAGCGACCGCAGGGCGGCGAGGTCGTCGCGACACGACGGCACGCCCCACACCACAACGTCGAAGCGCTTCTGCCCCTCGTACACTTCGCCCGCCTTCGTCCCTCTGAGCAGCGTCGTCGTCGCCCGGCGAACATGGCCCGGCGTCAGGCCGTAACGCTCCGCCGCCTCGGGCCGCAACCTCACCTCGATCTGGGGCAGCAGCACCTGCGACTCGATTTTCAGGTTCGTGACCCCTTCCACGCTCCCCATCACCTTCTCGGCTTCCTTGGCCTTCGCTCGCAGCACGTCCAGGTCCGGGCCGAAAAGCCGAACGACGATGCTGTAGCTCGTCCCCGAGAGCACTTCCTTGCTTCGCTCCTTGAGGAAGGTCTGCACATCGCAGAACATGCCGGGGTAGCCGTCCATCGCTTGCTGAATCTTCTTGAGTGTGGCCGCATAGTCCACGTCCGGGTCGATGCTGATCCACAACTCGGTGAAGTTCGGCCCATACACCTCATCCGCGACCTCGGCCCGCCCGATGTGGGAACCGAAGTTCCTCACGCCCGGTATGGCGCGCAGTTCCCGGCTCGCCAGCACCGTCATCCGGTCCATCTCTTCGACCGAGGCGCCGGGCTTCGCAATGTAGTGCATCAGGAAGTCCGTCTCCTGAAACTCGGGCAGGAACTCCGAGCCGAAGCGCGTGGCCCCCGCTCCGCTGAGCACGAAGACTGCGAGGATGAAGCCCAGGGCAAGCCGTGGCTTGTTGATGAGAGCGGGCAGGATCACGCCGTAACCTCGTCGCAGCAAGCGGGGCAGTGGAGCTTCTCGCTGCGCTCCGCGATCGCCGGTCAGGAGCATGTACGACAGCGCCGGCGTCACTGTCAGGGCGACAAACAGCGACGCGAGAATGGCCAGAATGTACGCGGAGGCGAGCGGACGGAAGAACGAGCCTGCAATGCCATCGAGGAAGAAGATCGGCAGGAAGACGATGATGACGATCATCGTCGCATACACCACCGCGCTGCGAACCTCGAGCGAGGCATCGATGACAACCTGGAATACCGAGACAGGGCTGCCAGCGGCCCGGTTCACTCGAAGACGGCGAACGATGTTCTCCACGTCGATAATGGCGTCGTCGACCACCTCGCCCAGCGCGATGACGAGGCCAGCGATCACCATGGTGTTGAGCGTGACGCCGTAGGCTGTCAGCACGACCACGGCGGAGAGCAGCGAGAGCGGGATCGCGGTGAGGCTGATGAGCGCCGTCCGCCAGTCGTACAGGAACAGCACAAGGATGACGACCACCAGGCCGCAGCCGATCAGCAGGGCGTGGCCAAGGTTCTCGATGGCCCGCTCGATGAACGTGGCCGGGCGGAAAATGGAGGCATCCACTTCGACGCCGGTCAGGCCGGGCTCGAGTTCCTTGAGCGCCGCCTCGACCCGGCGCGTGACTTCGAGCGTGTTCCCCTCGGGCTGTTTTTCGACGATGAGCAGCAGGCCCGGGCTGTCGTTGATGATGGCGTCGCCGATCGGCGGAGGCGAGCCGAACTGCACGGTTGCGACGTCGCCCAGGCGGATTGGCGCGTTGCCCTGGAAGGCGACCACGGTGCGGGCCAGGTCGGCGGGATCACGGACCATCGCACGATGGCGAACCGCCAGCCGCTGGTTCGGCTTGTCGACGTACCCGCCGGACTCCAGCACCGTGGCATCCTGAGTCGCACGCACCACCTGGTCAAGCGTCACGCCCGCGGCCCGCAAGCCATCCGGATCGACCAGCACCTGATACTGCTTATCTCGCTGGCCCCAGATCGCCACGTTCGCGACCCCGGGCACGGACATCAGCTTGGGGCGGATCGTCCACAAGGAGAGCACCGTCATGTCCTGTTGCGTCAGCAATTTCGAGGAAAGGCCGATCTTCATCACCCGGCTCAAGGACGACAGCGGCTGCAAGATCACCGGCGGCCGGGCCACGCTTGGCAGCCGCACCGCCTCCGCGGCGACACGCTCCTGAACGTACTGCCGCACCTTGTGGATGTCCGTCCCCTCGTCGAACAGCAGCACCACCGACGACAACCCCAGCACCGACTTCGAGCGGATCGTCTTGAGGCCCGGAGTGCCATTCAGGGCGTTCTCGAGCGGCACGCTGATCAGGCTCTCGACTTCATCCGTGGAAAGGCCAGGAGCCTCCGTCTGCACCTCGACCTTCGGCGGTGCGAACTCCGGGAAGACGTCAAGTGGTGCCGTGCGAATCGTGCGAGAGCCGAAGACGAGCAACAGCCCGCACAGGGCGAGCACGACCACGCGGCCGCGGACCGCAGCCGAGATCAGAGTCGCGAGCGGCGAGGGGCGATCGTGAGGAGTCATGTGCGGTTTCCTGGTCGAAGGCAAGCGCGAGTCGCAAGTAATGAGGAGTTGCGAATGAGAGAGTCGCCTTCCTTAGGCCATACAAGAAAAGATTTACCACAGAGTCACCCAGTCCCAGTCCCAGTCCCAGTCACCCTGTCACCCTGTCACCCTGTCACCAGTTCGAGAGCGTCCCAAAGCGAGGGATCGTCCGCGATCGGGAAATCCCAGCCCACGGCGAGGAACTGGTCGCCCAGTTCCTGATCGCGAACGACGTAGTACAGGCCAAGTCGGTTGTGCTGTTCGGGATCGAAGCCGGTGAGGGCCGCGGCCGGGAGGAACGCTTCAAGGCGATAACCCCCGCGGAGCCGATGAACGCGGAAGAGCACTTCGGACGGATTCGCGAACGGGGCATCCTGCAAGGCGCGATTGATCTTCGACTGCGTGAAGTGAGGCTCATCCTTCTCGGCTCCGCCACCGGAGGCCAGGAAGTGGAACTGATGGCAGAATCGACTCGCCCGGTGGCTCGCCCGGGTGTCGCGCGTGTCCAGCCACAGGGTGAGCCCATCGGCGGATCGCGGCGTGTCGCCCGTGGGCTCTTTCTCCTTCGCCTTCACCACAAGCTGGATTCCGAGGCCGAAATCGTTCCAGGCGACCCGCACATCCGCGAAGCTCTTCTGGCCGTCGAGCTCGGCGTAGTTGTGCAGGCGCGCGGACTCCGGCAGGTCCAGGAGATGTTCCTCTTCATCCGCGTCTCGTGGCATCTCCTTGACATAAGGGCAGGGATGCGCGACGCGAATCAGGAAGCGGTGCGGAATGAGGGAAGCCATGCAGGAATTGTAGTTCGGGATCGCCGAAACGACGCGAAGCCTGGTGGACTCCGCGTCGCGGCGACGCATGGAACGCCTACTTGGGCCAGGGCAGCCGTTGTGGCAGGGTGATGAGCCCCTGCTGCTGGCCGAGGTAAGTGAGGGTGTAAGCGATGAGGCCCAAACCCGTGAGACCGAGCAGCGTCTTGACAGGTCGCGAGGTGATCAACCGCCCGGGGAAGCCCGTGAGGTTCAGACAGCCGTCGACGACATAGTTCAGGGCCACGAACGGCCAGAGCATGGGCGAGATCGGACGACGTTGCGATTCTCGGCTTGGCGATTTCTCGCCCATCGGCATCACCGGTGCCGGCGTCGGCGAAGGCATTGTGATCGGCGAGGGCATCTGGGCGTGATATGGAAACGCGAACGGCTCCGGTTCGTAAGGGCGTGTTTCGATCTCCGCGTGGAACGAGCGCGAGGACGACGGGAACGGCAGCGTCAGCGACGATTCCTCTGCCATCACGGGGATCGAATCCGCGGGAATCGGATCGGGCAGCGGCGGGTCCGGCAGCATCGGCGCCGGCATCGGAGCGAACCGCTCGGGCTCGGGGCGACGCATCGGCGGTCGCGGTTGGCCTGGGATCTGCGCCGGCAGCGGCGGCCGCGCCTGCTGCGGCGGTTCCTCCACCGGCGGCATCGCCATGGGAGACGATGCCGGCATCGCGATCACATGCGGCGCCGGCGTCGCAGCCGGCGGCGGAGAATCGACGCGCCAATTCGGCGACGGAGCCGCTTTCACCACCGGCGGGGCCGACGGCACGGCCTGCACCTGCGGCGGGGCCGGGGGAGGCGGTGGCGGAGCCGGCGGCGGTTCCGTGGGGTTCAGAGGTATCGCCAGCATTCGCTGCAAGAGCGAATCGAGTTCGTCGAGTTGCTGACGGGTCAAATCGTTGGGGCTCGGGGCGGTTGCCATGGGATTCCTTCCGCCGAAAGTCGCGCATCCTTCGCGATGTCGCCAGACTTATACGCCAATCGTCCCGATCGTGGAAAGAGCAAGTTGGCCAGGAAGCCGTCATCCTTAAGCCAGAGCGCCAAGGTTCGGTAAATCTGCTCTTTGGGTGTTTCCCTGGATCCGATCGCGAAACCCTTCTCTCTTCGGCTGAGACAAATCCCACTTTCCGATGAAGCTGGACCGGCGAGGGTGCCGAATATAAGGGATGAATCGAATCTCTCGACCTGTGGCGACCTGACCCCGCGCTCTTGCTTCAACCGACGTGACAGCGTGGAGAGGGAATGTGCTGGCCTATGAGATCGCGATGGCAACGACTTTCCCTATTGCTCGTACTTGTCGCCGTCATGGCGAGCGGTTGCTTGCGGCGCTGCGTACCCGCATCGTTGACGCAGAACTGTGAACTCGTCGATCTCTCCAAGAATTCCTGCGATCGCGTTTCCTTCGATCCGGCTCTGCCCCACGAGCTCGCGGAGGAGGCCCGCAAGCGCATCGAACAACGGCAGACGGACCACCGGCCGCTTCAGAGCCTGGTGCTCTCGGGCGGCGGGGTTTACGGCGCGTTCGGCATCGGCGTCCTCAATGGCTGGACGGAGTCCGGTCGTCGTCCCGAGTTCGATATCGTCACCGGTATCAGCACCGGTGCCCTGATGGCGACCTTCGCGTTCCTGGGTCCGAGCCACGATGCCTTTCTGGCGAACAACATCCTGGAAGAAGGCGACCGCCGCGACCTGATGCTTCGCCTGCCGCTGGTCCTGGTTCCTTTCGCGGACGCAATTTACACCTCCCGGCCGCTGGCTCGGCAGATTCGCCGATCGTTCACGCCTGAGATTCTTCGTGACGTCGCCGCCGCCCACGCGGCCGGGCGCAGGCTTTACGTCGGCACCACCAATCTCGACGAGCGACGGCTTGTCATCTGGGACATGGGAGCCATCGCCTCGCAGGGCACTCCGGAATCGCTTGAACTCTATCGCGATGTGATCCGGGCCTCGAGCGCCGTGCCGGTGGCCCTGCCTGCCGTCCACATTCCCGTCGAGATTAATGGGCGGAGGTTTTCGGAGATGCACGTCGATGGCGGCGTCAGTGAGGAACTTCTGTTTCGGCCGTCGATGCTCGCGGAGCAGAACCGCCTCGCGGGGCATCCGGGGCCGTGGGCGCCCCGCGGCAGCCTGCTGCATATCATTGATAATGGCAAGCTCTACGCTGATACGAACTGCGTGAAGCCCAGGCTTCTCAGCATCCTTTCTGCGACCGCAGCGACGGTCCTGTACGGCAAGACGCGCGAAGAGGTTCGCCGCATCTACACGGAGTGCTTGCTCACAGGAATGGAGTTTCGCCTTACGTCCGTACCGCAGGATCTCCCCGTGGGGCGCGATGCCTTGCGTCTGACGCGGGACGACCGCGAGCGGCTTTACGAAGCCGGCCGAACCGTGGGTCGCGAGGCAGGGGTTGGGCCACACTGGGACTTGCTGCCTCCGAATGCGGACTCCACCGATCGCGGAGCGCCTCGAACGGGGGCGCGATTCCATGCGATCCGGAACTGAAGAATGTTGCCAGGAAGGAAATCATCTGCCCGAAGCGGAGAGTTGCTCGCGGATCCGAGATTCCTCCGACGTCGCGGCGGGTGATGAACTACGCTTTTCAGGATCCCAGCAAGGGCGTCGCTTGAGGTGCGTGATGGGACGAACGGAACACGTTCAGTACACGATGACCGAGGAACTCGTCGACGAGGTCGCTTCGCTCGTCATTCCCGAGTTCGTGCCACGCCCCTGGCCGGCGAAGCTGTGGGGCGCCCTCTACGCCATGCTTGGGGCCTCGGTTCTCCTGAGCCTGTTGCTGTACGGGATTCTGGAAATGGAAGATGCGGCGGACGATCTCGTGATGCTGTGCCTCGCGGGGCTCATCGCCTGTGCGATCCTGCCGGGGCTGATGCTTTGCTCGCTGGTCATGAACTGGGGCGTCCGCAGGTGGGTGCTCTTCTGCCGCAATGTGCTTCGCGGCCGACTTAAGCGAGCCTACCGCGAGATCATGGACACCACGATTCGCTGGTCCTTCCACGAGGATGGTTTCGACACGGAATCCTTGACCACCCGGCGATCCATCGGCTGGAGCGACCTGAAATCGATCCGGCTCCTGCCGGGCCAGCGGTATTTCGCGGTGAAGAACGGGCCGGAACTGATGTTCCCCGAGAATTCGCTGAGCGACCGTATCAAGGATCTGATCACGCAAAAGGCGAAGGAATACCGCATCGACATTCAGGACAAATCGAAGGTTTCATAGCGATTCGCCATCGGCTCGTGCCAGCCAGTACACGAGGACTCCGCCCAGGAGAATCCCCGGCCCCTCGACGACCACCCACCACCACGGCCAGCCGATCGAGAGGTCCGCGGCAAGCATCACGAGGCCGAGGACGATGTGCAGCTTGCCCAGGAAGACAATCACCGGCCGGTAGCGAGCCACATCGGACGAGAGGAAGATCACGATCGCTCCGTGCACCGCGTACAGCACGGAGAGCCCACGGGCCATGTACTCCACGACTTTCCCTTCGGGCATCGCGCCCTGCGTCAGCACGCGATCGTGGATGAACGCCATCTGCTCCAGCGGCAGCACAATGAAGGGAATCGCGAGCAGTTCGACCCCGCCGATGATGCGGAGCAGCACGCGAAGCAGGCGGTCGGTCGTGGGTGAGGGCATGGGTGGGTCAGCACGTGGGGTCGCCAGACTTCCGAACCAGGATCATAGCCGAGATTCCTTCCGCGACACGGGACACGTCAGGAATAGTCCCTGTTCCGCCCCAGTGGTTTCTCCAGGGCGGCCCGCCAGTCAAAGAGAGATTCGCCTGTGACGGGGTTCATGTAACGCTCCTCCAGATACGCCCAGGCGGCCGCTCCGACGTTGCCGGCGTAACGCGGGTGCCCGAAGGCGGCGGTCACCGTGTGCCGGCGAAGCAGATACAGGAAGAATTGCGGGTTGGAGTATGCCGAGTAATCCCAGTCGTCCACCGTGTTGATGGCCATGTCCTCGTAGAGCTTGGTGAAGACAGCCGAGGGAAGCTGGCTCGGCTCGCTGTGCGGGTAGCGACTTCTCAGGAGTGTGTCGATCATCTTCAGGCAGATCCGGTAATCGATCAGTCGATGGCTCTCCTCCCGGGCCAGCAACTTGTCGATGCCGTTCACCTCGCCCACCGATTCATTGAGGTGATAGAGCATGCCGACCTCGGCGTCCCGGGCTTTGCGCCGCAGGCCCTGGGCATAACGCTTGAGGAAATCCTCGGCGTCCGGAACCCGGAAGGGCAGAATGTGGCAGGTGAGCCGGGTGAGCAACTGGACTTCCCACGTCTCCAGAACCAGGGGTTGCAGGTAGCCGTCGGTGAAGAAACGCGACCAGACCTTGCCGTTCTCCCGTTCGACGCGCTGCGGGTTAATCGGATCCGGCGTCAGGCAGCCATCCACGACGAATTGGTACCGGTGCATCTGCCCCTTGGGGACGACGCAGGTGAGAGCGAAGTAGCCGGTGTCTTCCTCCAGGAAGCGGATCGCACGCAGGGGTATCGGTTCGTAGAGAGTCGCGAAAGTGCCAAGCACCGCCACCTCGTCAGGGGATTCCGCTTGAAGGTTGGCGCGGAATACAAACGTGACCTCGTTGAAGTCGTCCCGCCCAGCGGGTCGCTCGCGGCGGTCCGGTGTGATGAGCGGAAATCGCCAGGCCTCCGCGCTGGTCCGTGCCGGATCACCGGCCCTTGCGAGAGCTTTGGTGCAATGATTCAGTACCCAGAGATCGTCAGTTTCGACAATCATGGTTCCATCCGCCCTCGAAGTCAGTCGTAACCACCGAACGTGAGCAGGACGGCCTCGCTCTCGGATTGGTTCATCAGCCCGTGCAACTGGCCCGGCTTGAGAAGGACCAGGTGGCCAGGCCGCAGAGTGCGGACCTCGATGCAGCGCTCGCGTTCGGGCCTCTTGCACCAGTCGCCGACGGCGATCAAGGCGCGGCCCTGGACCATGAAGAAGATTTCCTGGTTGTCGCGATGCCGGTGCAAGCCAATGCCGCTGTGGCTGTGCAGGATTCCCAGGTCCACGTAATCGACGGCGAAGAACGGCTCCGTTCGGCCCGCGCCTTCCTTGTGGCCGAAGGCGTCGAACTGCCAACTCTCGAGCGACCGGGCCAGTTCACGCATTCCCGAATAGCGGCCATAGTTTGAGAGAAGGTTGTGATAGTGGACCGTTCCAATTCCTCCGTGCGGCTGGGAACTCAGACCGCCGGCGAGGCAGTGCTCGGGGCCCCGGAGGATCATGCTGAACTGGTAATGATAGTTGGCGCCTCCTTGCGAATCCCAGACCTGGCCTGATGTATCGGACCAAGCCACTTCAACCTCCAGCGGCAGGGTCGGATGCATGGCACAATCCGGCGAGATCTGGTTCAGGAACAGGTCGTCCTGGCCCTGCCGGGCGAAGTCGTCTCGACGGCCGCGAATCAGGTCCGGGTATGCGACGAGTTCGCCACGATCGCAGGCTGCACGGCCCGCTTCATCGAGGTGATCGCGAAGGTCCGCGCCGGGGTAGCCCCAGAGTTCGATTTCGTGGCGTCCCGTTTCTAGGACGTGGGGAACCTCGAGAAGTTCGGTGGTGGTCCGCCCCGCAATCTTGAGCCAAAGGCGGATTCGTTCGCCCAACTCGCCGCCGACGGCCCGGGCCAGCTTGCTGTCCAACCCGCCTTGGTAGGAAAGCTTGAGAAACGGGCCGACCCAATCATCGACACTCACCCAACCGCGAACGAGCGTGACCCCGGTGGGGTGAAAGTCACGGAGGTTCTGCTTTTGAAAATCCCCCTTGTTGTCCTGCCTCGTGGGATCGAGAACGTCGGCATCGTTTCCCTGCGGTCCGTAAAGGTCAAGCGAGGCCACGGGAAACAGGTGCTGGAGATCTTCTTCCAGGTAGAAACGTCGCCCCGCCGCGAGCCGAGTGTTCCCGCACAGATCGACGAGCTTACGAAGCGGATTCATCTGTTCGAAGTTCAGCACGGTTCCCGGTGGCACCTGGAAGACGCGATCCGTGCCTGGCTCGCCCTCGATGGACGGGGCAAGGGAATCGCGGACGGCGTTTGCGGGGATGATCCACATGTTCGGTGCCTCACCCTGTTCGAGCCAGAATCCGCTCCAGGCATCGCTCGGCCAGAGCCGTGATGGTGAGGGAAGGATTCGTGAGCCCCGTGGCACCCGGGATGAGTGCCCCGTCCACGACGAAGAGGCCGGGGTAGTTGTAGACACGTCCCTCGTGGTCGCAGACCTCGCCCATCACGGCGCCGCCCAGGGGATGAGCCGTGGCCTTGCAGCCGATCTCGCCAAGCACCGGGATATTCAGCGTTTTGAGCATGTGCTGAAGTGCGGCGACGGTGCTCCGATTGGTCGAGGAATCCGAGGGCCAAAAGGCCCGGACCTTGTCGGTGGTGCGATCGTACCGCAGGCACCCTTCCGGTTTCGCCAGGGCCATGCCCACCATGTAGAGCGTTCCATCTTCAAGGAACGGCAGCGGCGTGGAGAAGCAGCGGACCGGTGCGATGGGATTGTCGCGATGATCGATGACGACCGTGGCCGGCCCGCCCTGGGAGGGATTGGTCCGGCCGCCCCACTGCGTGAGGAACAAGGCATCGCCATTCGTGCCCCAGGACTGGCCGACACGATCGCTGACGCGCGGCAGAGTTCCTGTTTCGCGAGCCCGCAGAAGGAGTTCGGTCGTGCCCATCGAACCGGCCGCGAGGAACAGCCGGCGGCACTCAAGCTGCCGTTGCTCGACGACTTGCCCCGCCTCGTCGATGCGATTGTAGCAGACGCGGTAATGCTGATCCGGTGCTTCCTCGATGCGAGTGACCACGTGCAGGGGCCGAATCTCGACACGGCCTGTCGCCTCGGCCTGGGCCAGGTAGTTGCGGTCGACGCTGTTCTTCGCGCCACTGCTGACGCCATACCACGCCTGACCGGAAATGATTGAAGGCGGTTTCGTCCCCGCGATCTCCTGCCGAACGACGTCCCAGTCGACAGCGATGTCAAGGCGTTCCGCCTTCATCCCCGCCTGGGCGGCCCGGTCCAGGAGCAACCGTGAGGAGCGGTAATACTCTGTCTGGAGGATGTCATCCGGAACGGGGGCTGCTCTCAAAATTGAGCGCACCCGTGGGTAGTAGGTGCGTTCGAATTCGTCGAAATCGAGTTCCGCCGGCAGCGATTGATAGAAGAGGTCGCGCGTGGGCTGGTACGTGATGGCGGCATAGACCAGCGAGCCGCCGCCGACGCCGGCACCGCAAAGCACCTCGATGCCGTCGCCCATCTGGACGTCGAGGACGCCTGTGTAGACATCGATGGGCGTGCCACCCAGTCGCGGCGGCGTGTGGGAACGAAGCCAGCAAGCCCGGCCGTCGGGTTTCTCGAAGGTGCAGAAGGTGTCGCCCGCCGGTGTGATCGGCCAGCGTCGGCCGCGTTCAAGGACCACGGTGTCGATGCCGGCCTGGGCCAGCCGCAACGCCGCGACGGCCCCTCCGAAGCCACTGCCAATCACCACGGCGGGAAGATGTTCGATGCTCATCCGCGCCTTTCCGCAAGGGGCTCTGACCGTAACGCCGATTCAACGACGTCGAATTTCGCTTGACCTTTCGAGAGAGATTATAGAACTTCACCGGTCGAGTGTTCCAACAGTCGTCGTGCCTGAGGTGTTCCATGGATACCGAACAACGAGAGCCGCCAGGAATCTCGTCTGGGCTTGTTTGGGCGCTCGCCCTGGGTTGTGGAATCGCGGTCGCCAATCTTTACTACAGTCAACCCATCCTGGGGACGATCGCCAAGGATCTCGGCGTATCGGAGAGCAGTCTCGGCAATGTTTCCGCGCTCACGCAGTTCGGGTTCGCGGCGGGCCTGTTGTTGCTCGTGCCCCTGGGGGATACGCACGAACGCCGGGGCCTGATCCTGATCATTTTCATGGTTCTCACAGTGATCCTTGTCGCGGTGGCATTGTCTCCGAATCTCCTGAGCCTGGCGATCGCGAGCCTGTTCATGGGCGCCGCCACCGCGGTGTTGCAGATGCTGGTGCCGCTGGCCGCGGGACTCGCCGCGCCAGCGGAACGCGGCTGGGTCGTTGGCCGAGTCATGAGCGGGCTTTTGGTCGGGCTGCTCACGGCGAGAACGGTCAGCGGGTTCGTGACCGCCCAGTTCGGCTGGCGGGCGATGTACGCGATCGCGGCCGGGCTGACGCTGCTGCTCATCGGAGTGTACGCCTGGATCTTGCCCCGCAGTGCTCCCACCCAGAAACTCCCTTACGGCCAGCTGCTTCGCTCGTTCGGGCAGATGCTGGCGACGGAACGGGCGTTGCAGGAGTCCTGCCTCTTCGGCGCCGCGGCGTTCGCGGCCTTCAGCGCTTTCTGGACAACGCTGGCCTTCCACCTCGGCCAACCCCCTTTCAACTACGGAAGCGAATCGATCGGCCTCTTCGGCCTCGCAGGCGTCGCCGGGGCGCTGGCGGCCCCGATTGCCGGCAAAGTGGCTGACCGGAAAGGCCCGATGCAGATGATCGGACTGGGGCTACTCCTCGCGCTGCTCTCTTACGGCCTTTTCCTCGGATTCGCCGATGTGCTGATCGGGTTGCTCGCCGGAGTCCTGCTGCTGGATTTCGGTGTCCAGGGATCGCACATCTCGAATCAGACGCGGATTTACCAGTTGCCGGAGGATAAACATAATCGCCTTAACTCGGTCTATATGGTCGCCTTTTTCCTGGGTGGATCGGCGGGCTCGTCGCTGGGAACGTACGGATGGACCCAGGGAGGGTGGGTGGGGGTTTGCCTGGTGGGTGGGGCCTTCGCGCTGGTGGGTCTCACCATCTTCGGCTGGATTGTTACGCGTAGACGAAAGGCAGGAAGAAGTTTCACCACAGAGTCACAGAGATCAGAATGAGAAAGAGAAAGAGAGATAAAGAGGGTGGTGCTTCAGGCATGGATGAAGTCCTCGAATCACTGTCAATGGTCTTCAATCCTCCACATCGTTGCTGTTTTGTCTTCCCTCATCCGGACCTCTGTGACTCTGTGTTGAACCATCCTCTGGCTGGTGCCCATTGCACGGTGCCCTAGAGCAGCTTCTCCGGGGTGATGGGAAGATCGCGGATGCGGCGTCCGGTGGCGTGGTACACAGCGTTCGCCACCGCCGCGGCGACTCCCGTGATGCCGATCTCGCCGATGCCGCGCGCTCCCAGTGGTGCCTGCGGGTCCGGCTTATCGAGCCAGTGAACTTCGATCGCGGGCACGTCCGCATGGACGGGGACCAGGTACTCCGCGAGGCCCGGGTTGACGACGCGGCCGTTGCGAGCGTCCACCACGGTCTCTTCCATCAGGGCCATGCCAAGCCCCATGACGATGCCGCCGAGGAACTGGCTGCGGGCCGTCTTTGGGCTCAGAATCCGGCCGCCATCGAAGACGCCAAGGAACCGGCTGACGCGAACCTCACCGAGATCGGGATCGACCCGCACCTCGCAGAACTGGGCGCCCGTCGACACCATCGAGAAGTTCTTCATCTCGTCGCCCGCCTGCGTATCCGCCCGTGCCTCGACGCACTCTCGCCGGTGCCGAGCCAGGAGTGCGGCGTAGGCTTCGCCGTGCTGCGAGTCCGCCTTCAGGTAAACGCCGCTATCGCGTAGTTCCATCTCGGCATCGGGAACCTCACGCAGCGGCCCATCGCCACTCCGGGCCAGCGCGAGCAGTTGCGACTTGAGAGCCAGGCACGCGGACTCGATCGCAGAGCCCGCGCTGACAGTCGTTGCGGAGCCCGCGGCGATGGCGGCGAAGGGAAGATCGGTGTCGCCGAGTCGGGCCCGCACCTTCGCCAGCGGCAGCCCAAGATGATCGGCCACGATCAGCGTATGCACCGTGGCGGTGCCCATGCCCATGTCCTGCGCGCCGGTTTCCACCTGGGCTGAACCGTCCGCGAGGAGCTTCACTCGTGCCGAGGCGGGAAAGCGGTAGTAAGGATACATCGCCGAGGCCACCCCCCAGCCGACGAGCCAGCGACCGTCGCTCATCGAGCGCGGCTTCGGATCCCGGCGGGACCAGCCGAACATGTCGGCACCGATTCGATAGGCCTCGGTGAGGTGGCGGCTCGAAAACGGCCGGCCGGAGTCGGGATCGCGTTCGGGTTCGTTGCGCGCCCGAAGTTCGATCGGGTCGATGCCGAGTTCATAGGCGAGTTCGTCGAGGGCGGATTCGAGGGCGAAGGTGCCCGGCGCTTCTCCCGGGCCGCGCATGAAGGTCGGCGCGGCGACGTCGAGCCGTACGATTTTCTGCTCCAGACGCACGTTCGGGCAGGCGTAAAGATGGCGGGCGGGAAAGGTGAACATCTCGGCGAAGGTGTTGCCGGTGGAGGTCTGGCTGTAGCCGGTGTGCCGTAGCGCCGTCAGGCGGCCCTGCGAATCCGCTCCGAGCGCGACACGCTGTTCCGTCGGGCTGCGGTAGCCGGTGCAGGCGAACATCTGGGCGCGTGTCAACGAGAGCTTCACCGGCCGACCGACCATGCGGGCGGCGGCCACGCAGAGGGCCACGTTCGGCCAGGCCAGCCCTTTCCCCCCGAACCCGCCGCCCACGAACGGGGCCAGGACGCGCACGTGGGAAAGCGGCAGGCCAAACTTCTCCGCCAGCGTCTGCCGGACTCCGAAGATGTACTGCGACGAGTCGTACACCGTAAGCTGGTCCCCGTCCCAGAAGGCGGTGGTCGCGTGCGGTTCGATCGCGTTGTGGTGCTCGAGCGGCGTCGAATACTCATGATCCACTCTTGCGGCCGATGCCGCGAGCGCAGCATCCACGTCGCCCCGGTGGATTTCCGCCGCGGCGCCCAGGATATTCTCGGGCGGAAAGCCCTGATCTTCCTTGCCACGCAGCGTGACACGGGCGGGCTCCTCCGCATACTCCGCCCGCACGAGGCCGGCGGCATACTGGGCCTGTTCGAGCGTCTCCGCCACCACCACGGCCATCGGTTGGCCGTGCCAGTACACGCGATCCGTCTGAAGGATCGGCACACTCGTGGACTCGGCGCCGGAGGTTTCCGTCGTCGTGTCAAAGACCTGTGTGGCTGCCATCAGCGGCGCGTTGAGGTGCGTCATCACGGTGATCACGCCCGGCGCCGCCGCGGCCGCGGTCGTGTCGAGCGCGAGCAGCCGTCCCTTGCTCACGCTGCTTAACACAAGGTGAGCGTATGCAATGTTCGCCAGGTGATGCTCGGCCGTGTAGACGGCACGGCCCGTCACCTTGAGTCGCCCATCGACTCGGCTCGTCGGCTTGCCGATGGCGTTGCTCATGAGGAGCCTCCCAGGTGCGTGAGAGCACGGACGATCGCACGTTTCACGAGTTCCACCTTGAAGGCATTCCG
>Ga0105044_10006241_pt1 | contig 16385 bp, 9 predicted proteins | sample MAT01_FD_78092 | JGI IMG/M metagenome (GOLD analysis project Ga0105044, IMG submission 78092) | Freshwater microbial communities from Lake Fryxell liftoff mats and glacier meltwater in Antarctica - MAT-01 | ecosystem: Environmental > Aquatic > Freshwater > Ice > Liftoff microbial mat | place... | reverse complement strand
CGTAACGCCCTGTTTGGTCTTTTGTAGGGGCACGATGCATCGTGCCCCTACGGAAAACGCTCTCCAAAACATGCGTTTAATACGGTAAATCCATTACGTTCCGCATTATCAAACGGCTTCTTATTGAGATGCCGTTAGCGCATCGGTTCTTGCAGCGGCTTGAGCATGGTGCGGAACTGCTCAATGCCATTTTCGCCCAATACGGCGGAATATTCGGCTTCCATCTCCTGCTTCACAGCGTAGGCGTCTTTGATGAACTGTGCGCCGCGATCTGTAAATTTGACCAGAATCGCCCGCCGATCCGTCGGATCAATTTCGCGCACGACATAATTACGGCGTTCGAGTTCAGCCACGAACTGACCCATCGCCTGTTTTGTCACGCTCAGGCGCTCGGCCAGCACGGAGATGTGCGTGCCATCGGCATCGATATAAGCCAGAATTGATGCATGGCTGATCGTCAGACGCAGATGCCCATAGCGTTCGAGCTTCTCCAGCGAGCGCTCAATATACAGGCGGTAGGCACGCAGCATCAAACGACCGATGTTATCCTGACGGATACTTTCAATGTGTTCTAACGGAATAGGATCAACCATCATTATGTGAAACCCTCATTTATAGATGTGTGTGGTATAAAAATGCTTTTGCTGCGAATCAGCCTATCCTGATATAACGTGTCACCGAAAAGCTCTCAAATGATGGCTGCGCCCCTTATAGGCGTAACGGGCGCGGGATAACGCGAGCCTGCTGCGGTTCGGTGGGCGTGGGCAGCGGCGGCGGGGCTGTCATGGTTGGAACCGCTGAGGGCGTCAGCAGCGGCGGCGCGGTGGAAAACGGCGCGGGACGGGTGAGCGATTGCACATACAGCTTCAATCCCTCAACAGCGGGCTTGGGCGTGTTATCGCTCTTCCACAGACCTTCGTGCAGGCTGGCATTATCCGCCTCACGGCAGGGCATCGGCTGACAAATGCGATTGACGGGAAAGTCAAACGCCTGCCAGACCATCCACCCAAACAAGCGATTTTCATCAGCCCATGTCACAGCGCTCAAAACCTGCGCTGACTGCTCAGCCTCGCTCACCGTGTAGGTACTGACGCCAAAGCCCGCCAGCAGAATCGGCCTGGGCGTGGCGGATGTCTGAATGTCGCGGATTTGGCGGCGGGCTTCGTCAAGGCTGGCGGGGCGCTGAAGGCTCACAAAATCGACGTAGGGCAGTGTATCGACAGGGCTGTACTGCCAACTGGCCGTCACCAGATGATTGGGGGCAAGCCGCTTGATGGTACGGGCGGCGCGGCGCAGCCATGTGAGCACGCGCTCTCTGGTGAAGCGGGCTGGAACAGACGGGTTGGCCCCATAATCAACATCGCCCGCGCTCCGCATATCCCAGGCCAGAATGGCGGGTTCATTGGCGTAGCGGGTGATGAGATATTCAAACTGCTGCCATGTGCGCGATGGATTTTCATAAATCGGGCTGCTGTCGAGATTGGTCTGATCGTTGAGGGTGACAATCACATGGAAGCCTGATTCGGCGGCCATATGGAAGAAACGATCCAGAAAACGCACCGCCCCCGGCAGAGGCACGGTTCCGTTGCCCTGGCACATGAAGAGGCCATCATGCCACAGGAAAATCCGCACCGTATTCAAGCCCAGAGATTGAAATTTGCCCAGATCACCGCGCACCACCGCATCGGGGGTATCGATCAGGAAGTGATATTCGGGTGTCTGGGCGGGCATATAATTAATACCACGCACGAAGTATGCGGTATTATTGTCGTATAATTGATTGCTGTCAAGGCGAATAAAGGTGGTAAAGGCTGATGGCGTATAGGTACTCACGGTGAGCGCAGCAGCCTGCTGTGGGGCCGCTTCACACACGGGTAATGAGTTCGTTTGTGCATGGCAGACCAGCACCATCCACAGACTGAGACACACAATGACACACCGCTGCCACATATCAAAGCCTGCTTTAATATAACACACTGTTACGTATAAAAGCGTCTTTCCCATTATGCTTCTCATTTGACATTAATGCAATAGCCTTTCATAAAGAAATGACGAAATATAGCGCTAAAAATCCATATAAATTTTGTTATAGAAAACGAAAAAAGAGACATCGCACATGTCTCTCTTTTATAACGCAGTTATTTATAGAATTTGACGACAGATCAGCTATTCCAGCGAACAAGAGCGCTGTTGGTGGTCGGCGCTGCCAGAAATACCTGACTGAGGTCATTCAAGCGCAGCAGGGCGATCCCCTGTCCGGCGCTCTCGATAACCGCGTTCTGCCCGGCGGCATCAAGCGATACGGCTGTTCCATTGCTGAGGAGGGGCTGGGCTGTACAGTCCGCGCACGTCAAATCGAGGCCGTAGACCGTCCGATCTGAGGTGTCCATCTGCGATGCGCCATAAGCCGTGTAGACCGCCATATTTCCCTGTACCAGCAGGCCAGTACGGGGAGCGGCATTGCTGCCCACCTGCTGAGCGCTCTGGACACACGACTGCTGCGCGATACACGTCAGTGACGCACGCCAGATTTGATCCTGGTCACGGTAGACGATCTGGTTGGCGGCGGCATGGACATCAGAGGCGCTGGCGGGCAGGATGACCACGCTGGCGGCAAACGGATCATCACCGCAGCCGGAGAGCAGGCAGCCCACATCCACCCAGCGAATCTGGCCTGCGCCATCACGGAAGAACAACTGCGAGGTATTGGGCAGCCAGCCTTCCGGGAAGATCGGGGTACGCCCGCCGCTGTTGAAGCGAATCGCTTGGCCTGTCTGTCCATTGGCGACATAGACCGCGCTGGCCCCATCCGTATCAAATGCGCCATACGCCACCAGCGGCACATTTGTCGCCCACAGCCCGCCGCTGGCATCCGATTGATCGCCAGGGAGAGCATTTGCGCCAAGCGTATAGCTGCCATTTTGCCATGCCAGCGGCAGCGCATTGGCAGGCAGAGATGAATCCACATGATCGCTGTAGGGAGAGATCAGTGATCCCGTGCCGATGGGCGTTTGGCCCTGGGCGGTCACGCTGTACACGGTTTGCCGATCTGAGAGCAGCACTATATTCGCATTTTGCCATAGCCCGCCAGACAGAGATGCCCCATCCAGACGGCCAAAATCCGTCAGGGCTTGTCTTTGTACGTCGCCCAGGCGCAGCACAGCGCCGCTGCCATCCTGCGTCGCAACCAGCAGATGCACCCCATCCGGCGACCATGTATAGCCGACGGTGGGATGTAAGGCTTCACCGGGATTAGTCACAATCCAGCGTGACGCGCCGTTGGCGTCCGTCACGACGAGCTGACCGGACTCGTTGACAAACGCGACCCAGGGCGTCCCCGCCTGAGCCACGACTGACCCGACGACGAGCAGCGCCACGAAGAGAAGCCCAAGCCAACGAAGAGATTGCATCGTGATTCACTTTCTATTGAGCCGCAGGCACAGCGTCTGCGTGTCGTTTCTACTCTTGATTCTAGAGCATGTCTGCTCCGCGTAAACCCCCTGATATGTGGGGGTGAGCCTGAGCGGAGGGCAAGCGTCAGGTTGGGGTGAGGGTCAGTTTTTACCGCACGCGCCAAGCAGCTTATCGCCCTGCTAACGTCGCACACGCCGGACATGTGCCATCGGCGCGGATGATGGCATAGCCCGCCATTGGATCAGCATCATACTGTGTGAAATCAACATTCCACACGATCATGAGTTTGACGGGCATGTCGGTATAGCTCTCCAGGATGCGATAGGCAGCGGGCAGCCATTCGGCCTGCTGTGCAATCGTGACCTTGCCCGCCCAGCCGAAGCCGCCCGGCAGCGGGCCGTAGCCTTCGCGGGACAGATAGCCCAGTTCCGTGAGGCACATTGGGATATTGACGCCCTGGAAGGCACGGCTGACGCGCTCCAACATGCGCGGCAGATAGCGCGTCGGGTAGCCATCACGCGGATCGCCTGAACGCCAATCCGGGGGAATGACGCCTTCGTTGTAATGCACGCCGATGCAATCGGCATACTGCGGAATATCAGTGCGGGCCATCCCCTGATAATAGCGATCATCATTCCAGACCGAACCCAGGCCGAACGCGCCCTCTGCGCCGGTGGGAGCGAGTGCGCCCGTGATGACCATGATATCGGGATTGACCGCTTTGATGGCGGTATACGACAGGCGCAGCATATCGGCATAGCGGCTTGGATCAATGCGGCCTGTGGGCCATTCCCGATCCAGGTTCATCTCATTCCAGACCTCAATCGCATCCGGCCCCAGCGTAGCAATCTGACCGAGATACTCGGCAAAGATGGGGTTGTACTCAGAAAATTTCATATTGGCAAGTTCATCGCGCTTGCCCACAATGCTGACGAGCACCTTGAAGCCGGCTTTGTGGCCGCGCTCGATCACATCACGCGGGCCATCAATCGTATCGCCAATCGTGAAGCGAATTTGAAATTTGACCCAGGTCATGCCCGCCTCTTTCATCGCCGCCTGTGCCTTCTCATCGAAGAAGGCTGTATGACCGCCCAACGGCAGCCGCCCATCATCGACCACAGGTGTGATATCTGTCATCGTGGCGAGGGGAGCCATCGTCACAGTGGCGGCGGGCGTGGGCTGTGCGCCCAGGATAGCGGCATCCGGTGTTTGCAGGGCGGTCACGGGCGCAGACGACAGCGTTTTGCCCTGGTTGTTCACGGCAATCGGCGCGATGGTGTAAAACACACTCTGGCCGCTGGTCAGCACCGCCCGCAGTCGCAGTTGATACAAGCCATCGGGATAGACAGCGGTGCTCCATATGCCCACAACATCATTGGTGACAGGCTGTGTGGCGGGCAGCGTGACGGGCGTCCAGCGCGGGGCGGCGCTGCTGCTCGGATTATAAGGCGCAGTTTCCAGGAAATAGCTTTGCAGATTGGGGACAGCCACCGTGCCGCGCACGCTCACATCGCCCGTCACGGAGGTTTGATCGGCGGGCCAATCGAGAAACAAACTGTCCTGTGCAAACACAGTCAGCGCACAGGCCAGGATGACAATCAGGCTGAGGATGCGGGAAACACGACGCATGGGGAATTATCCTTTGTCTTGTTCGGTGTAGGCGCATGATAGTTCATGCGCCTCGCAATGTGCGTAAGCGTTTGCTCAGAATTGGCGTTACGGCCCTACATAATAGGGAAAATAGTCGAGATCAGGCGCGGGCACAGCGACATCCCAGGCGGGCAGCACAGGCAGTTCACTGCTAAAAACCGCATGAATCTCAGCCGCATTCACAAGGCTAAAATCGCCGTGTGCCGCGTTCTTGAACTGCGGCTCCAGGGTATTGATGAGATTGTCCGCCAGAATTTGTGTCATGTTACACGTCGGATTGTCGCTCTGGCAGCCCGCCGTAAAATCGCCTGCTTCAATGCCCAGCGGCATGGTGGCATCCCCATTCCAGATGATATTGTCGCTGATGTGCAAATTTTCATCGGCTACAACGCGCCCTAAATTTGACGCCTCTTGCGACACACCTTCATATGGCTCAAAGATCGAGAACTGCTGGTAGCCGGAGTGATAGGGAGCCGGGTTATCGACAATGTTGCCAATAATGTAGACATTTTTGTTCGGAATCCGTACCGACAGCGTGCCATCATCCACCACGTCATTGCCCCAGCCGCCCGCATCCCGATACTGCACACAGCGTTCGCGGCCTTCATCGCCTGCCTCTCCATCGCATGTCCGCAGTCCATAGCCCACTTCGATCACATGGCTGCGTTCGCCCACCTTGTAGAAGATGTTGCCCTCAATCACGATATCGTAGCCGCCCTGAATGCCGACGCCTGCGCCCTGTGTGTCATGGACGACATTCTGTGTAAATTGGATGGCATAGGCCTCATACTGTGTCCAGGGCGGTGTCATGAACTGAAAGCCTGTCCCCTGGCCGGCCGTATAGCCGCCTGTGCCGCAGTCATAGAAGTTGTTGTTCTCAACTCTGATATAGGCTGATCCACCTTTGGTATACGCGCACCAATCGCCTGCATTGTGGATTTTGTTGCCCAGAATATGGCTGTACTGCACGCTCACAAAATCAATCGCATTGTCCCACGCGCCGGAGATATCATTTCCAGTGAGTTCAATATACTGCGATTGATTGAACTTTACGGTCTCCTGTGTGGCGTAGGTGTCAGGATTCGCCCCCTTGAAGACATTGCCGGTCAGCGTGACATGATCGCACTTTTCGCAGTGAAAGGGATCGCCTTCTGTGAGTTCAATATTCAGATTTTCAAAGGTGATATAGCGTGAACCGTAAAGATTGATCGACGGAAGATACACCGTGTTTAGCCCGCCCTGTGCCATAAAATGAATTGGGAAGGCATCTGTGCCATAGCGCGATTCCCAGTAATTGGGCAGATCGGCGGCGGTGTATGTGCCTGGAAGAATAGTAATGGTGTAGCCCTGTGTCAGCTCTTCGCCTTGGGGGATGCTGTTCCAGACGTAATCTACAGTCCGAAAGGCGGTAGCTTCTGATAAGCCATCGTTTGAATCGCTGCCTGTCACAGAGACGTAGTAGAGCAAACTGGCCCCCTGCATCCGTGCCACGCCGCACATCGCGCACAGCATCAAGACTATACCCATGATGGATGAAAAACGCTTCATAGCTCTCTCCTTGATTTGATCTTCTTTCATCATAAAGGGAATGAGGGAGAGAAACACGTAAAGAATGGGGGCAGCGCTGATGGGTGTACGCGGTCACGATTTTTGTATCATAGGATAGATTCGCAATAGGTCACGGCACCTTTGTAGGGGCGCGAGCGAAGCCACCGTAGGTTTAAATCGCGCCCTGATACCAAATATCCTTCACATCACAGGACACGACATGTCGTGTCCCTACAAGGGCATTTTTCTCGCGGATAGGTGAGGTAATACCATGAGGTCTGAGTATCGCCTCACAGCCACTGCTTCAACAACATCTCCAGCGTGGCGGTTTTGCCCGCCGCCCATCCCTGCTCGGATTCGGCGGGGGTGAGGCGGCTTTCCAGGCGCAGCAGCAGCGTTTCCGCCGTGTCTTGCAGCGCATCGGGCGTCTGCGATGATTGCATCAGGAAGGCGAGCAGACTCATGGCTTGCACCGCGTGATTCTGCACCAGATGCCACTCGGCCAGCGCTAAAAACAGTGGCAGCGCCAGAGCCGGCTGATCCTGCACGGCCCGCAGTCCCTGTTGATAGAACGTCCGCGCCTCGTCAATCTCGCCCAGGGCCAGCGCGACACGGCCTGCATGTTCCAGCACAATCGCCAGCTCTTCATTGGCATGGAACTCCTGCCACAGGGACGCCGCCCGTTCTAAGGCATCACGCGCCTCCTCATAGTGATGCGCGTTGTGGGCGGCCATGCCCAACTGTGTGAGCGTCGTCGCCATACCGCGCTTGTCATTCGCCAGCGTAAATATTTCGAGGGTTTCCAGGTGGCGGACGCGGGCCTGACGATACTCATCGGTGCGCGTCTGTGCGGGAGCCAGCGCTGTTTGTCGCACTGATCCGGCCATGCCCCATTCCAGTCCCGCCGCTCGTGCCACCGACAGGCTTTCCTGATACAGCTTCCGCGCTGAGGCATCATCGCCGCGCTCATCGGCCACCCGTCCCAGACCGCTCAACATCTCGGCAACCCCGGCATCGTTTTTCTCGCTGCGATACAGCGCCAGAGCACGATCATAGCGGCGGGTCGCTTCGTCCAGATGGCCCTGCACGAACGAAATATCGCCCAACTGCCCCTGATAGCGGGCAATCGCAGGCGCATCATTCAGGTCTTCAGCGCGGTGCAGGCTCGCCAGATAGAGCGCGTGGGCGTCATCATAATGACCCAGGCCCGCATGAGCGTCGGCCATACAGCCGTTCATGAGCATCGTCTCGCGTTTGGCGTTGTCCTCGCTCAGGCCCATTGATGGGATCAGCTTCACATGCCGTGCAAAGAAGCGCAGCGCTTCCTGATACGCGCCGCCATTGAGGGCCTGCTCTCCAGCGAGACGCACATACAGGCTCTCGCGCGGAATATCGCCTGCAAGATTGGCATGATGCGCCAGCGCCGACGCATAACGCGGGGACTTTGTACCGTAAAAGCGTTCCAGCGCCTGCAAAATTTCGCTGTGAGCCTGCACCTGCTGCGGCGGCGTCAGCAGATCAAGCAGCGCCTCACGCAGCTTGTCATGGGCAAAGCGCCAGCGTTCGCCCTCCACCTCAAGGATGGCCGCGCTGGCACACACCGTCAGCCATTGATCCAGATCCATCTTGTCCGCAATGGCCCGCAGCGGCGCTAATTTGAGTTCACGGCCCATCAGCGCAGCCCGTTGCAGCAGACGCAGGCTGTCGGCATCAATATTTTCCAGGCGGCGCGTCAGCACAGCCCGCATCCCGCCCGCGAAGACGCGCTGTGGCAGCGTCATACGGCCAATTTGCTCAAGATTGCCCACCGTCTCGACCAGCGCCCGCACTACCTCCACCATGAAATAGACGTTGCCTTCACTCTCGCGCTGGAGCAGTTCCACCACATCCGGCGCACGTCCGCCTTCACCGAGCATGGCGGCGCTGAGGTCAGCAATGTTGGCCTCTGTCAGGCGGCGCAGCGCCAGCAGGTGCATGTCAGGGAATTGGGTTGCAAAATCGGGCGCTTCATCGCTGCGGACGCTGCCCACGATGAGCAGCGGCAGCGGGCCAATCTCGCTGAGGATATCATGCAGCAGGGCAAGGCTCTCGCTGCCGGCCCACTGGAGGTCTTCCAGCGTGATGAAGAGCGACTCGCGGGCCTGACTGAACACGCGCACGAGAAGCTGTTTGAGGGCGGCTTTGAGGGCATTGGGCGTTAGCACAGCGGGCGCAATGGCACTCGTATCGCGCTGTAATAAGGTATCGACACCCTCGACCAGCACTTTGAGCAGGGCGATATCATCTGTCGTCATGTCATCGCTGAGGAGTGGCAGCCAGCGCAGCACATCCAGCCAGATATTGTAGGGGCGGCTGCCCACCCGCACCGCCTGTCCGCGCATGACGGTGACGCCGCGCACCATCGCACTGCGCCGCATCTCATCCATCAGGCGGCTCTTGCCGACGCCGTTCTCGCCCATAATCAGCCAGGCATTGCCCTGTCGGGTGCGGGCACGTTCAAGCGCCTGAGTGAGTTGGGCAATCTCGTCTGTGCGCCCGACGAGCGCGGCGGCCTGCAAAAAGCTGTCACGGGCCAGCAGCGCCGTTGGCAGTTCGTCCATTTTGAGCGCGTGCTGCAAATCTTCAAGCACGGCCTCGGCAGTGTCATAGCGCTGATGTGGGTCTTTCTCAAGCAGGCGATGCAAAATCTGGCCCACGTCTGCTTCAATATCGAGGTCATCAATATTCGGCGTGATGTAGAGGATATCGTTGATGAGCGCGGTCACGTCATGTCCATGAAAGGGATGTTCGCCCGCCAGCATCTCATAGCCCATCATGCCAACCGCGTAGAGATCCGCCGCAGGGCCGGGCGCTTCGGCGAGCAGAATTTCCGGAGCCATATACGCCAGCGTCCCCGCCGTCGTCGCGCCAGCGCCCTCATCGTGGCCCGTATGATCGCGCACGACGGACAGGCCAAAATCCAGCACCCTGACGCGGCCTTCTTCCACCATCACATTGGCGGGTTTCAGGTCACGGTGGACGATGCCGCGCCGATGCAGATAGGCCAGCGCCCCTAACACCTGCATGAGCAGATTGAGGCGCTCGCTCTGTGCGAGCGGGCGGCTCGCCTCCATTAGCGTCAGCGGATGACGCAGCAGCTCCATTGTGAAAAACGGCTGCTGCTCCTGATCAAAGCCATAATCCAGAACGGCGATGATATGCGGGTGACGCAGCGATGACGACACCTTGAACTCACGCGCCAGCGCCAGTTTAAAATCGACAAAATCAATCGTATTATCGAGCGAAAGATGCATTCCCTCGGTCAGAACGCGCTTGAGGGCGACTTCCCGTCCGCTTAAGCGATCCGTCGCCCGAAAGACCTCACCCATGCCGCCTTTTCCAAGCGATTCATGGAGGATATAGCGTTTACCAATTTGCGGCACGTCGGGCGCTGCCATATGACAAATCCTTACTTCCAGGCCAGGAGGTCGGTGGGAGAGGGCTGCATGGCCTCTTATTCTGCATCGCCACTGCTCTCAATGCCCAGCATGTGTTCAATTTTCGCCAGCAAGCGCGGAAATTTAATCGGCTTGCTCTCATACTCATCACAGCCTGCCGCCAGACAGCGTTCACGATCCCCGGCAATCGCATGAGCGGTGAGGGCAATGATCGGGATATGCGACACAGTAGTGTCGGCTTTGATGCGGCGAGTCGCTTCCCATCCATCCATAATCGGCAGGCTCATATCCATGAGGATGAGATCGGGATGATGGTTTCGGGCAAGTTCAACCCCCTGCGCCCCATCCATCGCAATCAAAATCTCAAAGCTGCGGCGCTCTAAACGCCGTGACAGCATATCCAGGTTCATTTCGTTATCTTCGACCAGCAAAATCTTAGGCATCAGGTCGGGTCTCTCCTTGCTGCTTTTCATTGACTCGCGCAATGACGAGCTGACGCACTTCTTCGAGAAGTTGGTCACGGGTAAAGGCTTGCTTTTCAATGACGTGCTTGACATAGCCGTTGAGTTGAGCGCGTTCCTCGGCATTTAAATCTTTGGCGGTGACGACGACTATTGGGATGCGCCGCCACGCCGAAATCGTCTGGAGTGCCGCCACAAACTGGAAACCGTCCATCTCCGGCATCATCAAGTCTAGCAGAATGAGCGTGGGAATCTCCCCCTGATCTTCCAATTCTTCCAGGACATCCAGCGCGGCGCGGCCATTAGCGGCGCTGCGCGTTGTCCAACCGATGCGATCCAGCGTGCGATCCAGCATCTCGCGGGTGTCGTCATCGTCTTCCACGATCAGGATGATGCCGGGATTGAGGGTGTCGGTATCGCCCTTGTTGCGGCGGTACTGCTGGAGGAGTTCGGTCAGCCGTTTACGATCAATCGGCTTGGTCATGTAATCGCTCGCGCCCAGGGCAAAGCCGTGATTACGATCATCGACCATCGTGAGCATGATGACCGGAATATGCGATAGTTCAGCATCGTTCTTCAAGCTGCTGAGAACTGACCAGCCATCCATGCCGCTCATCATCACATCCAGCGTAATCGCATCAGGCCGACTGGCGCGGGCCATGAGCAGTCCCTCCGCGCCGCTGGCCGCCATGAGAACGTGAAAGCCCTCTTTCGTCAGCGTGCGATGCAGTAAGTCGCGCACGCTGGCATCATCATCGATGACCAGGACAGTGCTGCCCGCCTTGACCGACTTGATCTCCTGCGAGGAGCGGACGGATTTTACGACGCCCGTTGTGTCAGGGGTTTTGTCTTTTTCTTCTTTCACCGCTACCGGCAGCACGACGGTGAAGGTCGTGCCTTTGCCATAATCCGATTCAACGATGACATCGCCACCCATCATCTGGCAGAAGCGGCGGCTGATCGTCAGGCCCAGGCCCGTCCCGCCATATTTGCGCGTGGTTGAGGCGTCGGCCTGCTGAAATTCTTTGAAGACCTCCTGCATTTGCTGCGCGGTCATGCCGATGCCCGTATCGCGCACGCTGAAATACAGCCATTCGCTCTCTTCACGATCCGCCCGCCGCTCAACCGCCAGCGTAATCGTGCCGTTTTCGGTGAATTTGGCGGCATTGCTCAACAGATTGAACAGCGTCTGGCGCACTTTGGTCAGGTCAGCCCGCATCGTGCCCACATCCCCCATTTCAATCACGAACTGATTCTGGTTCTTGTCAACCAGGGGAGCGACGGTAAATTTCACCTCATCAATCATCTTGGCGACCTCAAAGGTCTCCAGATACAGCTCCATACGTCCGGCTTCGATCTTAGAGAGATCGAGAATGTTGTTGATCAGATCGAGCAGATGGTTGCCTGCGCCCTGAATTTTCTTCAAATCGGGCGCGAGGTCTTCATAGCCCAGGTCTTCGGCCTCTTCTTCCAGCATTTCACTGTAGCCGATGATGGCATTGAGCGGCGTCCGCAGTTCATGGCTCATATTGGCGAGGAAGGCGCTCTTAGCACGATTGGCGGATTCGGCGGCTTCTTTGGCCGCTTGCAGTTGGCGCTCGGTCTGCTTGCGGAAGGTGATATCGCGGGCGCTGCACACCACGCCTGTCACCGCGCCGCTGCCGCCGATGATGGGATTGTAGGAGATTTCCATATCAATCACTTCACCATTGATGATGTGCTGCTCCTCAACCACCATGATTTCGCCCTTCATCACGCGGTCAAAGCGATCTTGCCAGTCGTCGCGCTGGTCTATCGGCAGCAGATCGAGCACCGCCGAATCCTGCGACAGGACTGTGTTATAGAGTCCGGCAAAACCCAGGCTGGACGCCGTGTTATGGATGACGACGTTGTAATTGTGATCGACTGACCAGATGAAATCTGATGTGTTTTCGATCACGGCGGAGAGGTTGGCCTCGTTGATCAGCAGGGCATTCTGCGCCCGCAACCGCTCAGTGATTTCTTCCTGGGTGGCGGCATAGAGTTGGGAATTGTCGAGCGAGATGGCGGCCAGCTCTGCAAACAGCTTGAGGGCCTGCACATCATCGTCGGTGATGTGCTTGTTCGAGTCATGATGCGACAGGCCCAGGACGCCCACCACATCCTTGCCGTGTTTCAGCGGCAGCCCGATTGTGGCGTGCATCACAAGCGAGCCTGAGCCGGAGTTTGTCCGTCCGTCCCAGGTGTCATAATCTTCGACAATCATGATCTCGCCTGAGTCCCACACTTTGCCGCATAAGCCTTCATTGGATGCCATCGTTGCGCCGACGAAATCGGCAAATTTGCCGACCCCGATTTCCATTCGCACCAGCGGCTCAACCTTGTCCACCAGATAGATATAGCCATTCGAGATATCCGACAGTTGGCAGGCGCGATGGACGATATCCGACAGCAGTTCTTCGGCATCCATGCGCTCCATCAGCGTGAGGGCAATTTCATGCAGTGTCCCCAGGATGTGATTTTGCCGCCGCAGCGCATTCTCAGCCCGCCGCCGTTCGCTCACATCGCGCACCAGCCCGCGAAAGCCAATCGGTGTGCTGGTCTCATTCTGGATCAGCGTCACGGACATTTCGATGCTGCGCGTCTCGCCGCGCCCATTCGTGAACTCCAGCGTCAGACCCTCAATATCCGTCGGATTCTGCCCTTGATAGATATGATTGAAATACTCAAACACCCGTTTGGCGCTGTCTGGCGTCATAAACTCACGGTTGTTCAAGCCCATGATCTTTTCATGCGGCAGGCCAAGCAGGTAGGCCATCGCTTCATTGAAGGCGGTGATATTGCCCGCGAGATCGACCTCGTAATAGCCTTCTTTGATATTGTCGATGATGGTCGAGGTTTTGTCTTCACTGCGGCGGCGGGCCGATTCGGCGGCCTTTTGCTGCGTCACATCGCGCCCATTCAGCACAATCCCCTCGATGGCGGGATCGTTCAAGGCATTTGTGCCCACGACCTGAAGCTCATGCCATGTATTATCGCTGTGGCGCAGATGAAGATCGAAGGTCGGTTGCTGCCTGGGCGAGGCTTTCTTGAGGGTGTCAATCTGCGCCGTGAAGAGGTCTTTCTGCTGGTCGGGCATCAGGACGCTCAAATGCTGATCCTGCATGGACTTGGGATCATAACCGAGGATGCGTTTGGCGGAGGGGCTGGCATAGCGGATCATGCCTTCAGCATCGACGATGATGATGAGGTCAGAGCCGTTTTCAATCAGGCGGCGAAAATACTCCTCGCTGCGCTGAAGCTGCATCTCAAAATCTTTTCGCTGGCGGATATCGCGGAATGTGCCTGTATAGACAGTCTTGTCTTCACTCAGCATCGCCTGAGAGATGAACACCTCCATCGGGAAGGGCGTGCCGTCGGCGTGCTGTCCGACCAGTTCCTTATACTGCCCGCTCTCCATCATCTCGTGCAGAACACCGCGAAAATCCTGCGCTGCCAACTGCGGTCCTTGCCGCGCCATCACGCTCCAGGGCAGAATTACGGTGGTGATGGATTGACCCACAAGACCCTCACCTGCGTAGCCAAACAGGGTTTGTGCGGCGGGGTTGAGCGTCTCGATATTCATCATATCATCGCTGAAGGTGATGATGGCATCTCGCGCCGATTTGACGATGACATCGGCGCGGGCGCGGGCGTCTTGCAGGGCGGTCATGACATGGTTATAACGACTGGCGATCTGTCCCACCTGCGTAAATGGCTCCACCGGCGCACGCAGGCTGAAATCGCCCGTCTGCGACTGCTCATCCATCACCTCAAACAATTCAAACAGGTCATTGCGGGCGCGATGCTCAGAGAAATTCAAGCCAAGCTGTTCATTTTCGAGGGTGACGCGCAGCGGCCAGATGCGGTTGACAATGCGGAAGACGACATACACAATGCCAAATGTCCAGATGGCACATACCACCATGCCCATAATCTGCACGCCGATGAACTGCCCACGATTGAAGGTGTCTGGCGCAAAATTGAGCAGTTCGGGCCGCCCAAAGACGCCCACCGCCAGCGTTCCAACGAGGCCCGCGCCCAGATGCACCGGAATTGCGCCCACAGCATCATCAATGCGAAGGCGCAGCAGCAGACGATCCAGCGCCAGCATCGCCAGCGCCCCCAGGCCGCCCACAATGACCGACTCCGCCGTACCGTAAGCATTGGCTCCGGCGGTTACGGCCACGAGGCCCGCCAGCGTGCCGTTCATCACGTCGTTGACATCAATGTGGCCCGTCATCATCCTGCTGGCGATCATTGCTACGGCGAAGCCCGCGCCGCCCGCCATGAGCGTGTGAATCACAATCGGCATGACCTGACTGCCCATCGCCAGAGCGCTGCCGCCGTTAAAGCCAATCCAGCCGATCCACAGCAGCATCACGCCCAATGTGGCGAGCGGGACATTCGAGCCTGCGATGGGATTGACCGAGCCATCGGCATTAAAGCGGCCTGTGCGCCGCCCAATGATGAGCAGCAGCGCCAGCGAGACCCATCCGCCGACGCTGTGGACAACTGTCGAGCCGGCAAAATCGCGGAAGCCCATCGCGCCGAGCCAGCCCGTGAATGTGCCGTCCACGCTGCCATTCCAGGCCCAATGTCCAAAAATCGGATAGACCACTGCCGTGACGATGATCACGACCAGCAAAAAGCTGTTGAAGCGCATCCGTTCCGCCACTGCGCCGGACACAATGTTGATGGCGGTCACACAAAACATCATTTGAAAGATCAGGAAGACGATCTGACGCCCGTTGCCCCCCGTAAAATCGAGGAAGAAGCTGTTTGTGCCAATCACGCCGCTGCGCGTGAGGCCAAACATGAGCGCGAAACCGCACACCCAGAAGATGATGGACGTGAGGCCAAAATCGGCCATTGTTTTGAGCGCGACATTGATGTTGTTTTTGGTGCGGGTGAGGCCCGTCTCCAGGCATAAAAACCCGGCCTGCATCAGGAAGACGAGGGCGGCGCTGATGAGAATCCACAGATTGTTAATATTTTCCTGCAAGGCCGACGCATCCATGATGCCCTCAACTCAGTGTCTTATGATGTCATGTTGATTATAACGATTTCTTGCATAACAAACGACAAACAGCATCAAAAAAACGATTTCCATTTTTCTTGGGCCGCACATCAGGGTCAAGGAGATTAGCGAGGCTGCGCCAGGGCTGCCAACTGCGCCAACTGCTCAAGGGCCTGAGCGAGATGCTGCTGCATATCCTCCGCAAGCGGGGCGGCCTGCACCTGCTGAAGCGCGGTCTGCGCCGCCTGCACACGCTTCGCCACCTCAGCCGCCTCCAGCCCGCCGCTGCGCCGCCACTGGGATTTGTCCAGGCTGGCACTCACGCGGGCTTTGAGCAGCACCGGATTGAAGGGCTTAAACAGGTAATCTTCCGCGCCCATCTCCACGCATTTGACCACGCTGTCAAGGTCATCCACCGCTGAGATCATGATGACGGGCAGATGCTGCGTGCGGGGATTCTTCTTGATCTGTTCCAGCACATCATAACCGCTGAGTTTGGGCATCATGATATCGAGCAGCACCAGATCAACCGTGTGCGTTTGCAGCATTTCGAGGGCCATTTCGCCATCTTCGGCCATCACCACCTCATAATTCTGTCGTTTGAGGCGGCGTGACAGCATATCCCGATTCATTTCGTTATCATCCACCACGAGGATGGTTGCAGTCATTTGAGAATCCTTTATATATTATTACGTTCGCTTAAGCTCCTTTATTATACCGTAACTACTCAGGCTGGTTTTTATAGTACAAATTAATTCATCGTCAATATACCAACCGTCAAATTAAACAGAATAGTTGAGAAATATCTCAACTTGGAAAAATCCCAACTCTGTGTAT